>Ga0007800_10000591_pt1 | contig 13709 bp, 7 predicted proteins | sample CryBogmetaGMA14M_FD_60366 | JGI IMG/M metagenome (GOLD analysis project Ga0007800, IMG submission 60366) | Freshwater microbial communities from Crystal Bog, Wisconsin, USA - MA14M | ecosystem: Environmental > Aquatic > Freshwater > Lake | place: Crystal Bog, Wisconsin, USA | collected 2009-07-06 | reverse complement strand
TGGGACTTCTCTCTTTCCCGGATTGCAGCAGTAGCTTCGAACCCATCCATCTCCGGCATCTGAATGTCCATCAATATGACATCGAACTGGTTCTTAATGAGAGCCGCCAGTGCTTGTTGACCATTTTCCACAATCGTTACATTGTGACCCATCTTTTGCAGCAGTCGGATCGCTAATTTCTGATTGATGGGATTGTCTTCAGCAAGAAGGACGTTCAGACGTCGTTTGCTCTCTCTTATTGCATGCCGTGTCATGAGGGACGAGCGGGTTTTCCCCGGGCCACTCTTTTGCATTGACGAGCAAATAATCTCGAATAATTCAGACTGCCGCACCGGTTTCAGCAAGTAGGCAGCTATACCCAGTTCCACACACTTCGCTGCATGGCCCCTCTCTCCGGCAGAGGTGAGCATAATCAAGGTCGATTCTCTTAGATCTTGATCGCCTTTGATCTGGCCGGCCAACTGAAATCCATTTATGTCAGGCATCATGTAATCGATCAGAACGACTGCAAAGGGAGTGCCTCTCTCATAAGCGCGTTTCATCTCATCTAAAGCGGCCGCAGCGTGATCCACAGAAACAGGTTTCATATGCCATCCCGTCAACATCTGGGCCAGCACTCGTCTGTTTGTTGCATTGTCGTCAACTACCAGCACCGGAACATCCTTCAAACTCGAAAATTCGACGCAAATCGACATACCTGTCGGCTCGGTCTGTACTCCAAGACGAACAGTAAATCGAAAAGTGCTACCCTTGCCGACCTCGCTTTCTACCCAAATTCTCCCACCCATCATTCGGACTAGTTGAGTTGAGACTGCCAGACCAAGCCCCGTCCCACCATATTCTCTTGTTGTAGTCCCGTCGGCCTGCTCAAAAGAGTCGAAGATCTTATCTTGCTTGTTTAAAGGGATTCCAATACCCGTGTCTTTGACGGAAAACTGCAAAGATATTTCAGAGTCGGTTTCCGATTCCAATCGGGCTCTAACAGATACCTCTCCCTTTCCAGTGAACTTGATAGAATTTCCTACCAGGTTCACAAGGATTTGTCGGAGGCGTCCCGGATCTCCCGTCACAGTATCGGGAATTTCAGCAGGGATGTCATAAATTAATTCCAGCCCTTTCTTGTGAGCGATAACGGCAAGAGTGGTCAGCGTGTTTGCTATGCAGTCTCTCAGGCTGAAGTCGATCGGCAGGAGTTCCAATTTACCGGCCTCAATCTTGGAAAAGTCCAGAATGTCGTTTATCAAAGTGAGCAATGACTCGGCCGACATCTTTACAGCCTCCAAGTACTCACGCTGTTCGTCATTCAACTCGGTACCTAAAGCAAGATCGGTCATGCCAATGACGCCGTTCATAGGTGTCCGAATCTCGTGACTCATATTTGCCAGGAATTCACTTTTTGCGAGACTGGCTTTTTCGGCATCTTCTTTGGCCCTGAGGTTGGCCAAAGAGAGTTGTTGAAGCTGCTCATTCAATCTGGTAAGTTCGTCTGTTTGTAACATCAACCGTTCATTGATCCTTTGACGCTCTTGGTGAAGCAGAAGGCTTTCCAGTACCTGACCGGCATGATTAACTAGAACTGATACCGAATCACTGGCATCCTCATCCCCGATCTCTACTCCAAGGACACCGAGTACCCGCCGCCTGCCTTTGAAGGGAAACAGGACCCAATCCTGCAGTCGGTTTGACCCCAACTGCAGTTCGCCCGGATAGTCTCGGTGAGTGACAATTCTTGACGAATCGAGGCATCGCTTTACAGCAATGTTCTCATCCACGGGCAACCTCAATCCCGCGATCTCTTTAGATCCTCCGCTATGTGATACGCAGATCAATTCATTGGAATCATGGTCTAGGACAAAGGCGGCGGTCTTGCCGACCCCAAACTCGGTGACCAGTGCGTCGACCACTATTTGGCAGAATCGATTCGGATCCTCAATCGCGGCAACGTTCATCCCCACATTATGGATGGCTGACATTTGAGCGTGAGCAGCGAGCAGCATTTGTGTCACATCGGTCAGCTCCTTTTCTTGTTCCTCAACCTTCATATGGAGGCTACAGATGTTGAGAATCAGCCCCGCAAACTCCAGGGTAAACTGGTACATGTCCATATCTTCCGCTCTTGCCTGGTCCAATACCAAGAACCCCTGAGTCTGGGATCGGCCCCTTATGGCTAACAGTGTGGGCTGCTGGAATTCTGGAAACAGTGTGCTCATATCGTCGCAAGGTTTTGGCCATACCACTGGCTGATCCCGAATGACAAGTCGAATCGGCTCAAAGGAGTCGATGTTCACCACGCGGCGTTTGTCCAGCCCTACCGATTCACCATTATGGGCTGTTTGCTCGACGCTCTCCGGGCCACTCACCAACCATATGCCATTGGTTTTTCCACCTGTCTGATCCCTCATCTGTTTGGAAAGAAGAACCGCCAGGGACTCACGCTCTACGTGAAGTTGGGGCATGGAGTTGACGAAGCGCTTCAGATGCGCTAACTGGTCGCAGAGGCTTGCATAAGGGTCAGCCATTTCTTGATCCTCCAGTCCCCTTTAAAGAGTACACCACCGATTCGATCTCTTGCTATCAGGACAGAGATGCCAAAATTTGTTCTGATATGTTTTCCAGGGGAGCGACAATTTGGATTCCTTCCTTTTCGATGGCAGCCTTGGGCATTCCGAAGACGACTGACGTGGCCTCATCCTGCGCAATAGTTGTCCCGCCGCGTGCTCTGATCTCTTTCATTCCTTCGGCTCCGTCATTGCCCATGCCTGTTAAAATCACCGCGCACACGCTTGGTCCACAGGCCTCCGCAACAGAACGAAAAAGAATGTCCGCTGATGGGCGATGCGACGTGAAGGCCGGCTCCGAACTCAGGAAGGCATGAAGATTCCCGTGGATCCTTTTTACCGTCAAGTGGCTTCCAGTGGGAGCCAGCAACCCAACGCCGGGACGAATCATTTCTGAAGTGGCGCAAACCTTTATTTCCAATGGTGAAACACTGTCGAGCCTTTCTGCCAACGCTTTGGAAAAACCATCGCTCATGTGCTGGACCATCACCAAGCCTGCTGGAAGGTCCCGAGGGAGACCGGCCAGTACGACTTGAAGGGCTGCCGGCCCGCCTGTTGAAGCTGCTATAGCGATCAACTCCTTCTTGTTTCTTACCCGTTCGCCCGAAATCGTGATTCTATCAGGAAACGCCAAGGCCACGGCTGAAATTCCTGATACTATCCGCTTGAATTTTTGGACCGCAACATCTCCTGGAACCGGCGGTCTCGTCTTGCCCTCGTATGCTGTTATAATTTTATGGATCAACTCGCTCCTGACTTTCCCGATGTCAAGAGATGTCGGCCCTGAAGGCTTGGCAATGAAATCAAAAGCTCCTAATGAAAGAGCTTCAATAGTTTGACCGGCGCCCTCTTGGGTCACCGAACTAATCATGACCACCCTGGCGTTTGTATCCCTCACTATATGTCTGAGGGCCGTAATACCATCCATGACAGGCATCAGCACATCGAGGGTGATCACATCCGGACGCAGGCTGTTTGCCATTTCAACCGCCTCTTGGCCGTTTGCAGCCGTGCCGATCACCTTGATTCGTGGCTCGGTTTCCAGTATGCGCGTAAGGCTTCGGCGGAGAAAGGCCGAGTCATCAACCACCAGGACTCGTATGCTGTTCATTTTTCCATCTCTAGATTATTCCGACATGGGGAGAGATTGCTACGCAATGCTACCCAGGGAGCCTAGAGCACTCTTCGCGGCTGTGTCGGACAAGATTTTCTTGATGTCCAGAACACAGACCATACGTCCCTTCACAGAGCATATCTCTTTGAAATACTCAGCGTCGATTTTGGCCACGCCCTGAGGTGGGGGTTGAAAGGAGTCTTCCGGAAGTTTCAGGGATTCCCACATACTATCCACCGCCACTCCTACCAGGAGGTTCTTCTCTTTCATGATGATAATCCGGCTGTCTCGTGACCACGACTTTCGGTCCAGTCCGAATCGCACTCTCAGATCAATTATGGGCACGATGGCGCCTCGAAGGTTCACCAGACCCAGGATGAAAGCCGGAACACGGGGAAGTGGCATGATGGGAGCCATCTCCATGATCTCTGCTACTTCGCCTATTTCTGCCCCGTACGTTTCCCTATCCAGCTCAAAGGTTATAATTCGCTTAAAGGTCAACTCTCTTATATCATTAGACTCTTCTTTCCAGTCCTCGACCCCTACTCCCAAACCTTCCTCTTCCAGTTGCCTTTTTTCATCCAGAGACAGCATTGCGTCCAGGTTGAGAATCACCAAGAGACGTTGGTTTACGTAGGCCAATCCGTCTATGAAATTGCTTCCTATGCCTCCCACGATCTCCGTCGGAGGCTGAATCAACTCGTTTGGAACGGTCAGAAGCTCCGAAACGGAATCCACTCCAAATCCGGCCATCTTTTTCCCCAACTGTACGATGATAATGACGGAAGTCTCATCAGGCTTTCGAACATGCGCCAACTGCAACCGCTTTCTCAGGTCAATCACAGGAACAATTTTTCCCCTCAACTCGAGGACCCCATCCACAAAATCCGGAGCCTCGATCACCCTTGAGATTCGAGGTTGTAAAATAATCTCCCTGACCCGTCTGACGTCCACGCCATGTTCATGGCCGGCCAGGTTAAAAACCACTACCCGCAGGGACCCGTCCTCAAATTTCTTAACAGGATTCCCGGTCTGCTTCACCCCAGGAGCGTTTTTCGAAAGCCCGTCTGATATTGCTCTCAATGTTTCTGTTTCATGGATTGCTTCTTCATTGATCCCCATCTCTCCACGAGCCTTGGTTTCCTGAGTCGCTTCTCTTTGCTCGTCCATTTCCAGTGTTCCTCATTCCTCACAAGGTATTTGGGAAGGTCAGGCAGTTCTCGTTCAGTCTTTTCTTATTTGGAATAGCATGTCCTAGATCTTGAACTGTCCACTGATTTCTTTGAGTTGAGTGGAGAGATCGGTAATGTCCTGAATGGCTTTGCTCATTTCTTTGGCCCCTTCTGCTGATTGCTGGCTCACAGCAGCGATTTTCTGGAAAGCGTCGGCGATCTCCTCCGCAGTCCTGGCTTGCTCGGCCGAAGTGGTGGAAATGACCTGTACCATGTCGGTTGTGGAGATGATCCCCTCTACGATATCCATGAGCATCTGACGGGCCTCTTTGGCCATTGCGGTACCCTTTTCCATCATTTGGGCAGCTTCACTGGTTTCTTGTTGGATCTCCTCAATGACACCAGCGACCTCCTCCGTTGACTGGGTGGTGCGCTGGGCCAACTTCCGTATCTCCTCGGCCACCACATCAAAACCTCTGCCGTGTTCTCCGGCCCGAGCTGCCTCAATAGCGGCATTCAGAGCCAAAATGTTCGTCTGGGCGGCAATCTGGCCTATTAATTGGACTACCTTTCCAATTTCCCGGGTTCGTTGATTCAGTTTCTTGATTGATTCATTGACGGCCTCGATCCCCATGACAGTAGTTTGGACCTTCTCCGATCCGTCTCTGGCATGGTTGGAGGCTGCCACGGCAGCATCAGATGTGCTTCGGGCGTTCTTGGAAACCTCTTGAATGGAACTGGACATTTCCTCCATGGCCGAAGAGGTCTTGAGAACCTGACTTAGCTGGCTTTGCATTCCCCGGTCCATTTCCGTACTGGTAGCCTTAATTTCTGTTGACGCGGACGCGAGCTTCACTGAACCGTCAACAAGTCTTCCCATGATCCCGGCCAGACTTGCCATGTACTTGTTGAAGGACTTGCCAAGTAACCCGATTTCGTCACTTTTTTCGGCCGGCAGGCGGAATGAAAGGTCGGCCCCCCCACTTGCGAGCAAGTCCAGTTGACTGATCACCTGCCGCAGGGGCTTCTGAATACGGCGGGATATTATTATGCCCACCACGAGTCCGATGAGGATGATGACAATGGTCATGCCGACGAATAGATAATCCAACTGGAAATTTGCAATTTCAGCCTCTTTGGCTCGTCTAATGTTCGCTTCCCTCTCAGCCCGCTGAAAGGCGTCAAACCTAGCCCTAATCTGGTCCACCTGACCTTTTCCCTCAGTGATCAAGATTGCGAGCCCCCTCATGAAATCACCATAGTCCACCGCTTCCTCCACCACAGAGCGGCGTTTGGTAATACCAACTTCAGCTATGTTTTGAATCCACTTTTCAACCAGAGCTTTGATTTCATCCAGTACCGCAACCTGTTGGGGACTATTGCTAACTAGTTTTCTCTCGGCAGCGAGGAGCGGAAAAAACTCGGCCTTTGCCTTGTTGTAATATCCAAGAAACTCGTCCTTACCCGTCAGCAGAAATCCGCGAAAACTGCTTTGCATATCCATGAGCATATGATCTAAATCCCCTGCGTTCTCGATAACCGGCAGATCGTGCTGAACAACAAACACAAATTTGTTGGTCGCAATGTTATTCTCACGTATAAGCACACAGGTCATAATGGCCATCAACAAAAGTATGATGCCGAAGCCCGCCAGAATTTTGTTCCCCACGTTGAGATTCCCGAAAATGTTCATATTCCACCTTCCTTTGGTCTCCGAGATAGCCTCAGAATATGTCTTCCATTCTTAGTGTTGCTTCTACGTCTACTATCAGTGTAACGGTCCCGTCCCCCAAGACAGAGGCTCCCTCGATTCCTTCGACCCTTCCCAGGTAATCTCCGAGGGGCTTCATGACCACTTCCTGCTTGCCAAGTAACTCGTCAACAGCGAGAGCCACTCGCTTTTCAGCCAGTCCTACTATCACGACGGGAACTGTCCCGTTAGTGGAATCGACCAGGGATCCGCAGTGGAGAATTGAACCGAGTCTCTTCAAGGGATGGGCTCTGCCGCGCACAAAAATCACTTCCTGCTTTTCCATGGTGTTGATGTCGGAAGAAGAAATCAGCATGGTCTCAGTGACCGTGTTGAGGGGTAGGGCATAGCAGAACCCCGCAACTCGGACCATGAGGACATCGAGGATCGCGAGTGTCAACGGCAGTTGAATCTGAAACTTCGTACCCTTTCCCGCCACAGTTTGGACGTCCAGTATTCCTCTCAATCGTTGAACGTTTTCTTTGACCACATCCATGCCCACACCCCTGCCGGAAACGTCAGTGACAGTCTCGGCTGTGCTGAATCCGGGGGCGAAGATGAGCCGAATGGCTTGGTCATCCGTCATGCTGCGGGCTTCTTCTTTGGTCATAAAGCCTCTTTTGAAGGCTATATCCCTCATCGTTACCGGATCAATCCCCTGTCCGTCATCAGCCACTTCGATAACCACACCGCTCTTCTGATGCCGAGAGGAAAGCCTTATCCTCCCCTCTGGTGTCTTGCCCAATCTTTGACGGATCTCAGGCCTCTCAATGCCATGATCGAGGGCATTTCTGAGTAAGTGCACCAAAGGGTCGTACATCTGTTCGAGGACAGTCTTGTCCAATTCGGTATCTTGGCCCTCAATGATCAGATCCACTTCTTTGTTTTGCTGACGTGCGAGGTTCCGGACCACTCCTGGAAACTTTATGAAAAGCCTCTCGATGGGCACCATGCGGACACTCATCACAGCAGAGCGGATTTGGCCTGCAAGACGCTCAATAGTGGAAGCAATTCCAGCCATCTCATCATTCCTGAATCGGTTTGAAAACTCTTTCAACCGATTGCGCCCAGTAATCAACTCGCCGACAAGATTCATCAAATTGTCAAGTTTGTCTGTTCCAACCCTGATGGTCTCAGAAACAAGAACAGATTTTTTGGACACCGGCCCTTGCCGAGGCTTTTCTGTCTTTTTTTCTGGTCCTGCATAAACATCCTGCGGCGCAACGGATCTGACTTCCCCTGAGGGCTTTTCACCATGTTCCGGGACGGGCTCCGCCATAATTCCCAACAATTTTTGAACGATCCAGGAAATATCCACTTCAATCTTATCACCGGCTGTTGTCTTTTCCCTGAGAGTGTTCAGAACTTCCAGTCCTTCCATCATGGTATCGATAATCGAAGCAGTGACTCTGATGGCGCCTTTGCGGATGGCGCCAAAGACGTCCTCCATCTTGTGGGAAACTTCTTTGATATTGTCCAATGCGACGAAAGAGGCGCCACCCTTAATTGTGTGGAGAATGCGGAAAATCTCGTTGACCAGTTCTTCGTCCTCTGGATTTTCTTCCAACCTGACGAGACTCAGGTTCAGTTGATCCAGATGTTCGGCGGACTCCTCGAGGAAGTCCTCCAGCATCTGTCCGAGCAACTGGGCATCCAGGTCCTGGGAATTGTCTGCCATGGAAGACCTCCTTAGCGGGACAAGACCTCATTCACTAACGCCAAGAGTGACGTTGGCTTAAATGGCTTGACAAGGTATGCGGCCGCTCCCAGCATTGTGGCTTGCTCCTTATCTTGTTCCTGTCCCTCAGTAGTCAACATGACAACCGGCACAGAGACAAGGGCATCATTCGCCTTCATCCTTCTGAGCAGTTCAAACCCGTCGATTCGGGGCATATTGATGTCGAGAATGACGGCGTCAAACAAGTCTCTTGCCAAGATATCCAGTGCTTCTTGGCCATCTTCGGCTGTAGTCACCTGGAAGCCCCCACTCTTGAGCGAGAATTCCACCAGTTTGCGAACGCTTTTCGAGTCGTCAACAACTAGAATCTTCTTTTGCATCGTTGCTCCTCCGAGGATACGTGATGAGTTGCCAGGTATTGTTACAGTTACCTCTATGAACGCATATTCGAATCAGATGCCGAAAGCGGTTCACAAAGAAGCCTCATCAGGTTTCCTGTATACCACTGTTTTCTTGAGTTTCACCGTCTCAAAAAGATTTGATATTCGCCCCAGGCTCTCGGAATAGCCTAGAAACAGGTATCCCCCAATCCTCAACGATTGATACAAGTTCTCTATACACTTAACCTTGTGCCTGTCATCGAAGTAGATGATTACGTTGCGGCAAAATATGCAGTCCACGTTCCTCAACCGGCCTGTCGCCCGGGAGTCCAAAAGGTTGATGCCGCCGAATTTGACCAAACGCTTCACTTGTTCATGAATTGCGTACTTTCCGCTACTTTTTCTCTCAAAGTACTTTACCAGATAATCCCTTGGTGCATGTCTCAAGCTGTGGTCGTCATATATTCCTTCGCGAGCTGATTGAAGAGAAGAAGGGCTGATATCGGAAGCCATTATGTTGATTGACCCTAGGGGAATGCCGCAAGGATTCTCCATCAGGAGCATAGCAAGGGTGTATGCTTCTTCCCCTGTGGAACATCCCGCGCTCCATATGGTAAGAGGATGTGTCCATTTTTTTCGCCTCACGAGTTCAGGGACACTGACACTACAGAAATCCTCCAACTGTTCTTGGTGTCGAAAAAAAGAGGTTTCGCTGACTGTAACCGAATCGATGAGTGCTTCCAGCTCACTTTCTGCGTTTGAATCATATTTGAGATAATAATAGTAATCTTTGAGGGTTTCCGAATTTGTTATCTTGAGGCGTGGAGCGAGTCTCACCTCGAGAAAAGTATTTTTTGTCTCGCCAAGCCAGATTCCGCTACGCTTATTGATCAGATCCCGAATCTTGTGGAAACCCTCTCCTAATAAATCCATAGCAGGTTCAACCCCTATTCGGATTGCCTGACAACCCCTTCATGGCCGCCTTGCGCACATTTTGATGGGGGTCGGATACCATTATTTCGAGAACCGTGACTGCACCGGTCTCGTGGAGACTACCCAGAATCTCGGCAACCGCCTCACGAACCTCTTCATCAGGGTCATTGATCAACTCGATCAGCTTTGATAGCAGACCGGGATCCTTCAGCACTCTCAGCGCTTCCATCGCAGCTATCCGGACTGGTCCCTTATCGTTTTGCAGTAACGTGCGCAGGGCAGGCAGCGCACTTTCTTCCCCTATCCGTCCTAGTGCAATTGCGCAGGAGTAACGCACCCAGAGGTTCTCATCGTTGAGAGAATCGAGTAAGGCAGTCGTGCTCCGCGGGTCACGGATGTGACCCAGTGCCGATGCTGCACATTTTCTGACCTGCCAATCTTCGTCCATCATGGAGACCATCAAAGGCCTGAGGGCCCTCACAGTTTTGCGCTTTCCTAAAATGTTGGCGGCAAAGCGGCGCACCCCCCGATCAGAATTATTCAGCGCTTCTATAAGATAGGTTTCCGTTCTCTTGTCCAGAACCAATCCCAGGCATTGGACGGCTGCTTGCCTCACATCCATCCTCTGGTGTTTGAGCAGGACAGCCACATGCTTAATCACTTCGGACGTTCCGATCTTCCCCAGTGCTTCTGATGCGGACTCCCTAGCCTCAGAATGCTCATCCTCCAGCAGACTCATCAACTGCCGCGTGGCCCTGACAGACCTTTGTGCGCCCAAAGAAAATGCACACGCGCTCCGCACAAGCCCACTGGGATCGTTCAAGTGCCTAATAAGAGGATCAAACACAGAACGGTCGTTGAAGAAAGCCAGGGTTCTGGCGGCAGCCTCGCGTACAGAATCGCCTCCTTCTTCAAGGGCCTGAATGATCTTGTGGATAGCTCTTGCGTCGCCTATCTTGCCCATAATCTCTATTAGTTCCCTTTGGATAGGTTCACCATGATTGCCATATTGACGCAGCAGGTCGTCCAAGTGGCGTGAACCCACACTCAGAAGGGCCTCATGACACGCTGTCCGGATGTCATCGTCGAAATCGACGAGTTGCCCTAGGAGCAGGGGAATGTGATCTTCCGTTCCAATAAACCCCAGCGTCCAGATAGCCAGTTTTTTCACATCGGGATCATGCACGGCCAGACCGGAAGCAATTATAGAGTCTACGTCCAGACCGGTATTCTTGAGTCGATCGAAAGCTCCACTAGGCTTTCTCTGTTCGATCTTGGCCAGGGCGTTCAAGCCGGCGTGCAGAATCATTTCACTGTTCCCGCTCATCTCACCTATAATAAAATCAATCTGCCCGGGATCCCCTATATCTCCAAGCGCCTCAATTACCGCGAGGCGAACCCACTCATCTTCTCCATAAACTCTAAGTAGATGGGGAACGGCTTCCTTTGCGTTGAGCATCCCCAGAGACTCCACTGCAGCATATCGCACCCACGGGTCATTCAACGCGTCAATCAAGACTGGTATCGCTTTAGACTCACCTATCTTTCCCAGCGCCTCTGCTGCTGCATAACGTAAGTTTTCTTCCGGGTCCTCCATGACTCCCTTCAGCGCGGAGAAAGACTCCTTTAATCCGCTGTTGCCCAGAATGACCGCTGAAGCAATCCGAACGTCAGGATCACCATCGCTCAGATAGGTTGTCACTTGAGGCAGAGCAGCGGAACCCAATTCAGCAAGAATGTCCATGGCCATGAAGCGAATACCCGGATCTTGATTGCGCAGGGATTCCAAAAGCAGTCCTACAACGCTTGAACCATCAATTTCTGTCAATATCTCGGAAACTACAGACGTGACTCTTGGGCTTGGGTCGGCCAGACCTTCAATGAGAAGATGAAAGTCGCTCTGAAACCTTAATTCACCAATCTCTCGGTAAATCTCGATCCTGGCATTCTCCTCCCCACTCTTAAGTCTCTCCCTATAACTGTGAAGGTCCGCGGCTTCTGTGTTCATGGGGAATTCGCTCTCCGGTCCATCCATTCTTTGATCGGCGCACATCAATGTCACACCAGCCTCTCTTTATTGTCATTTTGAGGAAGGCCAACTCAACTCACAGCTTGAGCGCTTTCTCACTACGGCCTGAATAGTGTAGGCTTCTTACCACAAATCAACCGGCATCCAGAACCTGTCGAACTATCGTTAAGAGATGTCTCATGCCATACGGCTTATTCACGGAACCCTTCGCACCAATCTCGACTATATCCCTGATCAAGGCATCCTGACCTACGCCACTTGAAATAATAACTTTAACGGCTGGATTAATCCGCAGGAGTTGCTCAAGGCAATGTTTACCTTCCATCCGTGGCATAATGATATCCAGTATCACAAGAGAAATATTCGCCTGCTCCTTCTCATACACATCAAGGGCCTCTTGTCCATCACCTGCACTTAGGACCGTATAGCCGAATTTCTCGAGAATGGTTACCCCAAGGTCTCTCACCATTTCCATATCCTCAACCAGGAGAATAGTTTCGTTACCCCCAGCAGGATAAGGAATTTCCTTCTCAACATATTCAGGTACTATTTTATGTTTCAGTGCAGGAAGGTAGATCCTGAAGATGGTACCTCGACCGACTTCACTCTCAACGGTTATGTGTCCACCATGCTGCTGCACGATTCCTTGTACGACCGATAACCCAAGCCCCGTTCCTTTGTGGTAGTCTCTGGCTTTTGTTGAGAAGAAGGGGTCGAATATCCTCTCCATCAAGCCTTTGTCTATTCCTCGACCCGTATCCGACACAGTGAGCATAACGTATGGACCGGGTTTTATTCCTAAGTGAACCCGGCAATAGTCATCATCCAATACGATGTTCTCGGTCCGAATAGATAATCTGCCTCCCTGTGGCATTGCTTCATTGGCATTGACGGCAAGGTTCATTGCCATCTGGGCGATTTGAGAGGAGTCTGCATTGATAATTACAGGGTCTTTCGTCAAATGAATGTCCATCTGAATCATCTTGGGCAAGGTACTCGAGAGGAGCTTCATCACCTCATCAATTTGACGGTTCAGGTTAAGGGGAACAAGATTCATTTCCGCTTTTCTGCCGAATATGCGAATCCTCTGGACAAGGTCTGCGGCATCTTGAGAGGTTTTTACTATTTTCTGGAGTTCTTCGTACCCCGGGTCTCCCTCATTCTTATCCGCAAGAAGCATATCCGAAAAACCAAGTATCACAGTGAGCATGTTGTTGAAATCGTGGGCGATGCCCCCGGCTAATGTCCCCATTGTTTCCATCTTTTGTGACTGAAGAAGCTGGGATCTGAGATTTTCCTTCTCCTGTTCGGCTCGCTTGCGGTCGGTGATATCCTCACCGGAGCTGAGAGACCCCGTCGCTAAACCACTGTCATCGGTGATAACGGTTTTGTTCCAGGCAATCAGACGTTCTTCTCCAGTCTTGGTTAGTACGGGATATTCTACGTTGGTAATGGGATCAAGGTGACTCTCCATGACCTGGCTGAACACCGACTTGACAAACACTCGATCAGCCGGTTTTATGAAACATTCAAACCAGTTTTTTCCGACAATCTCTTCCGACGAAAAGCCGAGGATCTGGCTCCCCTTCCTATTAAGGAGGCCAATTTTTCCGTTCTTATCAATAACCAGCAGAATGACCCCCGCAACGTCTAGGTACAATTGCGCAGTATCTCTCTCTTTCCGGAGCTGCTCTTCCAGCGATCGGCGCAGTTTTATCTCATCTTCCAAGCGTCGATAAAGTTCTGACATCTCCAGAATCATAGAGGCGAACTGGGATACAAACTGGTAGTCTTCGGCTTCAACATGATCTTGGTTATCCAAGACCATGAAACCAAGAGACCCAGTTGAGCCTTTAATAGGAAAGAGTATGGGAGACTGAAAGCCCGGGAACAATTCTTCCGTTCGCTCAGAGGACGATACCCAAACCACCCTTTGGTCCAATATTGCCCGACTAACCTCACTGGTAGAATGCAAATCCACTGTCCTGCGTTGTTCCTTGGCTGTCAGTTCACCATTCCGAGCCGTTTCCTCAACTGTCCGAGGATCTGTCAGCAGCCATACAGCGTTGTCACTTCCACCTCGCATCTCACAGAC
>Ga0007800_10000590_pt1 | contig 13757 bp, 9 predicted proteins | sample CryBogmetaGMA14M_FD_60366 | JGI IMG/M metagenome (GOLD analysis project Ga0007800, IMG submission 60366) | Freshwater microbial communities from Crystal Bog, Wisconsin, USA - MA14M | ecosystem: Environmental > Aquatic > Freshwater > Lake | place: Crystal Bog, Wisconsin, USA | collected 2009-07-06 | reverse complement strand
CAGTCGTTCGCAGTTGTGTACATCTTGGCCACGGGCCAGTCGGTCTTACTATCCGCCGTCAAAAGAGCGGCCAAGCGCTCCACCTTGACGCCGTTGACCCTGTTATCCGCGGCCAGGGCGGCATGTCCGATGGCCCGGATGGACGATGCGCTGCTATCCTTGACTCCCAGGTTCACTTCCTGGGCACGCTGCTGGCTGATGTTGAGGCTGACCACCGGGGCCAGGTCGGCAAGCAGTTTGGGGAAGTATCCGAAGAACTCAAACTCGGTGCGAAGGCGTTGAAAGTGCCCCGAGGTCAAGCTGCTCCCCATGTAGGAGCCGGCCGAGGTGCCGACCACCATCTCGGACAGCGCTTTCATGTCAATGCCCGCCTCGAAGAGACCGTGGAAGAATCCGCAATACCAGGCGAGGTAGAACTCTCCGCCGCCACCCAGCACCAGCGTCCGGTCCAGGTCCTTTGCGAGGTCTGAGACAGTTGGCTTTGCCGGGATGGGCCTGGCGAGACCATCGTGAGCGAAAAGCTTTTCAGAGATGGCGCGAGCCATCACGTCAGGGCTGTAATCAGAACTGGCGGCGACAGAGGGTGACCAGGCCATGCCTCCGGTTGCAGCACCTGCGACGGCCAAGGACGAAGCCTTAAGAAAATTGCGGCGTGTGTATCGGCCCATGACCCCATTTCCTCCTGATCCGGCATTATGCGGCAGTCTTACGATTTTGATGTCTTCGGGACTATAACGGGGCGAGGGATGGTTCCCAGAAGCCCGCAAAGATTGCCGTGTCTCCTCCCATAAGACCCGACAAAGACAAGACCGCCGTAACGTTTATGAACAAGCCTCTATTTTCCTGTTTTTTGCGTACCTCACCGAACGCTCCTCGGTCAAGCATAATCTCTCTAGTTCCCTGTCCGAACATAGCATGTTACTATCTGGCCAAGGTGAAGGTACCGAATAAATGGGATTTTGACAAAAAATTGGGAGCGAGAAATTGTTATTGATCTCCAATTCAGGAATTATCGTCACAACTCTTTTTGCCTATCCCCCGCTTTCCTCCGTTTTGGCGAAATATGTACTGCCAACGGGTCATCTTGAGGGAGATTGAGGGCGCTTCTTTCCGGGAAATAGACTTAAGTAGTTGAAATTAAACAGTCCTGTCACGCCGGAGGTCGCGAGTTCGAGTCTCGTCGCTCCCGCCACAAATTCCCCGTAAAACCAGTTTGTTAAAGCGGCCGATTTGCCCCCACTTTTTTGGTGGTTACAACTTTGCCCCCGTTCTTGCCCCCGTTTTTTTGGGCACCGGCGAATCAGGCCGGCGTTCTTTGATGTGAGGGCAAATTTGCCCCCGCTTTTGTGTTAGATGGAAGCCAGCACCGACCCTGACGGATTGTTATTGTTAGAGGCCAATCATATTTTGTTCGTGGCCGTGTTAGAGGGTCATCAAATCGGCGGTCTTTGTCAGTTCTTCGTCGCTGATGGCTTGGGCACCGTAACGGGCTGTAGGCCTAGAGGGTGTGCATTCCTGGTACCATTGTTTTTTTGTGCACCGGCGAACTAGGCCGGCGTTCTTTGATGTGAGGGCAAATTTGTTCCCGCTTTTGTGTTAGAAGGAATCCGGTGCCGGCTCTGACGGAGTAATTAACGGAGGATCGTGGTTGGCATAGTACACTTTAGATCCACCAAACACTCTCAAGTAATCCTTATGGGGATACACTGGGAGATGGTTCCTGATAGAATCGGCATCTCCTCCACATTTTCTTTATGACAGAGCCAAGGCGGGATGGGGAATCCCGGAATGCGGCCATCCGACTCCTCTCCCAAGCACTATCGCCGATCTGCCGCACTCTTCGCGGCTTCCATGAGCCGCTTTTCGTCTTCCGGCGTAAGCTTCGGCGCATCGACAGCGATGGTGACCTTCGCAATCTTGCCGGTAAATTTGAAGGGTACCTGGTAGTCCCGGTCATCCACTGGCGTTCCGGTGTCCTCGCCGATGTCGAAGGTTTCGTCCCACTGGAGAATGACCGGCACTGTGCGCTCCATCTTCTCCGCGGCTACGACATGGCCGTCGACCTTCAGTACGCCGACGCCTCCGCGGCCGATACCACTGATGTTGTTGAAGGCCAGAGTGGAGAGGCCCAGGCCATCGTACTTGAAGTCGAACTCGATGGAGTGTTTGCCGGGTGAAAGGGAGCCCTTTCCCTCCCACCGAACCCGCTTGAGATTGAGTAGGTTCCAAGTGAAAACCGGCTTGTTTTTTAGCAGATAGAGACCATATCCGCCGAACCGTCCGCCGTTCGTATTGATCATGCCCTCTGCGCCACCCTGAGGAATTTCGACCTCGGCACTGATCGTGTATGAGGTGTTGAGCAAGCTCGGAGCGTCTCCATGAGGGATGCCGGTGACCGGCTCGCCGGAGTACACAAATACCTTCCGACCAGCTGTGGAGCTGGGACGCGGAGCAACCAACCGTGTAAACACCGCCGCATCCAATGGTAGGACATGATACTTGGCCATTTCCACCCAAAGCAGTTCCTGCATTTCCTTCAGCCTAGCGGGGTTAGAAGCAGCCACATTGTCGTTCTGCGTCCAGTCCTTACTGATGTCATACAGCTCCCATTGGAAGCCGTTGGCGGGATCCTGAATGGCTGTTCCCATCAACTGCCAGGGCGGTCGAATTGGGACAGTGCTCAGCATCCAGCCATCGTGGCACAGCCCCCGCACGCCCATCATCTCGAAGTACTGGCTCCTGTGAGTAGTCGGCGCATTCGCGTTGGCTTTGTCAAATGTGTAAGCCATGCTCACACCCTCGATTGGCTTCTGTGCAACTCCGTCAACCATGACGGGCGCAGAGATGCCGGTGACTTCGAGTATTGTAGGCACAATGTCGATCACGTGGTGGAACTGCCAGCGGAGGCCTCCCTTGTCCTTGATGACCTTCGGCCACGAGATTGCCATGCCCTGGCGAGTGCCGCCGAAATAGGCTGGAATCTGCTTGACCCATTTGAACGGTGTGTCGAACGCCCAGGCCCATGGAACAGCGTGATGAGGATAAGTCTGGTCTGTGCCCCAGACGTCGTACCACTTCATCTGCTCGACCACAGGCAGTTCGACCCCGTTAAATTGCAGCACCTCGTTGGGTGTGCCGTTTGGTGATCCTTCCGCGCTATGGCCATTGTCGCCGCTGATGTAGATGATCAGCGTGTTATCGAGCTTACCCATGTCCTCGACGGCCTGGATCACGCGGCCGATCTCGTGGTCGGAGTACGCCAGGTAGGCCGCATATACCTCGGCCTGTCGGATGAAGAGCCTCCTCTCCTCGGCCGTTAACGAGTCCCAGTGCCTAACCAACTCATCCGGCCAGGGAGTCAGCTTGGCGTCCTGTGCGATCACCCCGAGCTTCTTCTGATTGGCGAAGATCTGATCTCGTAGAGCGTTCCACCCATTGTCAAACAGGTGCATGTCACTGATCTTCTTGATCCACTCCGGCGTCGGGTGGTGCGGCGCATGTGTGCCTCCAGGAGTGTAGTGGAGGAAGAACGGCATCGAGGGATCAATGTCGTTCAACTGCTTCATCCAGTGAATTGCGTCATCGGCCATGGCCGTGGTCAGGTTCCAGCCCGGATTGCCGACGTACGGATATATAGCCGTAGTGTTGCGGAACAGGTTTGGCTGCCATTGGCTGGCGTCACCGCCGACGAAGCCATAGAAGTACTCGAAGCCCATGCCGATCGGCCACTGATCGAACGGACCGGCTTGACTCGCGCACCAGTCCGGAACGTTATGATTCTTGCCGAACCACGACGTGCGGTAGCCGTTGTCCAAAAGAATCCGGCCAATGCTCGCGCTTTCCTTGCCGATGATGCTGTTATATCCAGGGAAGCCAGTAGACATTTCGGAAACCACACCGAAGCCCACCGAGTGGTGATTACGGCCTGTGAGTAGCGCCGCTCGCGTGGGCGAGCACAGGGCCGTGGAATGGAAGTTGGTGTAGCGCAACCCGGCGTTGGCTATCCGGTCGAGGGCCGGAGTCGGAATGACCCCTCCGAAAGTGCTTGGAGCGCCAAAACCGACATCGTCAGTCATGATTATTAGCACATTTGGGGCTCCGTTGGGTGGTACCACACGGGGCGGCCACCACGGCTTGGACTGGGTGGCGTTTACGTTGATCTCACCGCCAAAATTCGGTGGCGGAGAGGGGAGATACTTCCCGTCAATCGTTGTGGTCGATGAGGGCGAACCGGGCACACCGGTGGTCTGCTGGGCGCTGCCAAAACCGGCAGCGAAGGTGATGAGCGTTGCCAATGCTGCGAAAACCAGTAGCTGATTGCGAGTTCTCATTGGGTCTGTCTCCTTGGTGATCTCTTTAAGCCAAAAGCTATAGTCCCTCCCCGCTTTCCTTGATACAGTCTTGCAAAACGGATTGCGGTGACACTGGGTTCCCGTCTATTCGGAATACCTTCGCATCCCGGATATACCTGACAAGGGTATTCGATGAGGCAGTCGAAGTGTTCCGTCACTCATCCTGCCCTCAGGGGCCGACTACCTCCTCAAGAAACGGACGCCGCCGCGAAGACAATCACGCCCAAGGGCCCAGTTGCACGTCGCTGAGCGTAAAAGATAAAGACTTGCAGGAGAGTCAATGCCTGTTTCGGCAGCAGGTGGCGTCATGAACCCATATACCCAGGCGCTGTACGAGATTCAACAACAGATTGAGCTGGAGTATCAGGTACGGATAGTCAGAAATGGATCATTTGAGTTCCATATCTACTTTCTTGATTTTGCCGGTGAATGTGAAATTCGTTGGGTACAGTCCCACGGGCGATCCTGTATCCGTACCGACATCAAAGGTTTCATCGCAAGAGAACAACAACGGCACTGTTCGCTCTATTCTGCCTTGAGCAACTAGTTGACCGTTTACGAACAATTTGCCAACGCCTCCCTTGCCTACTCCGCCACCATCGTAAACGAACTCGTACTGAATGGTTGCCGGACCGCCCCCCAGTTTCTTGGATGAAGTGATGGTTGGTCGTTCGCTAGTCAGGTAGTTATATGTGAAAGAAGGCTTTCCGTCCTTGAAGTAAAGGGACCATCCGCCGCCGACACCCCCTATGGCAGTTACCACTCCTTCTGCGCCATCCTGCGGGATTTCCACGTCCGCCGCAATGGTGAAGGACCTGTTCTTGGTCACAGGAGCACTTGCTTCAGGAATCCGCACTGCGCCATCATAGAATATGAATTTGTTGCGGACTCCTCCAGGTACTGGCCAATTACTGGTGTCCACCCGCTCCCCACCACGGTCATCCAGAGGTAACACGTTGTGCTTGGCCGCCTCCGCCCAGAAAAGATCCTGCAAGGCCCTCAACTTATTAGGATATTTTTCTGCAAGGTTGTCGGCTTGGCTGAAATCCTCGGCTAAGTTGTACAGTTCCCATTTTTCATTGTCGAAACTCGGAGTCTTGGATAGCGAAAACTCCCACGGCACTCTTCCATGAAAACAAGAAGCTATCCAGCCGTTATCATACATTGCACGGTTGCCCATCATCTCAAAATACTGGGTCCGATGGCGGCTCACAGCTTTCTGATCGTCAAAGGTGTAAAGCATACTTACGCCCTCGATTGGTTTTTGCGTGACTCCGCTTACCATGGACGGTTCGGGAATGCCCACGGCTTCGAGGATAGTCGGAACTACGTCTATGCAGTGATGGAATTGGGACCGCAGGCCGCCTGCATCCTTTATGCGATTCGGCCAGGTAATCACCATAGCATTGCGAGTGCCGCCAAAGTGTGAAGCAACCTGCTTCGTCCACTGGAAAGGTGTGTCGCATGCCCAGGCAAACCCGACAGGGTAGTGGTTGTAAGACGTGGGCCCAATTCATCAAGGTGCTTCAGAACAACCTTAGGATCCTCGGGAACGCCGTTTAGCACGCTCATTTCATTGAAAACGCCATAGGGTGTGCCTTCCCCGCTGGCGCCGTTGTCTCCCACGATGTAGATAAACAGCGTGTTATCCAATACACCGAGATCCTTGATAGCTTCCGTGAGTCGACCCACTTCGCTATCCGTTTGGGCTAGGTAGCCTGCGTAGATCTCCATGAGTCGGGATGCTATCTTCTTGCGCTCGGGTGTCAGCGATTCCCAGGCCGGGATTTGAGGTGGACGGGGTGTTAATTTGGCGTTAGCCGGGATAATCGCGAGTTTCTTTTGACGCTCGAATATCTCCTCGCGTAGTTTGTCCCATCCCTGATCGAACTGCCCTTTAAATTTGTCAGACCACTCCTTTGGAACATGGTGTGGCGCATGGGTAGCACCTGGAGCAAAATAAACGAAAAAAGGCTTCTCCGGAGCGATCGATTTCTGTAATCGGATCCACGCGATTGCCTGGTCTGCAAGGTCGTCGTTCAGCGTGTAACCGGGCTTTGGGGGCCGTTCAATGGCCATGGTGCCATCGTAGAGCGGCGGTTCGTACTGGTGCGATTCACCACCGATAAATCCATAAAACTTCTCGAAGCCCATTCCGGTGGGCCAGCGATCGAAGGGCCCTGCTATGCTGGTCTCCCAAGGCGGCGTGTTGTGCCACTTACCCCAAGCTGACGTGTTGTAACCATGCTGCCGTAATAGCTCAGCTATTGTGGCCGTGCTCTTGGGTATCATGCTGGTATATCCGTCGAAACCGGTCGCCAACTCCGTGATCTGGCCAGTGCCTACTGAGTGATGATTGCGTCCTGTAAGCAATGCGGCACGAGTTGGCGAGCACAGGGCCGTAGTGTGAAATGCATTATATCGCAGACCTTGCTGTGCAAGTCGGTCCAGCGTGGGAGTGGGCACAGGGCCCCCAAATGCTCCCGCAGCTCCGAATCCCACATCATCGAGCAGAACTATTACAATATTGGGAGAGTTCGTAGGTGCTTTTATCCCCTCAATCTTGGCAGGGGTTGAGTCTTCCGAGGTTCGCCCTACCTGAGACGGGAGTGGTTTTACTGGCCTCGGGAGGACATCCTGAGCATACGCTGTCATGAGGGTGGTCCCGACCAGAACCAGTGTCGCTGCTAAAACTGCTCGAAATCTCGATATTTTTCGACTCACGCTGAATTCTCCTTTGCTTAAGGGGCTCAACGGAATTTGTGCCTCTGTCATTCCAAGTTTTCGATTGCGGGACTCCAGTTTTAGTCCCATCGCTGGCCTATCAAATTCTGGAAAGCGCCGGTCGTTTCGGATTCCGTCGCGAGATTGGAACGGAGCAGTGACTGCCTAAATTATTCTGGAGTCTTACCATTTCTGGGGCCTTGGCATCTGCAAGGTGTCAGGGTATGGTTCCTCTGCGCCCGAAAGGTCCCCGTAGCGCTTCCACAAGACTCGCCAGATACAAAACCGTCCCACCGTTGCGCAGAAAGCCTGCCATTTCTCCTTCTTGAGCGCACCTTACCCCTGATTCTCCAGTCAAGCAAGATGTCTGTGGTCGCCTGCTTTCCGTACGAGCCGAAATCTAAGGACATCGGACACATATACACTGCGCCGTCGAGGCCTTTTACTCCTTTTGAGGCGAGCCGCCGAACAGTACGGTTGGGCTCAGGTTCTCCGGCCACTCACGAACCCATGTGCGAATCTGGTCCTTGGGCGTAAAAAGCTCAGGCTGGATCTCTAGATCGCGGACCGCCTGCTCCTGGTTGCCCGCGACCGTGTATTTCAACTTGGGCAACGCCGTCGGCATCTTGCCGTCGAACATCTCCCTGATCATCCACTGCGGATTCGGACGGGCGACGTTGGTGCTCTCCGGGAGCGCAGCGTCGCGGATCCATATGCGATCCTTGGTGACGTTGACCACAGTGCCATCAATGCCGAACGCGAACAGCCCCTTGTAATGCATCCGTACACCAGCCACCATCTCGCCAATCAGCTCGCGGTCAAAAGACAAATGGCTTGCCATGGCCATTCGCGGTTGGAGCTGGTTCGCGAGATAGCCGAAGCCGTAGTGCGAAGTGTGGTGAATGTCAAGCGTGAGAGCGCCAAAGAACGGCGCAACACCCTGCTTCAGTGCCCAAAGGTTGACGATATCCACAGCCATCTCGGTGACAAACACGTCCACGCCCTCGGCATACTTGGCCGTGAGCTGGTCGGGCTTGCCGTCGCCGGTCCAGACGAAACTGAGCCCGTTCCAATCGAGCCGGAAGGCGCTGGCCCCGTCCATGGCGTGCGAGCGCCGCCAGTGTGTGACCTCCACGTCGTTTTTGTCGTAACAGACGCCACCGTCCTCCTTGAAGTCGAACTCAGCGACCTCAATCTCGTAGCCATCTTGTAGCGGGGCGCAGCCAGAGAAGGCTTGTTCGTGCCAGGCTCCCATATCCCTCAGGTGCTGGCACATGGCTTTTGTGCCCAGCTCGGGCGTCCGCCCGGACGGGCCTACGACGCGCAGCGGTTTGGAGCGGCCATTGAACGGGGCGAAGGCCCACAGATATGGCAGATCGGCGTAATGGTCCACATGCAGGTGTGTGATGAAAATGTCGTTGATCTCTGGCACAGGCACCTGATTGGCGATGATGTTGCGCATGCAGCCGGAGCCAAAGTCAAAGAAGAACCGCTTACCGTTGCCCAGCTCCACCATGATACAGGTGCCGGCCTGGTCAAGGCGTGGAGGGAACGGCTGGCTGCCCATGAAAGTAATTCGCATCTCATCTTTACCAAGTTCCTCGCTTTGCGGAAAATAGTTGTTTCGGTTTTTGACCGAGGAGGTAGGCAGGTAGTAGGGGGGCATGGATATGCCCGTGCCAGGTGGTGCCCCATACGGGTTCTTATCTTCCGTCGCGGGGTTTGTTACTTCGGCGGCATCCGCCCCTGGCAGCGTGCCTACAGTCATGCTTGTGGGGGCGGCGCTTAAGGTCTTGAGCATCTCGCGAGGATCCATGGTTTGAACCTCCTTGTTCTAAGGGTCCGGGCACAACTCAGTCTGTTTTTCCCAATGACATGATCTTGAGACAGTATTTATTTAAGAATTCTTTATTCCGCTCATCAAAATGGTTCTTTGCATGATAGCTGGTCTAAAAAAATAGGACAATGACATAAGTGAGAGGCCTGCTATAAACTCAGAGGAGAGAAAGGAGCAGCATCGTGGCGAAGGGACCCAGAAGGAAGCACGTTTCGGTATTCAAGGCAAAGGTGCGTTGGAGCCCTTCACCATCCTCGCCTCTTCAGAGTTTTCGTTTGGGACCACTAAGCCACATCTCGCTAAGCCCGTGATCGAAGGTCATGCTGTCAATAACAGGAATGAGTCCCTGATCGCTGATTGTAGCATATTCTCTGACACCGACTTTCCCTTTCATGCTTGGCTCAGTATGCTCTCGCATATTTCAGATCCCATGCCTGACTACTGACCGGTCGTATTTTAGGTATGTCTCAAGTCACATGACGATTTGGGATGACTGACAAAGGAAAATCGAGAATTAGCTCTGTACCGCCGCATTTGTGTGTGAATGAATCCTTGACCGATCTCGCCGGATTCTCATTTTTTCCCCGACAACCATATTTCAGTCTCCCCGTGCTCGAAGGTCATCAAATTGGTGGCGTTTCTCAGTTCCTCGTCGCTGATGGCACCGTATCTTTCTCTCACCGTGCTCGTCTTGTCAGCGTGACCAAGAATAGCTTCTCGGATCTCGGGGTCCATTCCTGATCTACGGGCATTGGTTTTCCATCTTCGGCGAAGTCCATGGAAAATAGGGGCTGGATCTAGTCCTATTGCCTTCACGGCCTTGTCCCACGGTTTGCGAACGGATTGGCGTGATACCAATGCTGAGTCTGTAACATCAGATCTTGTAGATGTCATTGTAAGGGTTTCCTCCAATGCTAATGGTTGCCTCCGTTGCAATAGCATAGTAGTCTGCCACCATCCTCAACCACGAAAGTTGAGTTGTACCCTGAAACGTAGCAGGAGTTCAAAATGAAGGGGACTCATTACATACTTGAAGCGCTTGCTTCGGAAGGAATCGAGGCTCTATTTTTTGTTCCAGGAGGGTTGATAGATCCGTTTTTAAGCGCATTTGAGAGCACGCCTCAGTTAAGGCCCATTATAGCTTCTCAGGAGGGAGGCGCATGCTATATGGCCGACGGATATGCCCGGGCAAGCGGCAATTTCGGTGCCTGCATGGCCATTGGAGGTCCTGGTTTGACAAATATGACGACTGCTGTCTCCACGGCCTGGACTGACTTATCTCCCGTGCTGGTTCTTAGCGGTGAGGTCTCCACTTCCATGGAGGGGCTCGGTCAGTTTCAAGACGCAAGTGCATCGAGTTTCAATGATACTAAGATTCTCGAACCTGTGACTGCCATGTCTCTGACCGTAGAGAATCCTCGTTTACTTAATCACCATTTTCAAAAGGCGCTGGCAACCATGTTCGGTCGTCGAAAGAGCCCAGTTCACTTGAGCTTGCCGCATGACGTTCAGGTGGCTGAAATTTCTGTCTCTCACGAGCCTTTGGACAGGTCACTGAGAGAACCCAGAATACTAGACGTTCGAGCAGCGGATCTTTTCTGGGCTAGAGTGGCTCCCGGGAGAGATTTCGATACGAGGGCAGACAAGATCGCCATTCTTGCTGGGCACGGTTCGGAGACCTCGGACGCTTCAAAGGGATTGCTCAAATTTGCTGAGACCTTTCAGATTCCAGTCGCCACAACCCTTAAAGCCAAAGGAGTTTTTCCTGAGGATCACGAACTATGTCTCGGGGTATTCGGCTACGCAGGGACCAAGCATGCATCAAAAGCGATTCTGTCTGAGGAATTGGAATTACTTATGGTCTTGGGGTCGAGTCTTAATGAGAGGGACACGATGCACTGGAATTCGAAGCTTGTTCCCGAGCGAGGTCTGTTTCAGATAGATGTGGTCCCCGAAGCAATAAGTGCAGTAAATGGGGGAGGGGTCACAGTCGTAGGAGACGTGTGTGCCTTTCTCGAGAGAATAATGTCCGAGCCGAACGAGTTCCTACGTCATCTCGATGGTGGAAAAACTATTCGTGAGGAGTGGATTCACCGCATAAGGAAATACCCTCGTCTTTATGACGCTGAGAATTGTTCGAGTGACTCAATTCCCATACACCCAGCACGCATAGTCGCGGAACTGAGGAAGGCTATGTCACGAGAAACCGTCGCGCTCGTAGACAGCGGGGCTCATCGCGCCTTTGCAGGGCAGTACTGGGAAAGCTACGAGCCGAGAACTTATATCTCGGCAACAAATCTCGGCCCAATGGGGTGGGCTATTCCAGCCGGAATAGGGGTAAAGATAGCGAGGCCTGACAGGCCATGCGTTGTAATCACCGGTGACGCTTGTATGCTAATGCATGGCCTGGAAATTCAGACTGCAGCCAGATTCAATGTCCCCGTAATATACGTTGTGATAAACAACGCCGCTTTTGGAAACGTTTGGCTGCGGGCGTCGAAAATGGGAGCGCTACCCGCTCAATTAACATCACTGCCAGATCATGACTGGGCCGGAGTGGCAAGAGCGCTTGGCCTAAATAGCCTTACAGTCCGCAAGCCTGAAGAGTTGCCGTCAGCTTTCCAACAGGCCCTTGAATCGAATGCTGCTTTTCTCATTGATGTAAAGGCAGACAAGCGATTTGATACCCCTGTTGAGCCGTTTAAAGAATCCGTAAGGTCTTGGAGTTACCACGAATAAGGGGGCACGATATGTCTCGTTTGCCTGTGCTGGAGGGGAAGCTTACTGATGCAGCTAAGAACATATACGACGACATTCTAGCGAGAAGGTCAGCCCAGGGCGCTCAAGTAGGTGGCCTGTACATCCCCCTGATGAATCATCCCGAGTTGGCTCAACTGATCGAGCGTTTAGGGTACTACCTGAAATTTAATGGAAAATTACCTAGAGACGCCTATCAATTTATTGTCCTGTCCATAGCCAGGCGAATTGGAGTAGCCTTTGAGTGGGTAGATCATCAGGCACCTGCTCGGGAAGCTGGTCTGGACGACTCTCTGATAGAAGCCATTTTGAAGTTTGATCCCGCTTCAATACCTCACCCATACTCCGCAATTCTTGAAACAATAGACGTGACTCTTGAATACAGGTCCATCCCTCAGAAACTTCAAGATGAAATGATAGAACTTTATGGAGTGCAAGGTCTCCTAGAAGTCGTAACGCTCTGCGGATTCTACCAGATGGTTGGTGAGATAACTCAGGCATTTGACGTGCCCCTTCCTGAGGGCACAACTGCTCCTTTCTAAGAGACTGTCGATTCATATCCGAAAGTCGTGATTTCTCTTGAACGGCACGTGAAAAATGGTTTCCGTTCAGGGGGGTCAAGCAGCTTTCTTGAGTTGATTCTCTTCTGTCGGCTCCACACCTTCATGATAGAGGAAGATGAACAGCCCATGCCAGCACTGGAGGAGGTTTCGTGCCAAACAGGGGGGGGGTAACACATCCGTCACAGCAAATGAAAGCGCTTCATGATGACCTTTTTCAGGATACTTGACAGGACCCCCCTGAATGGATACCGTCAAAGTTATGAGTTCCTGTCTGGACCTCCCTCAGTGGGTAACTCGAGACTCGGGTTCTTGCCAGAACGGATCGCCTCTAAGTCCTTGTAACAAAAAGCAGGTGGTCTCCCTCGGCTACAGCTTCTATTTTATCCCCGGGAAGGAATCTTCCACTCAGTATCTCAAATGCAAGGGGGTTTTCAATCAGCCGCTGAATTGCACGTTTCAAGGGTCTAGCACCGTAAGCCGGTTCAAATCCTTCGTTACCAACCAGTTCTCGTGCCTTTGGTTCCAGCACCAGCGTCAGTTTGTTGTCTTCGAGTCTTTTGTTAAGCCTTGCAATCTGTATATCCACAATCCGTTTAATTTGTTCACGGTCAAGTGAATGAAAGATGATTACATCGTCGAGCCTGTTGAGGAACTCCGGCTTAAAATGATACCGTAAAGCTTCCATAACGCGAGTTCGCAAGGTGTCTTCGTCCCTGCCGGCGTAATCTATGATCTCCGACGAACCCATGTTGGATGTCATAATTATGATGCAGTTCTTAAAATCCACCGTTCGGCCTTTTCCATCCGTTAGCCGTCCATCATCCAGTATCTGGAGAAGGGCATTGAACACTTCCGGGTGAGCTTTTTCTATCTCATCGAACAACACGACGGAATAGGGATGCCGTCTGACGGCCTCTGTGAGATAGCCACCCTCCTCATAACCCACATATCCGGGTGGCGCTCCTATGAGTCTGGCTACAGAATGCCTTTCCATATACTCAGACATGTCGACTCGGACCATTGCCTGCTCATCGTCAAAAAGGAATTCTGCCAAAGCTCGGGCTAACTCGGTCTTTCCCACACCTGTGGGTCCTAAGAAAATGAACGATCCAATAGGACGGTTGGGATCCTGGAGCCCTGATCTGGCCCTTCGGACAGCATTTGCCACGGCCACGATTGCTTCGTGCTGGCCAATCACCCTGCTGCCGATCCTCTCTTCCATCTTCAAGAGCTTTTCCATTTCTCCTTCGAGCATCTTGGAGACAGGGATGCCGGTCCACTTAGCTACCACTTCAGCTATATCTTCCGGACCCACTTCTTCTTTCAGCAGCCCACCGTCTTTCTGGATCTCGGAGAGTTCGCCGTTTTTCTCTTTAATGTCCTTTTCCAAGGCAATGAGAAGGCCGTATTTGAGTTCAGCCGCTTTGCTGAGATTTCCCTCTCGCTCGGCCTTCGCAGCTTCAGTTTTTGCGCGTTCGGATCTTTCCTTGAGTTCCCTGATAGCGGTGATGACATTCTTTTCTT
>Ga0007800_10000589_pt1 | contig 13778 bp, 13 predicted proteins | sample CryBogmetaGMA14M_FD_60366 | JGI IMG/M metagenome (GOLD analysis project Ga0007800, IMG submission 60366) | Freshwater microbial communities from Crystal Bog, Wisconsin, USA - MA14M | ecosystem: Environmental > Aquatic > Freshwater > Lake | place: Crystal Bog, Wisconsin, USA | collected 2009-07-06 | reverse complement strand
GAACCGTGCAAGGTGTGAGAATCTGTGGTATCAAGAGACCTATTAGCCGCGCTTGCTGTACTCATCGACCACCTCTTTTTTGAAAAACTCAGTGGTCATGTACACAAGCGCGGCATATTTATCTAGAAAGACCCTTCAGGCGCGAACAAAAAGTTTTTCATAGCGGACCAAATACCTGTAAACCGCGAATTACTCTCGCCTTTCTGTACGCGTAAAATTGACTCTTCGAAGCTGGCGGGAGAAACGCCTGCACTACTCATGGCGACATTCCCTCGAGCCGCATGACCAGGTCCTCCAGGCCGATGAACTCGCGCTTTGGGTAGTCTTCGGATAAGAAAAGCGACTAAATGCAATCAGAAACCCGTTTAGTCGCGCTATGTGCAAACTGCATTGCATTTAGTTCATGATATCATCACATCAACTATGACTACTGGAAAACAGGTTTCCAGGTGAATCCGCGTAAGCGGTTTGGCTAAAACGGATAGTATTCCAAATTGGTCTGTTAGCGAAAACAATCCCTGAACGGGATCTTGTCTATCTCGAAAGCCTGTGGTAAATTCCTCTTGGCCATCGGCGTTCCTCTTCCCATGGTTTTTTCCAAAAACGGGTATGGCAGGAACACCGATTGTTTTCAAGTGATTCATCCACAATTTCAAACTATTGATCCAAAAAAGGCGAAACTATAGTCAGAGGAAAAAACTTTTTTAAATATACACCATTTTAATTGTGCAGTTTGCCCTAATGTAACTCAGAAGGCGGAGCGGTATCAGGTGAGGGTGACCAGACCCTTAAAACTAAGGAGGTGTTACCATGCAAACGGAAATTTTGACGAATGAACAGTACCGGGATTTCTCCAAGAATCTCATCAAAGCAGTTGAAAGCCGCTGTCGTATTGTGCCGATAAATTCGTTGAAAAAATCAGGCTATACACTAAACCAGCCGATTTACATCTCACTTGAAACCGATGAAGACACCGTCATTGCCTCCCTTGACGACATTGAAGCCTTTGCCAATGCCGACACCGAATTTGAGGCCATCAATAGTCTGTGTGAAGAGATTATTACGCTCTATGAAGATCTAAAGGCAAATCGGGACAACCTGGGAATCTTACCTGAAAAATGGCTAGGCTATCTTGACTCCGTGATAACGATCCATGAAAAAAGTTGACATCGAGAGAATATTTAATAAGTTATCGTTGCAAGTTCGCTCGACGGGACATAATTACGGATGGCTGACCGTCAACGACAAAAAAATTCTCAGAGTTCATTATACTCAAAGGACTTTAGGGATTTGGTCGCGTGCCCTCTGGCATATGAGGACTATCTGGATATTCTGAAGAACAAGGGATTGTTGTGAAAAGCGCCATGGTACCCTTCGATAGACTCATGGCAGTAACCTTCTGTGCCGTATCATAGCGCTATGTAGGCACAGCGTCAAGACGACGTGCGTGAGAAACGCCTGCACTGCTCATGCCGACATTCCCTCGAGCCGGATGACCAGGTCCTCCAGGCCGATGAACTCGCGCTTTGGGTAGTCTTCGGACAAGAAAAGCGACTAAATGCAACCAGAAACCCGTTTAGTCGCGCTATGTTCAAACTTCATTGCATTTAGTACATGATATCATCACATCAACTATGACTACTGGAAAACAGGTTTCCAGGTGAATCCACGTAAGCGGTTTGGCTAAAACGGATTGTATTCCAAATTGGTCTTGACTTTTTGGGAATTGGGGCCACAATAGTCGCTATGGATAGATTGATCAGTCCCTACCTCAAAAACGACCTCCTCGAAAAAATCGTTCTCCTCAGCGGACCCCGTCAATCTGGAAAAACGACCATTGCAAAGATGCTCGTCCAGGACTTTGACTACTTCAATTACGACCTTGCCGAGCACCGGGTAGCGCTCTTGGAAAAAAGCTGGCGACGGGATTGTCATCTCGTTATCTTCGATGAACTCCACAAAATGAAGAACTGGAAATCGTGGCTCAAGGGCATCTATGATACTCGTGGACTAACTCCTCCAATGCTGGTGACGGGAAGCGCGAGGCTGGATACGGCTCGCAGGACCGGTGATTCCCTCGCCGGTCGTTTCTTCCAGTACCGCCTGCATCCCCTTGATCTCAAGGAGGTCAAAGCGGTTCTTGCTCCAGAAGAGGCTCTGGACCGGTTCATGCGGTTCGGAGGATTCCCGGAACCGTTCTTGAAAGGCCAAGAAATATTTTACAATCGCTGGAAAAAGAGTCACCATGACATTATCCTGCGTCAGGATCTCATCGATCTGGAAAGCGTGAGGAGCATAGCGGATCTGGAAACTCTCATAGAACTCATGCGCCGCAACGTGGGTAGCCCTGTTTCCTACAATTCGCTTGCACGAGATTTACAGCGTGATCCAAAAACCATCAAGAGATGGATGGAATTACTAGAAACCATGTACATCATGTTCAAGGTCCCACCCTACCACAAGAATATTGCACGTTCCCTCCTTAAAGAACCGAAGTATTATTTTTATGATACCGGCCAGGTGTATGGCGATCAGGGAACTAAGCTGGAAAACATGGTCGCTTGCGCCCTCTTGAAGGAGCTTCATTTTTTGGAAGACACCCTGGGCAAGAGGTGTTTGCTCACCTATCTCCGCAACAAGGACGGTCGAGAAATCGACTTTCTTGTGGTTATTGACGGTCGGCCGGCACTGATGATCGAGGTAAAATGGGCTGATGCGAGCTTATCCAGGAATTTTACCGTATTTTCCAAGTATCTCTCGCAAACACCGGAACTTCAGTTAGTGGGGAGGCTTGATAGGGAAAAATCCTTTCCATCGGGGGTCCGTATCGTAAGAGCCGCACCCTGGCTTACCGATCTTGACCTCACGATGTATGCGCAGGGCACCCCGCTTTCTGTCAGCCGCGCGGTTCTTGACTAATGGGAAAAATGGTTTATTATTCTCGTTTGCCATGTTTATGCGGTGGAGACAAACATAATGAAGTTCTGGCGGTTGCCGTTGGATTCAGAAGCTCATTCTATTCCCCAGGGACTTGTTCATATTATAGAAAACCGTTGCAAAGGATGTGGCTTCTGTATTGAATTCTGCCCGAATGAGTGTTTGATACAGAGCAAAAGCTTCAACGCCAAGGGATATCACCCGCCCGAACTGGTTTTCCAGGCGGTAAACTGCGTTGAGTGCGGCCTGTGCAGTTTGATCTGCCCTGAATTCGCCATCTTCACCGACCTTAAGGAAGCCAAGAAGATCACGGAGGAAGACATTCAAAAAGTCACCACTCGTTACTCCCGTAAAGACAAGAGATTTCAGAAACCTTGAACCCACGGGAGAAACTTGATCGGCCTTCTCCATCTGAGAGAGTCTTATTCCCTCCGTTATATATGAGTTCATAGTGCTCGGCGGACCGTTTTTCACGGCAGCGGTTATTTGTGGTCACTGGGCTGTAACACAGATTTAAGTTTACGTATCATAGGATTTTCACATGGCGGAAAAGGACATTCTTACCGGTGAGCATTTTATTCACGGGGATGCGGCATGTGCGGAAGGAGGCTTAGCGGCGGGTTGCCGTTTCTTTGCCGGGTATCCGATCACTCCCGCTACGGAAGTGGCCGAGCGTATGGCTCGGCGACTCCCCCAGATAGGCGGTGTCTATATTCAAATGGAGGACGAGATTGCATCCATGGCTGCCATTCTGGGAGCTTCCTGGGGTGGTGTGAAATCCATGACCTCCACGTCAGGGCCGGGTTTTTCTCTCATGATGGAGAACATCGGCCTGGGGATGATGACCGAGACTCCCTGTGTAGTGGTAAACATTCAGAGAGGCGGTCCTTCAACGGGATTGCCTACGCTTGTCGGCCAGGCGGACGTTATGCAGGCACGGTGGGGTTCGCATGGAGATTACGGGTGCATAGCTTTGGCGCCATCTTCGCCACAGGATTGTTTTGATCTGACCCTCCACGCCTTTAACCTGTCCGAGATTTACCGACAACCCGTTTTTGTCATGGCAGACGAAGTAGTAGGCCATATGACTGAGAAAGTCGTTATCCCAAGCCGGGAAAAAATAAGAATCGTTCAACGCCCCAAGCCTCGAGGACTCCTGGGCGACTATTTGCCTTTTGACAGCAACGGGTCAATGCCTGCGCCAATGGCTGTGGCAGGTCAGGGATACCATGTTCACATGACCGGCCTGACACACGACGAGCGGGGATACCCGGTTATAACGGACGTTGTTCAAGAAAGGAACGTCCGGCACATCGTGGATAAAATCAGGAACAATGCCGACAAGATAATCCAGGTGGAGACAACGGCCTTGGAAGATGCCCAGGTTGTTGTGGTGGCATACGGCTGCACTGCCCGTGCTGCACGGCAGGCAGTGGAGAATTTGAGAAATCGAGGAATGAAGGTTGGATTGATGCGCCCCATAACTCTCTGGCCCTTTCCGTCTAAATTGATTCGCAGCTTGAGTGAAAAAATTAAGGCCTTTGTCGTGCCGGAGGTTAACTACGGCCAAATAGCTTATGAGGTCGAGCGAATCGCACAGGGTAAAGCGGAAGTGTTGCTGATGGCCCTAATGGGAGGGTCGATCCATACGCCTGGTGAGATTGAAGACGCTGTCGGAGAGTATTTGTAAGTGACAGAGTAACTGTTTGAACTTTTAGGCCTTTTAAATCGCTACATGTAAGACTGGAGCGCTCATGAAAGTACGTCTAAGAAAACTGGAACCATTCGACAAAGAGGCCGCAGACACGCTTGTCCGACACGATCACGGTCTGCACCCTGACGACATGTATTTGAAGCCGGGAAGGATTCCCCATATATGGTGCCCTGGATGTGGTCTAGGAGTTGTCCTGACAACTTTCATAGACGCTATACGTCGAAAAGGGTTGCCGGTGGATAGTTGCGCAGTGGTATCGGGCATTGGCTGCACCGGAAGGGTTGCAGGCTATCTCGATATGGACACGTACCACACTACTCATGGACGGGCGATTCCTTTTGCCACCGGCCTCGTACTGGCGAGACCTGATCTGAATGTAACCGTGTTTTCAGGCGATGGCGACTTATTTGCCATTGGCGGCAATCATTTCATTCACGCGGCCAGACGCAACGTCAATCTGAAGGTGATTTGCGTCAATAACTTCAACTTCGGGATGACGGGAGGCCAGGCAGCCCCGACTACACCACTGGGGGCAAAGACCTCCACGACTCCTCTTGGAAATGCCGAACCAGGTTTTAATTTGCCGTATCTGGCTCATGCAGCAGGAGCTGTCTACGTGGCCCGATGGACCACGTTCCATCCCAGGCAGCTCGCCTACTCAATTGCCCAAACATTAGACAAGAAGGGGTTTACGTTTGTCGAGGCCATATCTCCATGCCCGACCGGTTACGGTAGGCCCAACAAGTTAGGGTCCGGTCTGGATGAAATGCGCTATTACAGAGACATGTCAGAGATTCAAAACGGCGTCGACCCGGGTCAGGCTGCTATCCGTATGGGAGAGAAAATCGTTGTAGGAACTTTCATCGATGTGGAACGACCCGACTTCATGGAAAACTACCGAAACATGGTCTTGGGCAAGGCCATGGCTAAAGGGAAGGGCAAGGAAAAGGGCAGAGCGGCATGATTGAAAAATCGGAAATAAGACTGGCCGGATTCGGAGGCCAAGGCATCATTTTGTCTGGGCACATCCTGGGTAAAGCTGCCTCGCTCTTTGAAAAGAAGCATGCAGTTTTTACTCAAAGCTATGGTCCCGAAGCGAGAGGAGGATCCTGCAGCGCAGATGTCGTGATATCAGTAAACCCGATACATTATCCTAAAGTGGAAAACCCCGATGTCCTCGTGGTGATGAGCCAAGGAGCCCTGAGCACATACGGCGCTTCAATCGGTCCCAACGGAATAATGATAGTGGATGAGGATCTCGTGACTCTCACCGACAAGCCTCGGGGAACAATCGTCCACAAGGTCCCGTGTACCCGAATTGCTGAAGAAATGGGCCGTAAAATTGTGGCCAATATCGTTATGTTGGGGGCTTTAGCCGCACTTGGAGGAGTAATAAGCTACGATGCCATGAAAGAATCCGTACTCTCCTCCATTCCCCCTGGGACGGAAGACTTGAACATGTCAGCTTTCAACAAAGGGTATGATTACGGTATGAGCCTGACGAAAATAAACAAACCGTAGGGGCGAACTCGGTGGGTCGCCCGATTGTGCAATGCCGGTTCGAGAATAGACAAACCCGTGGAGGAAATAGTTCAATTGAAAGAGAAAAACCAAGGACCAGGATCCCGGCTCGAAAAAAATGATCTAAGGATCGGGGTTTATGTTTGCCACTGCGGGAAAAACATTGCTGGAACAGTCCGCTGTGAGGAGGTTGCGCAATACGCTCTGAATTTGCCGGGTGTCGTCCTCGCGGCAGATTCCCTCTACACATGCTCGGAACCGGGCCAAGAGCAGATTAAGGCAGACATCAGGGAGCACAAACTCAACAGGGTGGTTGTAGCCTCCTGTACTCCCAGGCTCCATGAGCCGACCTTCCGTGCCGCCTGTCAGAGTGCCGGTCTAAATCCCTATCTTCTTGAAATGGCAAACATTCGCGAACAGTGTTCCTGGGTTCATCTTCACGACAAGGAAGGTGCGACCTCCAAAGCCAAGGATCTGGTAGGAATGGCTGTAAGCCGTGCTGCCAAGTTGTCTCCACAGTTCGAATTGACCGTTCCGGTGCTTCGTTCGGTCCTGGTCATAGGCGGCGGAGTTGCTGGGATTCAGGCTGCTTTGGATATGGCTGACGCGGGATACAAGGTATACCTGGTGGAGCGAACCGGAAGTATCGGCGGCCGCATGGCCCAGATTGACAAGACTTTTCCTACCATGGACTGTTCCATATGTATTCTGGCCCCAAAGATGAGTGACGTGGGCCGCCATCCCAACATCGAGCTGCTCACCCTTTCGGAGATCAAAGAGGTTCAGGGCCATATTGGAAACTTCAAGGTGAAAGTCCTGAAAAAGGCGCGTTATGTGAAGAAAGAATGCACTGCCTGTGGTGACTGCATCCAGGCTTGCCCGCAATTGGCACCGGACGAGTTCAACGCGGGACTTTCTATTCGAAGGGCGATTTATATGCCTTTTGCCCAGGCGGTTCCATCGAGATTCCTTATCGATATGGACCGATGCCTTAACAACCAGGGCATTGTTGCCTGCGACAGGTGTTTCCAAGCCTGTAATCCCAAATGCATTGACTTCGCGGATGAAGACAACCTTCTGGACATTGAAGTGGGCACCATCGTGGTTGCGACCGGAGTGGACGTCTACGACCCTACGGCTCTCACCGAACTCGGTTATGGAAAGTTCCCAAATGTCATCACCACATTGGAGTTTGAACGTCTTATCAATGCAGGAGGGCCTTCGGGCGGCGAACTTATCCGTCCTTCCGACCGAAAACGGCCATCAAAGGTGGCGTTCCTTCAGTGTATCGGATCCAGAAGCAAGCGCAGTAACCCCTATTGCAGTAATGTATGTTGCATGAACACCATCAAGGATGCACTCCTCATCAGGGAGCACTGGCCGGAAACGGAAATCTACGTCTTCTACATCGACATCCGTGCCTTTGGGAAAGGTTTCGAGGATCTTTTCCAACGGGCCCGTCGAGAAGGGGTGACCTTCATCCGAGGTATTCCGGGAGAAATCATAGAGGATATCGATACGGGGGATCTTACGCTCCTCGGTGAAAATACTCTTCTGGGAAGCCATTATCGCTACACCATGGACATGGTCATCTTGTCGGTCGGCATAAAGCCCCATAAGGATGCTCCAACACTCCAGAGGCTGTTGAATCTCTCGACTGACACCGACGGATTTTACATGGAGGCACACCCGAAGCTCCGGCCGGTGGATACCACCACCGGAGGGGTTTTTTTGGCCGGTGCTGCCGAGGGCCCCAAAGACATTAAGGATTCTGTGACGCAGGCTTCTGCAGCAGCTTCCAGGGCCAATATTTTGATGAGTAAGGGAGAGGTGAGCGTACCGGCAATCACCGCAAGGATAGATCTCGAAAAGTGTACAGCGTGCGGCTTCTGCGCGAAAGTTTGTCCCTATCATGCCATAGAAGGGGATAAAGACCTGGGGTATTTTCGAGTAATAGAGGCGGCATGCAAAGGATGCGGCGCTTGTGTGCCGGAGTGCAGATTCGGGGCAATCGACCAGGCTCATTTTACCGATGAGCAAATAGTCAGCCAGCTTGATAAAGCACTGTCAGAGGATCCCCACAAGAAAATCATTGCGTTCGCCTGCAACTGGTGTTCCTACGCCGGTGCGGACTTCGCCGGTGTGTCCCGCATTCAGTATCCTCACAACGTTCGGATTATCCGGACAATGTGTTCGGCACGCGTTTCGCCGCAGTGGATCGAAAGAGCGTTTCTTAAAGGAGCAGGAGCGGTCTTGGTCTCTGGGTGTCACCCATCGGATTGTCATTACAACAACGCCAACCAGCATACTGCTCGTCGAGTTGAGAAATTTTGGAAACGGATGGAAAAGCTTGAAATTAATAAGGATCGTCTGAGGCTCTCGTGGGTATCTGCATCCGAAGGGGCACAGTTTGCCAGGGTGATCAAGGAAATGGAAGAAGGCCTAAAGAAACTGACGCCCGTGAAGATTCAAGAGGCTGCCGACAAGCTCAAGAAAGCCATATGCAAGAAGAGAGAGGCATCATGACCGTTTTTAAGATCTGGAAGCATTTTAAAAGAGAAGAGTTGTACGAATGCTATCAGTGCGCTCGATGCACCGGCTCCTGCCCTGCCATGGAGGTTGCTCCCGCCTTCGGCCCCCGGGAGACGATCCTTAAATGTCTTGGGCTCGGCTATGATCAGCTTGTGGAAGACGAAAAACTTTGGCTCTGCTGCACCTGTAATGTGTGTGAGGATCGGTGTCCGCAGAAGATTCCAATTTCGGATCTGCTGGTCGCGCTACGAAATTCCGCTGCCCTTAGGGGAAATATTCCGGGAAGGTTAAGTATTGCAATAGAGTTGCTGGCTAAGACCGGCCGTTCAATGATAGTTCACCAACTAGACGAGATGAGGTCACATCACGGTCTTGCCCCTCTTCCCCCTGTACCGGTAGATGAGATTAGGCAAATACTTAAGAAAACCGGTCTCGATGCAGTGATAGAATTCTAAATATTTCGCTGAACAGGCCGAAAGAACATCCAATAAGGTAACCATGAAATATGCACTGTATCTCGGATGTGCCATTCCGATAAAGTATCCCGGGTTCGAAGCGGCTACTCGTCAGGTTTGTGAAAGGCTCGGCATCGAGTTGGTGGACATGGCTTTTTCTTGCTGCCCACCACCAACCAGTATGAAGCTGGTCCATTACGACTCCTGGCTCGCGCTTGCCGCCAGAAACATCTGCCTTGCCGAAGAAGCGGGGCATGACCTCCTGACTTTGTGCTCCGGATGCGTCAATACGCTCAAAGAAGCAAATCAAGTCCTGAAGCAGAGTGAGTCTAAAAGACGCAAGGTAAACAAGGCCTTGGAGGAACATAACCACTCGTTTCAAGGAACCGTTGAGGTCACCCATATACTGGATGTCCTTTACCAGGACGTTGTTGTGGAAAGGCTTATAAAAGAGAAGGTGCGAGACATTCCCATTCGAGTCGGATGTCATTACGGTTGCCACTATTTCAGGCCTCCGAAGGTCATGTACCCCGAAGAACTTTCCGATTCCGAATCGTACGTTCCCGTGAAGATGGACCACCTCCTTTCCATCATAGGGGTGGAACCGACCGAGTTTTCCAGAAAGTTCCTTTGCTGCGGTTCGCCACTGGGTGCCAACGTAGACCAGGATGCCGGATATGCCATCACAAGGCAAAAGCTTTCCTATATTCAGGAGAGGAATATTCAGGCGTTGTCGGTGATCTGCCCGTCCTGCTTCGAACAGTTCGACTTGGGGCAAATAGTTCTGTCTCGCAAAACCAAGGATGGAGAAAAAATCCCGACTTTCTTCCTCACTCAACTGGTGGGGTTGGCTCTAGGCTTATCAGTTCGAGAAGTAGGCCTGGATGTCCACCGGGTTAAGGCGAAAAAGCTTCTGGACAGCATCAACATTATTTGAAACTCAGTATTACTTAAAGCGGGAAACCCATGACAGACGAAAAGAGAAAACCAGCGCTTTCCAAAGAAGAAATCGATGAACTTCGAGATGATCTCATGCTGGCCGACAGCCTAACCAGAATTGAAAATACCCTTATGATTCTCTCAGGCAAGGGTGGGGTGGGCAAGAGCACTGTAGCGGTAAATCTTGCAACTGCCCTGGCAGCTTCAGACCGTGAAGTAGGATTGCTGGATATCGATATTCACGGGCCGAGCGTACCGATGCTTTTGAAGCTGGAGGGAGCACAAATTCCAGGCGTGAATGAAAGAGGGATGGTTCCTGTCAGGTACAACGATCACTTGAAGGTAATGTCCATGGAATTTGTTGTCAAAGACCAGACCCACGAAGCGGTAATATGGCGCGGTCCGATGAAACACCGTATGATCAGGCAATTCATCGCGGAAGTTGACTGGGGAGACCTCGACTTTCTCATTGTCGACGCTCCTCCGGGCACTGGTGACGAGCCTCTCTCCATATGCCAAATGGCGCCGCCTCGTTCGCAGGCCGTCATAGTTACCACTCCCCAGAAGGTAGCACTCAAAGACGTGAGAAAGTCCATCCGGTTCTGCAAGAGCCTGGGGATGCCCGTATTCGGCATCATAGAGAACATGAGCGGTTTCGTTTGTCCCGAATGCGGGGCAACTCACCAACTTTTCGATAGCGGCGGTGGAGAGAGACTGGCACTCGAGACGGGGTTTCGCTTCCTAGGCCGAATCCCCATAGATCCACGACTCGTTGTTACTTCCGACGAAGGTAAACCCTTTGTTCTTGAATATCCGTCATCTCCTACTACAGACGCCTTTGACAAAATCATAGGTCCGATTCTCGACCTGTCTCCTCCCAGGTTGAAAAGGCACTAAGATTTGGATGCCTCAACAACATGCGTGCTATTTTCAGATAATACCTTCATGTAATATTAATGCACCAGCTTGTTCCCCATAACAGACAGCACCCCATATGGTAATCAACGCTGTGAAATCAGTTACGGTGTGTGATACCAGTAGGGAAAGGGGCGCCGCCTGATGATCGTTGAGAATGCGTTAACCGTTTACCTTAAACTTAAATATTCAAAAGTCTTGAATTTTACCCAGATGGACGAGGTGGCTCCCCCAAAGCCGCAATCGGGGTCTGAGTATCTCCTCTACCTGCATATACCCTTCTGCGAAGAGTTGTGTCCTTACTGCTCCTTTAACCGTATCCGCCTGGATAAAGATCTTGCCCGAGATTACTTCAAGGCATTAGGACAAGAGATCCGCTATTATGCTGATCTGGGTTTTAATTTTACTTCAGCGTACGTGGGCGGAGGAACCCCTACCGTGCTGCCCGAAGAAATCGCCTTGCTCCTGGGTGATTTACGAAAATTGTTCAGCATTCGGCAAGTGTCCCTGGAAACTAATCCCAATCACCTGACTGATGATATAGTCGGTGTACTGAGAGATGGCGGAGTAAACCGGCTGTCGGTGGGAGTCCAGACCTTCGACGACTCGCTTCTCAAGCAGATGGAACGATACCACAAGTACGGCAGTGGCCGAGAAATCCAGGATAGACTCACCAGGTTTATGGGCCGGTTCGATACCTTGAACGTGGACATGATTTTCAATTTTCCTTCTCAGACACTTACCATGCTTGAACGTGATCTTGAAATCATCAAGGAGATCAAGGCCGACCAGGTTACCTTTTATCCGCTCATGGTCTCGGACATCACTCGCAAGGAGCTTGCAAAGAGGTTCGGGCCGATAAGCTATCGCAAAGAAAAGCTCTTCTATAGCTCAATAGTCTCAATACTCGAAAAAGAATACATTTTCGGAACATCGTGGTGTTTCTCACGCAAGAATAGCATGATAGACGAATACATAGTCGATTACGACGAATACGTGGGAACCGGCAGCGGATCTTTCGGATACATCGGCGGCGCCTGCTATGCGAATACATTTTCTATTGGAGAGTACCTCGAAAAGATAAAGAGAGGAAAATTTCCGTTATTGGCCATGAAAGACTTCTCAACCACCGAGCAAATTCATTATGATTTCATGATGAAATTGTTCGGCGCTTCTCTGGACGTAAGTAAATCGGAACGAAAATTCAATGGAAAGTTTAGAAAAACTCTCTGGAAGGAGATTCCTTTCTTCAACCTCATTGGTGCTTTGGTTCACGATAAAGGCCTGCTGAGGTTGACACGCAAGGGGCGGTATCTGTGGGTTATCATGATGCGCGAGTTTTTTACCGGAGTGAACAATTTCCGTGATATCTGTCGGGCACGAATTATCGGGCCGAATGACTGTCTCAAGAAATAAGTAGAGTCATGAAGCGGGTCACCAAACGCGCTGTGAAGAACGAAGTTTCTTTGGTATTTTTCTTGATATTCCTGAAAAAAAGACCTGCCTTGCCTGGACAAGAGGTGGTCATATAACTTGGTCAAGTCAGCGCCGAAAAACAACATGTCCATGGTCACACCTGAAATCTAGGAGCGCTCGATGCCGAAACCGACTTATGAGGAATTGGAAAAACGTGTCAAGAGATTGGAAAAGATAGCCGGCGATCTCATCGATACCGCCATGGATCAAGAAGATCAGGAGCTTTTCGATCTTTCGGTCCTCTGCAACATTTCCCAGGCACTCGCCTCCACCTTGGATCTGGACGAGTTACTGGTTATTATCATCGACGAAGTCAACAAAGCCCTTCTCACAGAGGGGGCTGGAGTCCTTCTTTACGACGAGCACCGAGGAGACCTCTACTGGCGACAATTGAGGGACACGAGGCAAATTCTGGCACCAATGTCAGAGGCATTGAGACTCCCCCTTGATTCCAGCATAGCCGGATGGGTTTTCAAGAACAACCGTCCGGCAAGAGTGAACGATACATCGAAAGATTCGCGCTACTATCCGGAAATGACTAAGAAGAGCGGTTTCGAGATTCGTAAGGTACTTCAGGTTCCCCTTAATAGCAGGGATAAGACCATAGGGGTCCTGATGGCTATGAACAAGATTGGAGGCGACTTCACCGAACAGGACGAAGCCCTCTTAAGTTCAATGGCCGGCAGCATGGCACTGGCCATAGATAATGCCACCGCATACAAGAAGCTAAAGAATTCACGCGACGACTTAGAGATGATCTACAGGTCGAGCATGGCACTTGCCACGACTATGGACCTGGATCATCTGCTCTACGTCGTAATAAACGAACTCCGCACAGCCCTGGATTCGGAAGCGGCGGGAGTCCTTCTCCACGACGAACGCCGGGGCGACCTTTACTGGAAGGAAGTTCAGGATGAACAAGGGCTGATTCAAGGCAAAAGCGCGGATTTAAGGCTGCCGCTCGACAAAAGTATCAGCGGCCAGGTGTTCAACAGCGGTGAACCGGCACTACTTAACGATCCCACCAGCAATCCCAAATTCTTCAAGCCGTTTGAAGACCGCGCCGGCTTCATTATCAGAAACGAGATCATTGTACCTCTGCATACCAGGGAAAAAACAATCGGCTGCCTGGTGCTGCTCAATAAGAAGGAAGGCCAATTTTCTGAAGACGACGTCCATGTTTTAACGTCGCTCGCCGGCGTCGTGGCTTTAGCAGTGGAAAACGCCTCGTTCTTTGAAGAAATGTTGAAGTCTTACCGGGAGTTGGAAAACCTTAACCGGGTTAAGTC
>Ga0007800_10000582_pt1 | contig 13872 bp, 11 predicted proteins | sample CryBogmetaGMA14M_FD_60366 | JGI IMG/M metagenome (GOLD analysis project Ga0007800, IMG submission 60366) | Freshwater microbial communities from Crystal Bog, Wisconsin, USA - MA14M | ecosystem: Environmental > Aquatic > Freshwater > Lake | place: Crystal Bog, Wisconsin, USA | collected 2009-07-06 | reverse complement strand
AATACCTCTGCATAATTGGAATAAGAATGACTACTTCTCTTCCTCGATATGTTTGCATACACGGCCATTTTTATCAGCCCCCGCGAGAAAATCCGTGGCTCGAATATGTGGAAAACCAGGATTCAGCTCATCCCTTCCACGATTGGAACGAGTTGATTGCAGAGGAATGCTACACCCCCAACACGCAGGCCAGGATACTGGATGGACAGGGCCGTCTCCGAAACATAATGAACAATTATGAGCACATAAGTTTCAACTTTGGTCCAACCCTACTTTCCTGGCTCGAAGAACAAACTCCACATACCTATCACGCTATACTGCAGGCCGATGCGGTAAGCTTAGAGCGCAGGTCCGGGCATGGAAACGCTCTCGCTCAAGCTTACAATCACATGATAATGCCTCTAGCTTCGAAGCGGGACAAAATCACACAAGTAATTTGGGGTATAGAAGACTTCAGGAAACGATTCCGTCGCGATCCTGAGGGGATGTGGCTTCCTGAAACGGCTGTGGACCTAGAATCTCTTGAGATTCTTGTAGACAACGGCATCTCTTTCACCATCCTGTCTCCAAGGCAAGCTCAAAGATTTCGGACCTCCTCAAAAGCCCGATGGATTGATCTTAACTCCTGTTCTGTGGACCCTTCAAGGCCATATCTATGCTGGTTATCCAGAGGGCGGGCCATAACCATTTTCTTTTACGACGGCCCCATTTCACAGGCTATTGCTTTCGAGCACATGCTCAACAACGGTGAGGAATTCAAGAACAGAATCCTCGGTGGATTTTCCAGTGAGCGAACATGGCCTCAGTTGGTAAATATTGCCACTGACGGTGAGTCATACGGCCATCACCACAGGTTCGGAGAAATGGCCCTTGCTTTTGCCCTGGAAGGGCTTTCCAATCAACCTGGCGTGAGCCTCACCAACTACGGTGATTTTTTAGACAAACATCCGCCTACTGCGGAGGTTGAGTTTATTGAAAATTCCTCTTGGAGCTGCGCGCACGGAATCGGTCGATGGTCGGAGGACTGTGGGTGCTCAAACGGTGAAAAACCTGAGTGGAACCAGAAATGGCGTGCTCCGCTGAGAAGAGCCATGGACTTGGTACGCGACCGAGTAGATGGGCTGTTCAGCAAGGAAGCCGGTCTTTTCTTGACCGACCCGTGGGCCACTCGGGATGCCTATATAGAAGTTATTTTGGAAAAACATCGAGATGCCGAGAAATTCGTTAAGGTTCATGCCGGCAGGGAACTTGGCGCCGGTGATGTTTCCCTGGCCCTTAACCTATTGGAACTGCAACGCAATCGTATGCTCATGTACACGAGCTGCGGCTGGTTCTTCGAAGACATCTCTGGGATCGAGTCCTTACAGATCTTGCGGTATGCCGCGAGGGTTATCCAGATTGCTTCAAGGTACGATCCAGATCTGTTGGAACATTTCCTCAAGGAATTGTATCAGGCTGAAAGTAACGTGAAACCTCAAATGCGAGGCGACGAAATTTTCAATCAAAGAATTTTGCCGCAAGTGGCGGACCTAGACCATGTTGCGGCACATGCCGCTATTTCTTCAGGTTTTGAAAATGCTCCCATCGAACGTCATTTGTACTGCTACGATATTAGGCTAGAAGACTTCACCAGAGAACAATCCGGTCAAAGAGTGTTCCTATTTGGACGCATGTCCGTGCGCAGTCTCATAACTATGGACAGCGAAGATTTCATATCCGCAGTGATTTATCTCGGCGAAGTGGATTTGCGGTGTTCAATCGGAAAATTTCAAGACAAGACGGGATACGATTCTCTCAAAAAGGATCTTTTTGATGGTTTTTATAGACATTCCTCGACAGAATTGATACGAAAGCTGGACAAGTATTTCCCCGGTAAGTACTTTTCAATGAAAGATCTCTTCTCTGAGCAGCGCATCCGGATTATCGAAACTGCGACGAGCCGGATGTACGAAGAGCAGGCTGATCTCTTCGAGTCTTTTTATAAGAAGAACAAAGGCCTGGCCAGCTTGATAGTGAACCACCAGGCTCGGCTACCGGACACTTTTCTCGCGGCCGCAACATTCGTATTGAATCGGACCTTTATAAAAGAGCTGGAGAAACTTTCGAGCGGATTTTATCCCGATGAACTGGAATCGGTACTAGAGGAGACAAGGTTGTGGAAAATCAAGCCCGACATCAGTTCGGCCGAAAAACTTCTTCAGGGCCGCATCATGATGTTGGTCCGTGACTTGGAAAAAAGGCCGAGAGACGAAAATATCCCTGCGGAAATTGTGAAATTTCTGGACCTGGGGAAAAATTTGGAAATAACTTTGCATTTGGGAGACGCTCAAATCCTTTTCTTGAAAATAGTGCGTACCCTGGAAGCCGACTCCTCTGAACCTCTTCCGTCATTGTTCTCAGAGTTGGCCGATAGGCTCTCGGTGAGGCTGAACTGTGGAAGGTAATGAACTATGAGAAAACCTAAAGTCGCCATAGTACGGTATGAGAAACCTCTCGAATCGGTCCGAAAAGCAGTCGACCTATCGAATGGACTCGAAGGCCTACCCTCCCACTCAAAGGTCTTCATAAAACCGAACATAGTATTTTGGACCAAGGTCTCGCCATTCCCGAAATGGGGAGTAATTACCACTTCCCGCGTTGTCCAGGATATGGTTTCGCTCCTTAAGGAACGCGGTATCAACGATATCACAATTGGGGAAGGAACCGTTCTGTTTGACCCAAGAGATAATGAAACGCCGGCCCACGCCTTTGAAACGCTCGGGTACAATTTGCTTAAGAAGCGTTTCGGAGTAAAGGTCATTAATGTGTTCGAGAGACCTTTTAAAAAAGTTGATCTGGGAGATGGCGTGGAACTCAACTTTAATGCCGACATCCTTGACAGCGACTTCGTGGTCAACATACCGGTGCTGAAGACACACGCCCAGACACTCGTAAGCCTCGGCATAAAAAATATTAAAGGCCTGATCGACATTAATTCGAGAAAAAAATGTCACTCGGCCGACCCAGTCCGAAACCTCCACTACATGGTCTCGAAGCTCGCAAACAAGCTTCCGCCTACCTTTACTATACTGGATGGTATCTATACCAACGAGAGGGGTCCCAGTTTTGATGGAAAGATAAGGAGAAGCAATCTCCTAGTGGCCTCAACCGATGTTCTTTCTACGGACAAAGTCGGGGCCTGGATACTGGGTTATCACACATCGGACGTGCCTCATTTGGTTTACGCGGCCCAAGAGAGAAAAAGGACGCAAGATCTTTCCGACGTGGAAGTTGTAGGAGAAAAACCGGCCGATGTCTCAATGCGTCTAGAATACTCTTTTGGGTACAACCAGACCGATACCTTACCTCTACCAATGGAGAAGATGGGAATCAAGGGCCTGGCTTACCCAAAATATGATCTCACCCTATGCACCTATTGCTCAGCCCTCACAGGTATTATTTTGACCTCCATCGCTTTCGCATGGAAAGGTGAACCCTGGGACGATGTGGAAGTACTCACCGGCAAGGTGATGAAACCCACACCGGGCAGAAAAAAGACTATCCTCATAGGAAAGTGCCTCTACAGCGCTAACAAGAACGACCCGAGGATAAAGGAGATGATATCAGTCAAGACCTGTCCGCCGTCCCCTAAAGCTATTGTGGAAGCACTTCATCAGGCCGGGATCGAAGTCAATCCTGCAATATTCGAGCACTTGGAAGCTGCACCAGGTTTCTTCATGGGAAAGTACGAGGGCAAGCCTGACTTCGACGAATCACTGTTCAGGATAGAATAGAGACGGAATCATCTTGTGCTATTTTACCTTCACATTCACACATCACTCTCATTACGGCGAAATTATAAGTATCCGAGTTCCTTGAGTTTACGTGAGTCTTGGGTCCAGCGGGGTGTGACTTTGACAAAAAGATCGAGCCTCACTCTGCGCTCCAGGAATTCCTCCAGCTTGGATCGAGCTGAAATTCCAATCTGTTTGATCATTGATCCCTTTTTTCCTACAAGAATCTTCTTCTGGCTTTCTCGTTCAGTATGAATATCCGCATGGATGATTACGATTTCCCCTTTGTCTGTGAAGGACTCCACCACTACTGTGGTCTTGTACGGGACCTCCTGACCAGTCATTTTCATGATCTGTTCCCTGATGATCTCGGCTGCGAAAAATCTGACGGGAAGATCGCTTACGTCGTCTTCGGGAAAGAGCGCCGGGCCGGTGGGCAGTAGTCTCACAAGGGCTTGGACCAGATCTTCGATTCCTGAGCCGTCAATTGCGCTGACCGGAAAAATCTCCTCGAATTGGTGGGCCATGGAATAGACCTTGATCATAGGTAGGAGAATAGATTTTTCAGATGTATCTATTTTGTTAATGACCAGTACTGATTTCTGTTTTGATGCTCGGATAAGATCAATTATGCGCAGGTCGTCCTCATGAATTACGGCCCCAGGGACAGTAACAAAGAGAACGACGTCTACATCCTGGAGCGTTTTGAGAGCCGCAGCAACAATTGTGCGATTAAGAAGATTCTTGGGATCGTGGATACCTGGAGTGTCTATTAAGGCTATCTGTGCCTGGGGCAAATTGTGTAGTGCTGTGATTCGGTGTCTTGTGGTCTGCTCCTTGGATGTCACTATGGACAATTTCCGCCCGATTATCCGGTTAACGAGAGTAGATTTTCCGACGTTTGAACGGCCGGTAACGGCAACGAATCCGAAGCAGTGATCCCTGCGGGGCTCGGGTTCCATAGGCGGTCTCCTGAGAGTCTAGTAGTGATGTTCAAAGACGAGGGACACAAGAAAACACTTGGTTTCCGGACGGCCACGCGCAGAATTCTAGTGGAGAATTTTGGTTGACCATAAGGTATTTTCCTGTCTATTATAATATGTTTCCGTGGAGAGATGCCCGAGTGGCCGAAGGGGCGCGACTGGAAATCGTGTGAATGCCCACAAGGTGTTCCGAGGGTTCGAATCCCTCTCTCTCCGCCAATAACCATTTGATATCCCTATTTACTTAGTTCTCAAGTACTGCTAAAATGGTGGTGCATTCCTAGTTCAACCTCCTCCTTATCTTTTTGTCCTATGTTTTTTTCTACTATAGTTTTACCCTTTTGGGAAATCCTGGTTCGCGCGAGGAGCGCGCGGGAATGGTTTTCGAAAACCGTCTATGGGAGAAAGCCGATCGTTTTAAAGAGATACTTCTGCAACTTCAAACTCTTGACTCAAAAATGGTAAAACTTTAGTAAATAGCGCAAAAGGGGAAATAGTCTATGAACAACGATCAAATTCTGCATTCTACATTCTGCACTCTGCATTCATCCGAATCATTGGAGCGCAAAAAACTGCTGGATCAGGAGTTGGCGCGCTACGTTCGCCTGTTGACGGAGCATGGTGACCCTGAGAAGGTGATTCTGTTCGGGACGCTTGCGAAGGGACGGGTTCATGAATGGTCCGATATCGACCTTGTGGTTGTAGAAAAGACCCAATTGCCTTTTTTTCAACGGCTTCGGAAGGTTAGGAAGCTGCTTCGACCTAAGGTCGGCATGGATATCATGGTGTACACTCCGGAGGAATTCGATCAATTGTGCGCGGACAGGCTTTTTTTTAGAGAAGAAATTCTTGCAAAAGGGGAAATAGTCTATGAACACGGCAGGTGAACGATGGCTGACTTTTGCTCGTCAGGACATGCAGATGGCAGAGCTTGCCCTTAAGGAAAAAATTTATAACCAGGTTTGTTTTCACAGCCTGCAATGCGTTGAGATACACAGACAGCCCGAAACGTTTAATCTCAGCATCGAGCTTGTTGAACGGACTGCAAAGACAGCACTATGATACAACTATAATTATGAACTACCCCCTTGAAAGAGTTGCCTTGAGTTGACAGTGGGCTACACTGTCGTACAGTATTGTGGTACGACAAACTGGAGGAAGGAAGTCCATGCCTATACAAACAACCTACACCCATGCACGTGCGAATCTGGCCGACCTCTGGGATGAAGTAACGTCGAATCGAGAAGTCGTCATAATTCAAAGACGGGGTGCTGAGGATGTGGCGCTGATTTCTGCAGAGGAGTTGACTGGTTTACTGGAAACAGTTCATTTGATGCGGTGTCCGGCGAATGCCGAGCGACTGTTGGCTGCTTATGGGCGAGCAATGAAGGGGGAGGGTGAAGCGCAGACGGTCGAAGAATTGCGTAAGTCGATTGGGTTAGAGGATTAGGAGAGAGACCCGTATGACCGAGCGGGAAGCCGTATTTCAGTCGGAGTTCATTCAAGATTTAGAGTAACTATAATTATGATACACTTGACATGTCTGCATCATAGGTGCATACTTGTATGTATGAGAACTACACTGAACATTGATGATGCCTTATTGAATAAAGCGGCCCGGTTGACAGGCGTCAATGAAAAAACCTCGCTCGTTAGACTCGGTCTCCAAGCCTTGATCGCCCAGGAGAGTGCCAAGAGACTTGCAGAACTCGGAGCTTCTGAGAGGGGACTCAGGGCCATTCGAAGACGCCGATCCGGAGACTTGGAGTGATCCTGGTTGACACCTCCGTCTGGGTTGAGCATCTGCGGAAAGGAAGTCCTGCACTCAAGGAACTTCTTCAAAAAGGGTTAGTTCTCGTCCATCCCTTCGTGATCGGCGAACTGGCCTGCGGCAACGTCCAGAACCGTGACGAGATCATGAGGTTGCTGCAATCCTTGCCTCGAGCCAAGCAGGCCGAGAACGAGGAGGTGTGCCACATCCTTGAGCAGGGGAAACTTTACGGTCGCGGTCTCGGTTGGATAGATGTGCATCTTCTGGCATCTGTTTTGATATCCGGTTGCGGGCTTTGGACTCTTGACCGTCGTCTTCACCGCGTGGCCGATGAACTGTGTATTTCGTCTCCATGATTGGTGAATGGTGGTCACCAATTTTTTCGGAAACACCAAATTCGGCCCTCGTGTGGAGAATTATGTGACGACCACCCCCCTGGATTTATCAGTGCCTCGCATGTTCGGGAGAAGAACTCCCCTGGACTATGGTGTTGGTTCGACCCTGAATGCCCGATTGTCATACTCTGCGCTAGGGAAACATCAGGCGGGCGCCGCCTACCGCTTCAGTGCTGCGAACGATCGTCATACATGCCACGGGACTCGCAAAAGAGACAGTCGACCACTGCCTCGCCGCCTTGCTTCTCGCACTCAGCTATGCTGCGCTTGACGCATTGCGACTTGGATTTACATCAGCCGCTTTCGCGGATGCAGCAGTAAACCTGGTCCATGTCCGACTCCACAACTCCGGCCATTCCTATGCCAATGGCAGTAAGAAGAACTAAACAAACCAATCCCTTCATGAGCAGCTCCAGTGGCTATGCCAAAAGATTTCATTGAAATTGCGCCTGGGATGATATCACATTTTTACGACTTTGATCACAATGTTTTGGAACCGAGACCGACACCTTGACAGGATCATTCATTCTGGGTACTATACGACCCTATCTTTTTCCATGCATTTGTTTTTTTTTGACATAAGGTGAATTCTGTTATGAACAAATCAGAACTTGTCTCCGAACTGGCTAAACACACCGATATTCCCCTGAGGAAATCCGAAGAAATAGTCAATATGGTCTTCGACACAATGACCGAGGCTCTTAACAAAAATGGCCGGATTGAAATCCGTGGTTTTGGGTCATTCGAGGTCAGAGATTACAGTGGTTATGACGGGAGAAATCCAAAAACCGGGGAGAATATCCCGGTAATGGCAAAGCGACTGCCGTTCTTCAAGGCAGGTAAAGGGCTGCGTGCCAAGGTAGACGAAAACAAAAATTGATGCCCAAATGAATCTTATTGATCAAGCAAACTCGTCATTTTTATTTTCTCGTCACAATAAATTATTCGGGTCCAGTTCCAACGTTGACATCGGGTTGCACTGTTTTGGGTGAAACTAAGCACACAATTTTGTAAAAAATGATGGAGAAAAGATCCCTTTAAGTCGGTTTCATTTCATCGAAGCGAAAAACCAGCGATGTTACGCCTTGGGACATCTTTTTGTGCAGCACATACGGCACCTTTGCGAATACTTTGATCATAGGGATATTAGAAGCCAGAACTTCTGCCGTGAATCCCTTGACCCCACGTTCCTTCGCAATCTCTATCAAATAATTGAGTGAGAAAGTTGCTATTCCACGACCATGGAATTCTTCATCCACCATGAATGCTACGTCCGCCAACTGTTTGTCCGGCTGAAGTAGGTACCTCGCTTCACCTATTATTTTACGATTCTCTCTGGGGCCAACCGTGACCACGATTGAGAGTCCCTCTTCTTCTGTTACACTTACGTACCTTTGCAGATTTTCGTGGGGCATGCTCTTCCTGGGGGTGAAATACCGGAAGTATACGGAACTTTCTGAAAGGTGATAAAAGAGGTCCTTAATCATGGGCTCATCAGTCATTTTTATGGCTCTCACTTGTGCATTGAGGCCCCCTTTGAACACGTGGTTGGTACGCACTCTGATGCGTAACTCCGGAGAAGCCATGTGATAATAGAATTGGTCGGCATAGGCGTACCCCAGTTCTCTGGCTTCCTTCATAAGACCTTCTCTTTGGTCCGGATGAGCGATCTCGATGAGCGCCAAGGATCGCTCACGCACAGACTTGCCACCCAGATAAGCAATGCCGTATTCAGTAATTATGTAGTTTGTGTCGCCTCTATTCATCATCGCGGCAGCCCGCGTACCGAAGGAGGCGACTATATTAGACCGGCCGTTTCGGTCTGAAGTGGATCTAAGGCACACAATAGATCGTCCCTCTTTCGAGAGCCCAGCGCCCCTCATGAAATCGTGGTCGCCTCCGGAGCCTTCAAAAGCTGTCCACGTCGGGCTGCCCTGTCTGATCTGGCCCCTGAGATCTACTTGCAAGGCCAGGTTGACGGCAATCATATTGTCGTTGGAGGCTATGAATCTAGGGTTCAAACACACATCCGACGGGTAGAACTCAACAAGGGAGTTGTCATTCACATAATCATAAACCTTGCGAGTACCTATGCAGCAAGTGGCCAGGGATTTCCCACGGTACATCGTCTTCGTACTATTATCTATCACTCCGGCTTCTATCAGGTCAGCAAGCGGGTCAGAAAAGACCTCAGTGTGAAGGCCCATGTTACGGTGTTCCATAAGAAAATCCATAAGGCCTCTGGAAATTCCGGCAAAACCGAATTGAAGAACTGAACCGTCTTCTATCAGTTCACTGCAGTATCGGCTAATAGCCTTCTCACGAATTCCGAAAGGCTCTTCCGGTAATTCGGAAAGCTCCTCATCAGCCGCTACCAGGTAACTGATCCTCTCAGCAGGAATAAAGGTGTCTCCCATGGTGCGCGGCATACCGGAATTGACCTGTGCTATGACCATGCGGGCTGACTGCACGGCAGCCAGCGAAATATCCACAGATATTCCCAAACTGAAACGGCCGAACCTGTCGGGCTCCGACACCTGCACGACTGCCACATCGATGGGTATACGGCGTCTCCTAAAAAAATCGGGAATTTGAGAATGGAAAAGAGGCACGTAATCGGCCTCGTACTGGCGAGAGGGTTCACCTGTTCGCCTGCCCACGAAGAAGGTCTTGAGGCTGAATCTTCTAGGATCTGTTTTGGCCAACGACTCTGCTTCTTTGCCGTTTAAAAACTGGATCATCTCCACATCCAACAGGGATGAAGCTCCCAATGCTCTTATCATCACCTTAGGTTCCGAACAGAAGCTCCCCAGATATACCCTGTCACCGTTCTTCATATGTGCCACAGCCTCCTCTGGTGATACCAGCTTAGAAGCAAAACGATTTTTCCAGTGGTCCATTTTTGAGTCGCTCCTGTGCTCTTGTTTCGCTGAAATAATTAGTTTTGTCTCCAGAGTGTTGTTTTCTTGGAGTAGAGTCAAGGGCTTTTTACCAAATGGAAAAAGGATTACCTGGAGAGGGGCGGGCCTTCTAGAAATGACTGAAAAACCTAATGAATTCTTCTCGTTCATTATGGGTCTCTCACCATGGGGGTGCATAGAGTAGGGTTGCCTATTTGAGATATGGGCATAACTTAATACAACAGAGAGGATGCCGTTATGAAACGGAACCTGAAACTCAGCATAGTGTTTTTATTGAAAACGCGGCTATTACATTGACAGTTCCCAGCCCAAGAATTTGAAAACTCAGGAGCGAGAACAATGGAAACCAATTCACAGAGACCACATTTCCCGGAACAAAGGCAAACTACAGATTCACACCGGAAGGCGAATCGACTCGTTCATGAAAAGAGCCCGTATTTGCTTCAGCACGCCTACAATCCGGTGGACTGGTTTCCATGGGGAGAAGAAGCGTTTGAAACGGCACGGAAGCAAGACAAGCCTATTTTCCTTTCGATTGGATACTCAACGTGTCACTGGTGCCACGTCATGGAGCACGAATCTTTTGAGGACTATGACACCGCGGAGTTAATGAACGATGCGTTCGTATCAATCAAAGTAGACAGGGAAGAGCGTCCCGACATCGATCATATTTACATGACGGTCTGCCAGATGATGACGGGCGGGGGCGGCTGGCCCCTGAACATTATAATGACTCCGGATAAAAGGCCGTTCTTTGCAGGTACATATTTTCCAAGGGATAGTCGGTACGGAAGAATAGGAATGGTGGACCTGTCACGTCGCATCAAGGAATTATGGACAAGCAACAGGCAAGAGATCCAGCAGTCTGCGGGCAAGATACTAACTGCCCTCAGACAGATACCGGATGATTCTCCGGGGATGCCCATTGATGAGGAAATCCTAGAAACTGCTTATCTGCAACTGGCCCAACGCCACGATGAGAGAAGGGGTGGCTTCAGTCAGGCACCAAAATTCCCCACTCCTCATAATATACTGTTTTTACTGAGATACTGGAAAAGAACCGGGAGCGAAAAAGCACTTGAAATGGTTGAAAACACTCTTAGAGCGATGCGCCAGGGAGGAATTTACGACCACGTAGGCTACGGCTTCCATCGCTATTCCACCGACGATGAATGGCTCGTTCCTCACTTCGAAAAGATGCTCTACGATCAGGCAATGCTCGCTTTGGCATACACCGAGGCCTATCAGGCTAGTGAAAATGCCGAGTACGAAAGAACAGCACGCGAAATATTCGCCTACGTCATGCGCGATATGACCTCTCCGGAGGGAGGATTTTATTCTGCTGAGGACGCAGACAGTGAGGGGGTGGAGGGGAAATTCTACGTGTGGACACTGGACCAAATTCAGGATGAGCTTGATGCTGAAGATGCAGATATTGTGACCCGCGTGTTCAATTTAGAGGTTGGGGGCAATTTCAAAGAAGAGGCGTCCAGCCATATGACAGGAAATAACATCTTGCATCTAAAAAAGCCGCTTTCTGAAATTGCAGGCGATCTTCAAATATCTGAGAAGAACCTTAATGACATCTTGGAACGCGCGCGTAAATGGCTTTTCTCCGTCAGGGAAAAGCGGATACACCCCCAAAAAGATGACAAGATTTTGACGGATTGGAACGGCTTGATGATAGCTGCCTTGGCCAGAGGTAGTCAGGTGTTTGACAGAGCCGAATATGCACATGCTGCCCGTAAAGCGGCCGATTTCATCCTTACGACCATGCGCGGGTCAGATGGAAGGCTCTTGCATCGGTTCAGGGGTGGCCAGGCGGGCCTGCCCGCTCATGTAGACGACTATGCCTTCTTGATCTGGGGTCTCCTTGATCTTTACGAAACTCTTTTTGACGTCCGTTACCTCAAGAGCGCTCTTCAGCTTAACCAAGAGTTCCTCGAACACTTCTGGGACGAGAAAGCCGGGGGATTTTATTTTACCGCGTCTGATGGAGAGGAGCTGTTGGTACGGAAGAAAGATATCTACGATGGAGCAACGCCTTCCGGGAATTCGGTGGCTGCTTTGAATCTTCTACGGCTTGCTCGAATAACCGCAAACACAGAACTGGAAAGCATCTCAGATAGTCTGACTCGGGCTTTCTCGGGAAATGTGAGACAACTTCCTTCAGCCTACACCCAGTTGCTCTCAGCGATTGAGTTCGGAATAGGACCGTCACACGAAGTGGTCATAGCAGGCAATCCGGACGCTGATGACACTTCAGCTATGCTCAGAACCCTGAGGAAACCGTTCTTGCCTAACAAGGTAGTGATCCTCAAACCTTCCGGAGAAACTGATCCAGAAATTTCACGTATTGCAACATACACCCAGCAGCAAAATCCCATTGACGGGAAAGCTACCGCGTATATCTGCCGCAATTACAATTGCCTGCTTCCAACCACGGACCATCGTGAGATTTTGGAATTATTAGACGCAACATAAAAGATCGCCAAAAGAAGCTTTCCGGGGATACCACTTCCCGACCTTTCCTCAAGAGATTCCAATAAATGATCTATTGAAAGAAGCAGTGGAAAAAAATGACCAATTCGTTATGATTATTGGTCATCGGCCTGATTTGCTGAGCCAGGGAATCTATCAACATTACAGTAAAATAGGTTCCATTAAAGCAAGGGTGCTCCCCCGGTGAGGTTGCCTTGGACCGGTGGCATCTGAAGCTTGACAGAACAAATCTAGCCCTGAGAACTCATCAAATCCACGGAGGACACTGTTAAATGACCCGCAATGAATACCCGCTCGATGAACTCTGTATCAACACCATTCGTATGCTCGCAGCAGACGCGGTCCAAGAAGCCAAGTCAGGACACCCTGGTCTTCCATTGGGTGCAGCCTCCATGGCTTATGTTCTGTGGACCCGTTTCATGCGCTTTAATCCGGGTAATCCTTTGTGGACGGATCGAGATCGATTCATATTGTCCGCCGGGCACGGTTCGGCTCTCCTGTATGGATTGCTCCATCTGACCGGCTACGACCTCACCCTGGATGACATCAAACGGTTTCGGCAGTGGAAGAGCAAGACACCAGGCCATCCCGAATACAACGTGGCGAGCGGGGTTGAGTGTACGACCGGTCCACTTGGGCAAGGTTTTGGTATGGGGGTAGGAATGGCTTTGGCAGAGCGATTCCTGGCCTCAAATTACAACCGGCCGGGATTTCCTCTGGTTGATCATTTCACGTACTCAATCGTGTCAGACGGAGACTTAATGGAAGGGGTGGCTTCCGAGGCCGCATCACTTGCCGGCCATTTGCGGTTGGGTAAGCTCATTTACCTGTACGACGATAACCACATATGCATAGAAGGAGATACTGCACTCACTTTCACTGAGGATGTGGAAAGGCGTTTTGAAGCCTACAGATGGCAAGTCTTGCGGGTAGCCGACGGCAATGACTTGACAGCAATCGAAGCTGCCATTCAGGAGGCTCGGTCTGAGAAAGAAAGACCATCTCTCGTAATGGTCCGTACGCACATCGGATTCGGCAGTCCCAAGCAGGATAGCGCGAGCGCCCACGGGGAGCCTTTGGGCGAAGACGCGCTGGGAGCAACGAAGGACAATCTCAACTGGCCGCAGTCCCCTAAATTCCATGTCCCGGTTCAAGCTCTTGCCCATTTCCGCAAGTCCGTCGAGCGTGGCTGTAAGCTTGAAGAGGATTGGACTGAAGTATTGTCAGAGTACCGAAGGAGTTTTCCCGTCGAGGCTGACAGCTTCGAGTCCCTGCTCCGGTGCAAACTCCCCCCTTCCTGGGATGCGGATATTCCAACCTTTGATCCGACACAGGGGCCCATCGCGACTCGAGCCGCCTCTGGAAAGGTGTTGAATGCAATTGCCCAACACGTATCTAATCTTCTCGGAGGGTCAGCCGATCTTGCGCCTTCCACAAAAACACTGATTTCCGGGTCTGGTGACCAGGCATTCGGTTGTCAGGAAGGTCGTAACATTTGTTTCGGTGTGAGAGAACATGGTATGGCGG
>Ga0007800_10000581_pt1 | contig 13874 bp, 25 predicted proteins | sample CryBogmetaGMA14M_FD_60366 | JGI IMG/M metagenome (GOLD analysis project Ga0007800, IMG submission 60366) | Freshwater microbial communities from Crystal Bog, Wisconsin, USA - MA14M | ecosystem: Environmental > Aquatic > Freshwater > Lake | place: Crystal Bog, Wisconsin, USA | collected 2009-07-06 | reverse complement strand
CCATACTATAATATACAAGGGAATTTAACCTTGTATATTATAGGAGGGTTTATGAAAAAATGTAATTGGTGTGACGAAGAGTTTCAAAGTAAGACTGGCAATCAGGTGTTTTGTTCAATAAAATGCCGAAATTGTTGGTGGAGCAATGACTACTATCAAAAGAACAAAGACAAAATTCTGGAGTCCAATAAAACACCAGAATATAGACAGCGTGCCAATGTCCTTGCAAAATCTGAACCAAGATCACTTCATCGGCTAAAATATCTTAAAGAAAGACGCAAAACAGATGCAGTTTACCGAGTAAAAGTGAACATAGCCGAACGGCTAAAATTGCATTTTGGCAAGGAATTTAAAGTAGGAAAACTAGAATATTATCTTGGTTATAAAATAATTGATTTACGCAACCATTTAATTTCTACTATTCCAGATGGCTATTGTATTACGCATTATCTTGCTGGAAAGATGCATCTTGACCATATTATTCCATACCACTGGTTTATAGTAATGGAATTAGGGGATCAAGAATTCAAAAAATGTTGGAATCCTATAAATCTACGTTTGATACCAAAAGAGAAAAACTTAAAACGGATTCGGAAAACATTTGATTGGATGAGCGTCAAAAAATATGGACTAGAAAATATTTTGCCAAAAGGCGCAGATCAAATTTGGAGAGAGCAAATTGTGGAATAGAATTAAAGGCCCAAAAGGGTTCGATACTGACGCTGTTCTTCCGTTTAGAGAGCGTCTGATTGTATGCTATTACCATGAAGGCAGAAACGGGATAGGAGAAGCATATGTTGATAATGGAATTTGGTATTGGTGGGACAACACCGATACCAATTATAAAGTAAAGATAAAAGAAAATTACCAACTTATTCTATGGACTCTTTTTCCTTTAGGTAAATTATGAAAAAAAGAATTGGATTCGTCAGTAATTCTTCTAGTAGTTCTTTCGTAATGATTGGCACAAGAATTCCGAGAGAAGAACTTTGCGAAATGGGCTGGTATGATGAAGATGGTCCTACCGACAAAGTTCCTGAAGGCATCTCAATTTACTACGACGAAAGCGCGTATCTTGTTGGAATACCCTTGGCAAAATCTCGCGATTGGGGGTTCGAGAATGTTGAAATTGACGCCGTTAAAATTCAGGAAATGATTAGCAGAACATACTATTTGCTTGACAGAGACGTTAAGTTGTTGATCGGAACAAGACCTACATAAGGGCGAAGTATATGAAAAGAAGAATGGGATTTGTCAGCAATTCCTCCACTAGCAGTTTTTGCATCTTTGGGGCTTGGTTTGAAAAAATATCCGAAATCACCAAAGTCGAAGATAAAGACGATGAAGGGTCGGATTTTGAAGACTGCTACACAAGATGTGAAAAACTAGGATTAGCGTTCGTGGATTGTCAAGAATATGAGCAAGGATACTATATTGGATTGCCGTGGTCGAGCATAAAGAATGATGAAACTGGCGCAGAATTCAAGAAAAGAGCCAGAAACGCGGTGAAGAAATTAACAGGCAAGAATACGAAATGCGAAACTCATGAAGGGACGTATCCAAGTTGACAGTTGAATATTGGATTGAAAAAAACGTCCCCAAGAAAGATACAATCTCTAGGGACGCTGTAGAAATCCTTATCAAACTTGCTTGGGAAGCTGCGGTTAAATCAACTTTGTGTGAAGTTGAGATCAAAAAACGCGGCCCCGTTGGTCCTTATGAAATAGAGTGATTTATGACAGACTACGAACCGTGGGCAGGCACTAACTTACATGTTGCAATCGCTGCCGAGCCTATGGAAAAATAACAGAACTTGCCAAATATGTTCTAGAACTTTACAAAGCACGGAAAATAGGTGCCCGCTTATCACAAGATCAGTTCCACCAACCCATTGACTGTCAAATAGTTAGGGAGTTCGAAAACGCTTCAGAAGAACGTCATGGAATGGGCTTGCTAAAAGAAAGAAAAGTGCTAACCTATGCAGGAAGGGCCAAGAAAATAGCAGATGACAAAACTTGGACCAGCAAGTACAAATTCGAGTATAGTTGTACTTGTAATGACCTGTTCATAACTCCCTCTGGTCATATTAAAACTTGTGGTTGTGAAGACTCACCTGTCATAGGTCATGTTCAAACTTATGATTGGGATAAATTACCACCCATCGAATGTTACAAAGAACGCATTAAGCGTATGCATAGAGATAAACAAAAACTTTACCCGTGGAGCATGAGATGAAAATCAGAAAAGGTTTTGTATCGAACAGCAGTAGTTCTAGTTACACTTGTTTAGTCTGCGGCAATGAAGTCTCTGGTTACGATATGGGACTCAGGGATGCAGAAATGTATGAGTGTGTTAATGGTCATTATTTCTGTGACGATCATATGGTCGGAACAAATGAAGACCACCACCCAGATTCCAGATATGGGTGTTCAAAAAGTAATTGCCCGATTTGCCAATTACAAGCAATTACAGATTATGACTTAATCAATTATTTGCTCTGGCAACAAAGCAAAACCAGAAAAGATATCGAACAAGAAGTCAAAGCCAAATATCCCACATACGAAGATTTCGTAAAAACGTGGAAGCCAACTTTTGTTAGCCACAAAGACCCAGAGCCGATTGAGAATGAGGAGGATGAAGATGAAGAGTAGAACAGGTTTTGTTTCAAATAGTAGTTCTAGCTCCTTCTGTTTGTTTGGAGTAGTTGCTACTCAGCAAGAGTTAATAAAACTGCTTGGCGATAAGTTGTTTCGTGAACCAGGATGCGATCACCAATTTGACCGTAGCACCAAAAAGTTTTGAACCTGCATGGATTACGGATTTGGAAGATTGTGAACTTGAAGAACCATTGGAAGAACATTTTGGTTTAACTTTAGCCCACGATGAAGATAACGATGAACCAGTCAAATACCAAAAATGCGACCACGTATTTGATCGGGACACCATGCAATATTGTCCTACATGTGGGCAACTGGCATGGGGCATGGATAATTCGGATTGGGATACTGAGGATTTTGATGAACTCCTCAAAGCCAAAAAGTTGAGGGTCGAATGCGGCGAAGAAGGCGACTATTATGTTGGTAAGGATGTGAGTGGAATGAAATATGAGGATTTAGTAAAACTCAACGAAGTTGCCGACCACTGCAAAGAGTTATTTGGAAAAGTTGCCAAAATTCACGAGGGAGCATACTACTGTTAATATATGAAAATTAGAACTGGTTTCGTTAGCAATTCATCTTCAGCTAGTTTCACTCTGACTTGGAGAATCTTTGGCGACGAGGAAACTGATGTAGAAGAGGCATTGAAAGTATTAATGGAATATGACGATGCCTTCGAAGATGCAAAAAAGCACACTAAAAAACTCGCAAAAAACATATTTCAGTCCAATTTTTGGACGTGTATGTTGAATGGCTACAGCGACTTAGGAACAACTGCTATGGCCCTATATTTTTCTCTTTCAATGCGAAAAGACTGCTTTGAAATTCTGGATGCAAAAGTAGAAGGAGATTGAAAATTTATTGAAACGAAGTGTATATAGGATGGAAAGGAGCGAAATATGAAGAATCCAATTTTAGCACTCTTGGCCGTCCTAGCCGTCATAACTTCGGGGTTATTGTATGCGGCTCCCACACTTCGGGACAGGATGAGACAAGCAAACGTCGAACCCCAAATCAGGGTGCAGACCCCACAGGTTCAAGTTCAACCGCCTGCATCTCAATCAGAACCACAAGTTGAAACTCCACAAATTCAACCGCCTCCAATTGCGCAACCAAAGAAGCATCATTTGTTGCCATTGCGTAAGAAACCGCAAGCACAACAGCCGCAAGCAGGAGCAGGACAACTTCCTGGGTCTGACTTTATGGTGCCAACAACTTATGGGGTAACAAAATCAGTTCATCATGGGCCAAATATTTTTCATCCATTTTCTTGCGTGACAAGGACTTGGACAAGTTACCCAGTGGTTAAGTTCACCACTTGCCCATACCGTTGTTGTGAAGTTAATTGTTTGAGGTATTACTAATATGAAGAATTTATTTTTGAGTTTAATAATTCTTTTGTTTGCGGGTGCAGCATTTGCTGAACCGCCTCATGGATACCATGAGGGTTGGCATCAACCGCCGCCACAACATCATTATTATTATCAAACACGACCGCGATATGTGGCACCGCCTGTTATAGTGGCACCACCTATTGTAGTCGATCCATATCCATATTCCTATCCGTATTACACATATCCATATTATCCATACTACCGTAGTGGTGTTGTGGTTGGTGGAACGAATTTTGGAATTAGGATTGGTTGGTGAAATAGCCCGATATGAGTTTTTGATCCCGAAAATCAAATGCCCCGAAGTGCTTTAACGCCTGGGGAAGGGCCAGAAGGGAAAGACGCTCATATCATCCAAGGGCAGTTGAAGACTGGCCCTTTTTTTTGCGCTAGTTTACTAACTGTCGCCGCACGGGTATAATTGCTTCGACAACCAACCCTTCCACACGAAAGGAAAACACATGCTCCGAAGAAAATCTGGATTCACTCTTGTTGAACTTCTGATCGTCATTGCCATCATTGGCATCCTGGCAGGGTTGCTCATTCCCGCTATCAGCGCTGCTCGCAATGCATACTACGGCAAGCAAGAAGTCCATCCCGTTGTTGCGCCCGTGGATCGTAGCCCTGATACCTCGCCACCTGTCGTGCCGCTCGCTACGCCCAATCCCAATCTGATCTCCTGTCCAGACTGCAATCAGACAGTCTCCAAACTAGCTAAGGTGTGTCCTCACTGCGGACGCCCTCAGAACACAGTCGAAAAACTAGAAGGTGTTGAAACAGAAAGGTAGTCGAAGGGCCGTTATTCGAAGGGTGTACAACCTTCGGTCGGCATGTCCTCCCGCTTGGATAGCTGCGCAACTGCAATCCCGAATGGGGTGCTGTCCTCTGGGTCGGACTTACGAATGCGACTTCGCTCTTTATAAAGGCGAAATGGGCATAAACCCCCATGTGGTCTCCCGAACCACCTTTCTCTTTTTTGGAGGTTCAAATGTACCCTGATTTTGACATTTTTATCTCTTGCCGTTAATTTAACTTTATGTTATCCTGTTAGGATTCATTTCCTAACAGGAGCAATAACATGAAAGTTCGGCAAGGATTTGTGTCCAATAGTAGCACCAGTTCATTTTGCATTTTTGGCATTGAAATAGACCAAGAACAACTAGATGAAATGCTCGGTCCTGTCCCAAAAGAAACAGGATGTAAACATGAATTTGATCGAGAAACAATGAAATTCTGCCCTACTTGCGGTGTAGCTGCATGGACTGAGGGCTATTGGGAATGGGAAGATTATGAAAAATTCTTAAAGCAACACGGTTTGCATCATGTAGGTAGCGAGGGCAGTTATTGGGTCGGAGCCAGTATTGAGGGAAAAACCATTGCGGAATTTCCCGTGCTGCACGCTGCGGCTGTGAAAATTAGGGAACTTTTTGGTGAAGAACCTCGGTTTATTTCAGGGGAATACGCATCATGAAAATGCAGAAGTTGGGCAAGAACAGAAATCCGCGATTGTTTGATTTACTCTGCATGGGAGTAAGAATCACTTTTCCTGATGGCAGAACAATCATGGGTCTGCCCGATAAAGAACAAATCCAACTGTTCTGCGCCAACTCTCCTCTGACTCCATGTGCTACACATCCTTTGGAACGCAATAATCTCAAAGCGGCATTGGCCGATCCTAAATGGCAAGGAATCACATGAACGGTTTTGGATTGAACGAAGAAGAACATCTTCCCACCGACCAAGAAATAATTGATAAACTAACAAACCAAGGGTATCAAGTAGAAATGTTAAACCCTGATGGTGAGACTTTCTATGAGAGATACGTGGTCTATAAAAATATGCCGCCCTTGGGAAATCGTATTGTAATTATTGACGCTAATGGCAATATCGTCGGGGCACAAGGATGAAATGTCCTGAAGAAAAATGCTGGCATTGGGTTCCCGCTGGCGGCTCTGCCGACATGTCGGATAAAATATATCCCGACATAGAAACCGCCCTCAAAAAAATTGAGTGGACCCACTTCCCTTACGGCGGTTGCTCCTGTACCATAGGCAAATGCAATCGCATCCACCCAGACGGTGCAGTTGATCTCTTCGAACCTATAGGTCCGTAATGAAACTTTTACTAAAATTCCCGTTGATAAAAGAACCGATTGAAATTGAATCTCCTGAAGCATTATCTGAGGGAGATAAATTGACTTGGTTTTCAGACGATGGCGTAACCGTCAACGAATATATTGTTAAACATCGCTGTTGGCGTTGTCGCCCTAATCACCCAATGGAAGAAGGTCCACGAAGATTGGAGTGTTGCTTCAATTTGGAGCGGTTGCCATGAATGAAATAAAACTAATCAATGATCTCATTGGTGTCATATCCGATGAGATTGGTGGTTCTATTAAACGTGTCCGAATCTTCAAAAAGATGATAAAGTCGCTCAAAAAAAGGGGAGCGGATTACGAAAAGTGCGAATCTGAAGACCCCGCTTGGACGACTGCAAAACAGGAAGTTGAGCAAGGCAAGGAAACGGTGGCAGAAGATGATTGAAGCGGTTCTTGTCTACCCTTATGTTCCTGAGAGTGTTTGGCTAACGTCTCTCATTCTCATTGCTATGTCCGCAATTCTTTGCGGTAGATGGACCACAAAGAATCTCTTGATTTTCATAGCCTGTATCTGTACAATTCTGGCTGTGATGAAGACAGTGCTCGATCTGGTATGCATCGGAGTTGCGGTATGAACCAATTAACAGTAAGCATTCCAAAAGCATTTTCTGTCCGCGATGAGCACGAATTCTCTGCTCATCAACATCTTCTCTCCAGAATGCACCCTAAGTTGAAAGTGACACAAATTGCCACGGGTCGCCATATCAATGGCGGGCATACCGTCTTTTGGGGTTTAGTGCATTTGGACGATCAAAAACTCAGTGAACCCTTGCTCAAAGAGGCATTAACAGAAGCGGGGTTTGACTTCTATGGTTCTATTTTATTGAAAGTCTAGCATGAAGACATTAGTAATAATAGATGCTCAAGAATTTTGGCGTACTTCGGTTGCTTTGTGTGTTGATGAAATAGTCAAAGAAATACGCAAAGCCAAGAAAAATAAATACGGTATTATCGTCGTCAAATACAAAGATCGTGGAGATTTGCACCCAGCGATTGAATCAGAACTCAAAGACTACAAGAAAAAAACCACCACCACAAAAAATATGGCAAATGGTGGGGATAAAGTAATCAAAGCGGCTAGAAGGAAAAGGTTTACATTAGCCAGCTTAAGGGTCTGCGGAGTGTTCACGGACTGTTGCGTAGCCCAAACTGTTCAACATCTATCAAAGAAACTCCCAGTTTCTTGTATTGAAGTTATTCTTGGAGCCTGTTGGCCCAAAAAGAAAGACTGCTCACACTTCATTTGGGATGAATGCTTCAAGAAAGATAATGTAATTGCTGCGTAACCTCGGCAGGCGTGCCCTGGCGGACTTCTCCTTTCACCGTCCAGGGCACGCCCTTTTTTAATGCACTTTTGATTCTTCTGTAAAGAAGGTCGCACCTATTAACGGTTGAATCATTCTTCCGCCGAAATCTTCGGCCACAACTTTATCTCGATTGGCAACACAAGCATCAAATGCCTCTTGCCATTCTGCTTGGGATAAAGTTAAATTATTTTTCTTCTTTAATTCCAAAAATTCATTTTCTTCAGTAATGGTGATATTTTCACCATCTTTAGTTAAAAGAAGATATTGAACGAGATCATGGAGTGACCCTGGTCCTTTTTGGGGTGATGTTCTTAGTGTCCACTGGTTTGGTTCTGTTAATCGAGCACGCTTGGAAAGGTTGAAAATGACTCAATGCGAGTTAGTCCGAAGTTATCTGAAAGAACACCGCAACGCATCTGCTAAGCGGATTATGTCAGATTTGGAAGCCGTTGGGACACCTGTAACTCTGGCAACCATTGGCTATGTCAGGTACAAGCGGCCAACCCTCAAACGTCGTCCACGAGAAAGCAAGAAGAACGTACTTGCCAAGCGGTTTTCCGAACTGGTGGAATTGAATGAATTCGCCAAGCAACACGGCGGCATCGACCGTGTGATCGGCATGTTGAATCATCTGAAAGCGTTCAAAGACGGAACATTCAGTACGGACTAGCACTATCCTTTCTCCCTTGTGGAGCCTGAACCCGTAAGACACAAGGGGTAGTAAGTAGTGATAACGACTACCGAAGCGCAAGGATCGGAAGTAGGGCCATGTAGGATAGTGTCTGAACATCACGCTCGCGGTGATGTGGGGCCGCGTAAAGCGGCCCTTTTGCTGCGCTAGAAGTCAATTTCTTTAATTATGACTTCATGCCCTTCATCTTTAAGAATCTTCACCCGTCTGTTTGAATGGTCTAACAAATAGTCATTTATTTCAAATATCCAATCGTAATAGTTCAATATTTCTTTATCATCTGCCGTCCTCAATCCACGTCCAATTCTTTGGATGATCTGATGGGCTGCCTTAGCTCCCGCAGCATTGATTAAATTGTGGACGAAAACGTTTATGCCAGCGTTAAAGATGCCCTGTGTAGCAATCGCTATAGTGTCATCAGGCGAACGCTTTAATTTCTGAATAACTTCTTCTCTGGTTTGCAGATTATCTTTACCACGAACCCACAAAGCATGAGGCATAAGGTTCTGTAAATAATCTCCGTGGGCCAATCGCTCAACAAGGATCAATGTCCTACCCTTTAGAGTAGCACATAATCTTTGTACAATTTTGTGGAACTCCCAATTCTCCGCGATACCTTGTGTTACGGCATCGCCATAAATAGCATATGGCAGTTGAGGGTATCTTATCGGGAAGAAGGTGCAACGATCCTTAGACAGTATATTTCTATCTTGCAGCTTCTTAGTAGTCAGTACACCACCTTCGCCTGCTGACTTGATTTTTAAGATGGGGCCGAAGAAGCCCTTGACACTGTATTTCTGAACCTTATCTTTCCCATCATCTTTGAAAGGCGTAGCAGAAACCGCGACTCTTACACAAGCCGAATCCATTTTAGCATATATTTTTTTAGGTCCAGCCGACATCATATCGTGGATTTCATCCACGATCAACACCCTAAATTTCGGCAACAAATTCTTTATCAAATGAACCGATTGCCAATTAGCTACAGTTACAATATTCGGGTCGCGAAACTTGTTGTATAATCTTCCAAGGTTTTGAACTCCCCACCAACCCATTTCTGTATAACAAGTATGCGAAAGATTGCTGCGGTGAGACAAAATTAGAACTGGCGTAGTGGGAGGTAGAGCTTTTACTAAAGTAATCATTACAGCACTTTTACCAGCAGATGTGGGAGCCGTAATAATGCCACGACCATTTTCTATTACAGAATTGGTTAGCTCAGGCTGGTAATCACGTAGCGTAAAATTCTTTTTTTGTTCTTCTTCTGGAGCGTTTCCATTAAATACATGGACCCATTTGTTTAAGAAATCCTGATCCACTTTCGAGTACAGCCATTTTACGTTATTTCTGCAATCAGTTATTTCTGGTGTTATGTTGTGGTGCTCTAAGTAGGCTTGCACTTCGGGCAGTAAGCCCGTAAGAAATTTGCCAGTATCCTTATCGAAAAAATTCTTAAAACCATCCCATAACTTTCGCTTATACATACTATTATGGAAATAGTTCTTATCACGAAACCTAAGTTTTTTCCAAAGGTCGGCTTTGATATCTTTGTTATCGGTTTGGAGCCAGCTATGGCAATTTTCGATAATTAACTTCATGTAATAATTATACAATAAAACTCGGAAAAATCAAGACATATCTGGCTGTTCTTGTGTTAACCAATCTATGAATTCTTGGAAGGTAGGGCCTTTCGGGGCATTATGGGTCTTTATGAATTCTACTGCGTTTCTTCCACCCAATAACTGCTTGACAGCCATATCTTTGAGGAGTCTCTTACGAACATCACTCGAATGTGGAAAATAATCTAACATTCTTTTTCTAAGCCAAAACTTATCTTCCTCCGACCCTGCGTAACCTGGAATAGAGTTAAGGACTGCGGCAGCGGCAGTATCTTTTGCTTCATCTTCTAACCATATTTTAAAGTTCATCTTTTATTGTACCTATCAACAGTGTCTCGAACTGCCCTATCGCCCACCTTCGATTGTACATTCTTATAAGCACGATATGCTGAATCATGATCCTTCAAACCAGTAATACCTCGAACCCAATTAAGTTCCCTTCGAATTGATTGTTGTCCTTTTACGCGAAAATAATATGTTTTAGAACCATTTTGTCCATCAGATGTTCCTTGCGGTTTAAATCCAACAAACTCGCCTTCATACTCTTTGCCCAATCCATTACGGAAACTAAAATATGCTGCGGCATATTCTTTAGGATCAACTTTAGCTCTCCTTGGAACTAAAACTTCTATATCAGTACCATTAACATCTACAGTTCCCCTTGCCTTAACTTTATTTTCCCAAACCATAACTCCATCATTTGTCATAGAAAAAGTTCGGCCTTTGAAATCTTGTAACCCATTTCTTCCCAGTACACGCTTCATAATAGGTCCAATTTTAGGGTCGTGCGGGGCTTGTGGTTTGCTGGGAAGCTCTTTTTTAACTGGTTCGGAATGTTGTTTTCTTACAAAATCATAAACTCTTCTTTTCTCTGGTTCTGGGAGTCTATCGAAGGCTGCAATCGCTTCTGGCGACCAACTTTTTACACAATATCCATCTCCACGGGCATCAGCACCGCTTATAAAACTAGCTCCTGCCAATATAATTGGCAACAAACGATCCTTAATCCATCCTTCTTCCATAACGAAATCAGGATGCGATTTTTGTAACCAAATTGAAAAGTTCTGTTCTTTCATACAAATATATAGCATGGAAAGATAAATAACTTTATGTATAAACCTTTCAGTCAGTGGTTAATAAACGAACGCGACATATTTGGCTTTGAAAACGAAGTGATCCCCATTCCCAAAAAAATGATAGAAGAAAAGCCAGTTCGTCAATTAGACACAGAACAACTTATTAATAACCTTTCTCGATACCAACTTGGCCCTAAACAACCATTGGTAAAATTTATGAATGAAGTCCATTGGGGATTCGGAACTGGTGCTATGCGAGTTAGATTAAACGGCAAAATGAAAGTGTTGATTGAAAGGTTAAACTTTGACTTAAATGGAAATCCTCGCTGGATTTGCAAAAAAGTATACCAACTAGACAGAAAAGGCAAAGGTGGCGCTGAAGAAGAGATAGCCCAAGAAGTGTTTGATGTGATGCAAAAAATAGACCGCGAAGAAATGGATGCTCCAAAAAACAACTATGACTTAGAAGAAATGGAAAATCTAATAGCATCAATGGTCAATGGTATTAAACGTACTGCCAGCCCTATTTTCATATTTGAAGGTGTGCGTAAAGTGAATGACTACAACTACATCGTAAGATTGTCATTACGTGGGCATGGCGTAGAGGCGATGGGACACAAAAAGGTTGAAGAATATCAAATGCAAGTAGTCTATGACAAAGAAGCTGGTTTACTGAGAATAACTGACTATAGAGTTGATAGTTACAATGGTGGAAACCATGATTGGAGTTTAGCGGTTCCAGATCATACTTTGTATTTTTACCCCACACAAGAAAATAAGGAAATAGTTGATGTGACAAATAACATCTTCTATTGGTTCTAATGAATACATTTATACAATGGTTAGAAAATAATGACCCAAGAGTACAACAAGCATGGGCCAAATACATAAACCACAAATGACTGTATATCGTGGTTTAAGATTGTGCTCAGATTCCGCAAATAAAAAAATGCGTGATATTTTGATGACTCCATTCAAAGAGCATTATCGTTTCGATCATTGGACCGTTTCTTTTAATGTTGCAGCATCGGCAGGAAAAGGTGTTGGTATGTGGACTATGGGAGGCAGAAAAGGAACTTCTTGCGGTATGCAAGAGACGTTCCATGTAGTAATAGAAGCTCAAATAACACCAAAAGATGTAGATGCAGAAGAATTCGCTCGTGTGGTTACTGGAACTGGCGTAAATAAAGCGGCAGGGGTTGATAGTTATTTTGAACAAGAATTAGAGATACCTGTTCTAAAATCTTCTTATCAAACTATAAAACTAACTTCTTATTACTTAAAACTACCACAAGGGCAATGGGCGAAGCAAATGAAGCCATTATCTCAAGCATTGCAAGAAATAGGATATGGAGCAGCAAAAACATGACAAGCAAAATATCATCCAAAGAAAGCCAACACGACGCTATTGCAGCAATGGCTAAAGATATCCAATCTCACTTCAAAAAATGGCCTAAAAGCTATAGACAAGGAGTTTGGGATGCTGTTACTGGGAAGAAGGCGGAAAAATTAATTGATAGATGGATTAACAATCCAGATGAATCATTAGTATCACAATTCAGAAACCTATCTTTCAAAGAATGGCTAGAATCTCATTGTAAATTATAATATTTCTTGATTTTATAAGGAACCTTATAGCCTTGTTCAATTGCTTGTTTTACTAATTCTTTGTGGCTCAAAGAATATTCCATTGGAGCATAAATCCATTCGTTGGCATCATTACCTCCCCATAAGCAATCAACTTCTGGGATTTCCTCTTCGTAAATATGCCCTTTTCCATTTAATTGACTGCGATTATGATCTTCAGCATATTCTTTGAAGGGTGTAATCCAATCGCCTGGGCGAATTCCTCCTCCATAGATTGCCGCTCTATACATAGTAATTGGAGCTTGCGATGTGCCGTATCTCTTATCATTAGCGGTGTCTATAATCCTTGACCATCTAACTCGATCTGATCCCCAAGTAACAATATCGCCCGACCAAATTTGATCTGGTGGTATTAAGCCAGGGTGTTCAAAGCCCACTGCATCATAATCAATATTTCTTAACCTATTACGACCTCGAACTTTAACATCTCTCATGAATTCTTCAGGATGATGTGACCTTTTTAGCCATTCTTCTACTTCTCTTAATCCATTAAATTTGAATCTTTCAGACCATTTACCTTGGCGATCCGTAAATCCAGAAACAATATATGGTTGTTTATACTTAGTCATTTCGGACTTTAAGCGTTCTAACCACTCTTTCATTTTAGGGGTTAATTCCAGATTTTCTAAAAAATACTTAAATTCTCCAATCATGGTTGCCAATACCTAATTATTTTTAGATCAGCAGGACGAAAACGAACTTCTTTTTCTAAAGGAAGCGTTTCCGACCAAGCTCCTTTTTTAACTGCACATTGTATTATTGCTAATTGAGAAGGATTAATCTTTTTCATATTCTCAATAGGTTCTGAAAATCCTGTCACACTATAATCATAAGTATCATCATTTTCGCCTTCAATTTCAGTAACAGCCGTTTCTAACTTCTGGTAGAACTCATAAACATCATCACCCTTGATATACTGATCCATCACATCTTCATTCACATCCCCATTCATTATTTGTTTAAAAATGCCTTTTGGAACATAATCTCTAACCACAGAACGAATTTGTTGATGATCCAAAGCGTCATAGACGGCATCTACGGCTACTGAGAAAGCCAATGACGCTTTAACCTGACCATGAGCCATTTCTACAACAAACTTCATATCATCATATATTTTGCGTGCTCTATAAATGTCATATGTTGCAGAAACCAAATTGCTAGGATCATGCGGACCTTTGCCTAATCCAAAAATTGCATTAGCACCTAATTCTGACCGACTCATCAAACGACGTGTTTGTATGATCCCTGCCAGATTGGTAGTCACATGATAAATTCGATAATCAGTGTCGTTATCAGAATCATCTACCATACTACGGTCGATGTAGGGG
>Ga0007800_10000572_pt1 | contig 13977 bp, 7 predicted proteins | sample CryBogmetaGMA14M_FD_60366 | JGI IMG/M metagenome (GOLD analysis project Ga0007800, IMG submission 60366) | Freshwater microbial communities from Crystal Bog, Wisconsin, USA - MA14M | ecosystem: Environmental > Aquatic > Freshwater > Lake | place: Crystal Bog, Wisconsin, USA | collected 2009-07-06 | reverse complement strand
GACCTGCCGTTTCATATTGATCTTATCGAACCGTTTACTCTCATATAACCGCGTGTGGATGGACCCCATGGTCTGCACTTTTGTCATGATGTCGGTTAAAGTGGAGAGGACTGCCGGTTCGTGTGCCCTCGATTTTGTCATGTCGATAAGCCCGATGATCAGTTGGAGGTTGTTTTTCACCCTATGGTGTACCTCCCTGAGCAAGAGATCTTTTTCATTTGCTGATAACGTTAACTTTTTCTGGATTTTTTTACGTTCCTCAATCTCTTTTTTCAGTTTCACGTTTGTTTCGGATAATTCAGATGTGCGGTCACGTACCCGTTGTTCAAGGGTTTCTTTGTAATTTTCCAGTTGGATCTCTGTCTCTTTCTGGCGGGTGATATCCCTCCCGACAGACTGGTATTCAATCACATTACCCTCTTTGTCAAATATCGCCCGGTCGCTCCAGCGTTGCCAGCGGACTTCCCCGGAGGGCATCACTATCCTGTGCGAGATCGCTGCAACCGGATCGTCCGGTGTGAGGGCGGTGAGATGGTCTTTCATCTGTTGGGCATCATCCGGTGGAAGAACGACAGAATGCGGTTTCCCGATGCATTCTTCCCGGTTCAACCGGAAATAATTGCAATATGCTTCATTGATAAACGTGAGTCTCCTATCCGGGGAAAACCGGCAGATAAACTCAGTCTGGTCCTCGACAACATTCCGGTACCGGTGTTCGCTCGCCCGGAGTGCTTCCTCTGCCAGCTGGATATCCGTGATGTCTGTAAGTGCAAGGAGGACCCCTGCATCTCCGCTGTTACTGGCGAGCCGGACCGCTTCCAGACGGGCAGGGAAACGAGAGCCGTCCTCCAATCTGAACATCAGGGTGCAGACTTGTTTAGCACCATCATTTAAAACACTCACAAAATACCGGTCCCACTCGTCTTGGCTTTCCCCGGCGATGAATCGTCCGAGTCCATGGTTGATAACGTCATCCCGGTCAACCCCAAGGAGCGCCGTACCGGCACGGTTCACATCGGTGATCAGTGCCTTGTCGGTGAGCGTGAAATAACCGAGCGGAGCAAATTCATACAGGTCAAGGTACCTGTTTCGTGACGCCTCCAGCGCAATCTGAGTTCTCCTGAGTTCTTCAGCCTGTGTCTCGAGCTCGAACTGGTACAATCGTAGGTCCTCTTCCGCCCGCTTACGCCCGGTGATGTCCTCGACGTTCCCGTTGTAATATATTATCCGATCGCTGTTATCGCGGACGGCTTCTCCCGTATCCCGTACCCAGATAATCGATCCATCGTACTTGCGGAACTGTACTTCGAAATCGCGCACTATCCCTTCACGCTCAATCTTGGCAAGCCACTGGTTGCGTTCCCCGGGGGTCATATAGAGATCAGGAACGCTGACCGACAGGAGCGATTTACGGTCCGGATATCCCAGCAAACGTACAAGAGCCGGGTTGATGTCCAGGATCTGTCCCGACGGTGTAGTACGGTAGAGACCTATGGGAATACCCTCAAATAAACTGCGGTAACGGTTCTCGCTCTCGTGAAGTTCCCGATCAGCATTCCTGAGTGTAACAATTTCGGTGACCGTGTGATGGAGGTCTTCGAAAAGGTACTTCGGTTCACCGCGCTTCTCGATATAGATATCCACCCCATGTTTGTACGCTTCGATGACGATCTCTTTCGATCCTTTGCCAGAAAAAAAGATGAACGGGAGGTCAGGGTCTGTGTTTCTGACCGCTTTTAAGAAGTCGATGCCATCCATCGCGGGCATCTGGTAGTCAGAGATGATGACATCAATCGAATGTTTTTTGAGTAGTTCAAATGCCTGGAAGGCCGATTCAGCTGTATACACGGTGATGTTGCCACTCAGTTCCAGAAATTTCTTCCCGATATCCAGAAGCGAGCGCTCATCGTCGACATAGAGGACGCGGATTTTCTCTGCCATCACGCATTCACTCCCTTCATTCGCCACATCCCCTTCGGCACGGTGATCTCGAACCGGGCGCCTTTGCCCGGCTCGCCGGTCTCCGCAATCGTCATACCGGAAAGGAGAAGGCATTCCTGGACAAAGAAGAGCCCAAAGTGGATGTTTTTATCGACGCGCTGGTCAAAAAGATGGGCTTTGGCCCCGGGAACGATGCCGACACCATCGTCTTCACAGATAAGGATAAGTCCCTCCGTGGTTTCCTTGCTGGAGAACCTGATGCGTGTCGTGGTCTTTCCATGTTTTACCGCATTTTCAATGAAATTTGAGAAGATTTTTTCGAGGAGAAGATCGGAATACAATTCGAGTCCATGGAGTGCTGTCTTAACGGATATGCCCTGTCCCGGGCTGACGAGCGAACTTGCAATCCGGATTGATTGTTCCACAGGAATCCACTGGGGCTGGGTTACTCCAATTTCCTGGTACTGTCGTGTATTTTTAATCAGCTCTTGGATATCTGCGAGAATATGTTCTTCCTTTTCGATAAATGATAGCCGTTCAGCATCGGTTTTTGCTTCTTTACTGAGCTCGGCATACCCCCGGAGTCCGGTTACCTTGTTCTGGATATACTGGGACGTCACGTCGTTCATCAACGCGAGCTTGCGGGCGGTAAGAGCGAGTGTCTCTCCTACCTTTTTGCGCTCGGTGATATCCCGGAAGCACCACACACGCCCGTAATATTTCTTATCCTGTCCAACCATCGGGGCTGAATACCGGTCAAAAATCCTTCCGTCTTTTAATTCGATCTCCTCCCGGCTTTTTTCGTCCTTGTGAGCGTAGAGGTATGTTACCCGTGCGACAAATGCATCAGGATCTGAAAGTTTATCAAGAATGGACTGCAACGTCCGTTGATCCGACCCCGATGCGATGACATCCTCGGGTACACCCCAGAGTTCGACGAAGTGCCGGTTGAAAGAGAGGATTTTCCCGTTTTCATCGACTGCGAGGATGCTATCGAGCGATGTCTCCTGCTGTGTTGACAAAATGATATTCTTGAATGTGATCTCTTCCTCTGCCCGGCTGATCTCCGTGATATCACTGATTGCCACCCGGATCGTTGTTGTTCCGTCGCTTTTACCGGTAAGCCTGATGCTTTCCAGCCGGGCAGGGAATGTTGAACCGTCGCTGCGGGTGAGCATAAGAGTGCAGGTCTTTTTTTCCCCGTGCTGCCGCACACTTACAAAATACTGGTCCCACTTGTCATGGCTTTCCGGGGCGATGAATCGTCCGAACCCATGGTTGATAAGGTCACTCCTGTCAACCCCAAGGAGCATCGCACCCGTGAGATTTGCCCCTGTTACCCGTGCCTTGTCGGTCAGCGTGAGATACCCGACAGGGGCAAACTCGTAGAGGTCAAGGTACCTGTCCCGCGATTCTTCCAGCGCGAATTGAGCCCTCCGTAGTTCCTCTGCCTGCATCTCGAGTTCGATCTGGTGCACCTGGAGTTCGTGGATCAGTTCTTCTGCCGTCTGCCCTTTTAATGTCGGGGAAATCTTCTGGGAGCGTGCGAGTTGCTCCTCTGCCTCGTACCGCAGGGACTGTCCGGGGGGCGTCGTGCCTGATTCCTTCTTTTGTGGCGTTTTCGTTTTTTCCATTGCCATCAGTCACTCTTCCTGCCCCGCACTTCCTGTATACGACCCTGTGCCGGCACTCCATCCGTTGTGATATCCCCAATGGCGAGGAGGATGAACTGTGTCGAACCCGCTTCTCCGGGGATGCGGCGGGCATTTAAGAGCATTGTCCTGTGCCCGATACCGGGGAAGTCGTGTTCGATTGCGAAATTCTCAAAACTTGTGTCCTTCGGCAGCACGGTTTCCAGCAGTTCCCGGAGCTGCGGGATGTCCCACTGCCGGTCACCCAGTGCATAGAGCAACCGTCCCTGTGTCCCTTCCGGCGTCATACCAAAGGTCTGGTAGAAAGCCCGGCTTGCAGAGATTACTATCATGTCAGCGTTCAGGACGATGAGTGGTTCCCGCACCGTATCTATAATGCTCTGGGCATAGTCGCGGGCATGCTGGCTTTCGGCTTCGACCGCTTTTAATGCGGTGATATCGGAGAACGTCAGCACCACTCCATCGATCACGTTCTCCAGCGTACGGTACGGCATGATGCGGACGAGATACCATTCGTTGTTCGTCGTCCGCACCTGCTTCTCACGCGGGATGAGCGAGTCAAGCACCGCAGCTGCATCGGTGATCAGGTCCTCGTCCGGAATCGTTGAACGGATGTCGGCAAGCGGGCGCCCGATATCAGATGCCACAAGCCGGAAGACTTTTGTCGCATCGCGGGTGAACCGTTTGATGGCGAGACGGGCATCCAGAAATATCGTCCCGACATTGACGTTCTCCAACAGGTTCTTCATGTCGTTCTGGATGTCCGTGAGCTGCTCAATCTTTGCCTGCAGCTCTGAATTCACGGTCACGATCTCTTCATTGACCGACTGGAGTTCCTCTTTTGACGTCTCGAGTTCTTCATTTGTGGACTGGAGCTCTTCGTTCGTGGATTGCAGTTCCTCGTTCGTGGACTTGAGTTCTTCGTTTGCTGCCTGCATCTCCTCGATTGTCGCCTGCAGGTTCTCTCTTGTATACGCCAGATCCTGTTCCAGTTCTTCGACGCGTTTTGATGCCCCTTTTCCGGTAACCCTTTTTGCCAGCTTGCGTTTCTCCGGGAGGTGCAATTCGGTGTCCTGGAAACTTATGAGCACGAGCTCCCGTGTTGCCTCCGGGTCATTGATCAGCCGGACGGTAAGGTTAACGCCGTGAATACCGCCGTTCGTCCTGACCGGCAGGTCTTTTACGAATACCTGTGCCTTTTTTGTGGTGGCAGTAAGGATGGCAGAGCGCAGATCCATCTGGAGCCCTTCACGTGCCATATCGATGACGTTAATGCTTACCTGTCCCTGTGCCGGTTGCAGGTACTTCCCCGTATCGCCATGCACGTAAACGATATCTCCTTTCTCATCGGTGATGACGGACGGGGGCACAAATGCCTGAAGGAGCACGCGTTTGGTAACCTCGGCAATGTTTATCCTCTCTCTCTTGCCTGCGACATCAGCCGTTCCCTTTTCCGGCTGGTTGCTTGTCCATGCGAAGCGCTGTGCGACAAGAGTCCGGGCGGATGCAAGAGAGGATTTTACCCCGTAAATCTTCCACTTTTTATCGACCGGGGCGAAGAGATCGGTGAAATTTCCTATGCTTTCTGATGGGCTCAATAAGAGCACCCCATCCGGCTTGAGCGCGTAATGGAACGCCGGAATCACCTGGGTCTGGAGTTCAGTTTCGAGGTAGATCAACAGGTTCCGGCAGCTGATTAGATCCATTTTCGTAAACGGCGGGTCCTTGATCACGTTCTGGATGGCGAAGACGACCATCTCCCGGATCTCTTTTTTTATCCGGAACCCGGTTTCTTCTTTTGTAAAGAACCTCAGCAACCGGTCCGGGGAGACATCGAGGGCGATATTCGCCAGATACATACCTGCCCGTGCAGTTGCAATCGCATCCGCATCAATATCAGTCGCGTAGATCTGGACTTTCCATTCCTGTTTGATCCCGTCCATGTACTCGCGGAAGAGCATGGCGATAGAATATGCCTCTTCCCCGGAGGCGCACCCCGGTACCCAGACACGGAAGATATAGATCTCCGGTTTATTGTCAAACAGCCGGGGCAGTACCACATTCATAAGCGCGGCAAATGCTTCTTTGTCCCGGAAGAAGCTGGTCACGTTGATGAGCAGTTCCTGAAACAGGATATGGACTTCGGCAGGGTTTTCCTTGAGGTACCGGGCGTACGCGTCCATATCTTCGAGGTTATGCACCACCATCCGCCGTTCTATGCGGCGACGGATCGTGCTCTGCTTGTACTGGGAAAAGTCATTACCTGTCCTCGACCGCAGGAGCATCATGATCCGGTTTATGGCACTGATTGCGGCGGGAACCGGGGGAGGCGGGGGTATTTTGGTATCCTTGATGGTCGTTACATAGGCAACCAGCTGTTCGGTGATCTTGTCGACCGGCAGCACATACGTGGCAAGACCGCTCTGGACTGCACTTCCCGGCATGCCGTCATACTTCGCGGTAGATGGTTCCTGCACAAAGGACACGCCCCCGGCTCCGTGGATTGCCCGGAGCCCCAGCGTGCCATCCGATCCGCTCCCTGACAGGATAACGCAGATAGATCGTTCGCCCTGGTCCTCGGCAAGAGAACGGAAGAAGGAGTCGATGGGTAACCGAAACCCCCGGGCATGTTCCGGGTCGCTGAGCTGGAGGACACCATGAAAGATCGCCATATCCTTTGCGGGTGGGATGATATAGACATGGTCTGGCTGGACTTTGGTCTGGTCCTCTGCCTCGTGAACAGGCATCGTCGTATTCCGCTGGAGGATATCTGAGAGCATGCTCGCGTGACCCGGGTCGAGGTGAGGGACGAGCACAAACGCCATGCCGCTATTGGCGGGTATCGTTTTAAAGAAGAGTTCAAACGCTTCGAGCCCGCCGGCTGATGCGCCGATCCCGATGATGGGGAAACTGGCTTCAGGGATATTATTACCGCCGTTTTTATGCGCATGGGCATTCTTCTTTGTGGCAATTTTTTTTTCTGTGGGGGGGTTTATTTTGTTTTTTATCATGGTCTCACAGCATATGGGCATTTTTTGTTGACATTCTCCAATTCAGATATCATGTGCAATAATACCAGCACACGGTAACGATACATTGTTTAAGGCAGTCATTGTCCCTCTAATCTCCCGAACCGGTACGCCCCTTTTGGCACCGTTATTTCAAACCGGGCGCCTTTGCCCGGCTCTCCGGTTTCAATAATCGTCATACCGGAAAGAAGAAGGCACTCACGGATAAAGAACAGTCCAAAGTGGATACGTTCACCGACGCTCCGGTCAAAAAGATGGGTTTTAATCTCGGGGGAGATCCCGACGCCATCGTCTTCGCAGATCAAAATAAGTCCCTCCGGCGTTTCCTCGCAGGAGAAGGTGATGCGCGTCGTGGTCTTCCCATGGATCACTGCATTTTCAATGAGGTTCGCGAAGATTTTTTCAATGAGAGGATCAGTATACAATTCGAGTCCTTGGAGTATTGTCTCAACCGGTATGTTCTGTTTCGGGCTGACAAGCGAAACGGCAATCCGGATTGATTGTTCCACGGGAATCCACCGGGGCAGGATTGATCCGATTTCCTGATAATCCCGTGTATTTTTTATCAGCTGGTGAATGTCTGCGAGAATATGTTCTTCCTTCTCGATAAATGACAGCCGTTCAGTTTCGGTTTTTGTATCTTTACTGAGCTCGGCATACCCCCTGACAGCAGTTACCTTGTTCTGGATATACTGGTATGCCACGTCATTCATCAACGTCAGCTTGCGAGTGGTAAGCGCGATCGTATTCTCAGCCTGCTTGCGTTCTGTGATATCCTCGGATATCCCCAACAAGAATTTCGTAGTCCCATCGGCCCCCCGAATGCAGACCTTCCGGGTATGAAGCAGCCGCAGACCTTTCTTTGCCGTCAGGATAGATTCTTCCGGGATGTCCAACATGCTAAGCTCTCCATCAAGCACATCCCGGTCCTTTGTCATGAAGTGAGCCGCTTGTTCGGGAGGGAAAAGGTCCAGGTTGTTCTTACCGAGCAATGCCTTGCGGTCATAGCCCAGAAGTTCCTCTCCCGCTCTATTGAATATGACGAAACGCAGATCTGTTGCCTCTTTGAGGAAAATCATGAGCGGAACATTTTCCACGACTGCATCGACAAGGGCTTTCGATTCCCTCAGCTCTTCCTCTGCCCGTTTGCGCTCGGTGATATCTTCAAATATCGCGACAAAATACTCCTTTTCCGGAGAATATACCGAGATGTGCAGCCATTTCTCTATAGGTTTGAAATTAATTTCGAACGATTCCGGTGTACCTGTCGATGCAACCCTGCCATAGATCACAAACAATTCGGGGTAAGATTCCCTGATTCCGGGATATACTTCAGTAACCCGTTTCATTGTGACGGTTTTTGTGCCGGTAGTCCGGTCAAATGCCTGGTTGACATTGAGGTAGATGAAGTCTTCGGGATGACCATCGCTGTCATAGATCATCCGGCAATAGGCAAACCCCTCAATCATGTTGTTAAAAAGCGTGCGGTACTTCTCTTCACTCTCGCGAAGCGCTTCCTCCGCATGACGGATATCCGTGATGTCACTGATTACCACCCGTACCCTTGCTGTTCCTTCGCTGCCGTTAAGCCGGGTGCTTTCCAGCCGGGCAGGGAACACAAAACCATCCCCTCGTGTGAGCATAAGGATGCAGGTCTTTTTTTCCCCTTGCTGGCGCACATTCACGAAATACCGGTGCCACGTATCGGAATCTTTTTCTGTGATAAATTTACTCACGGGTGCCCTGATCAGGGTGCTCCGCTCAACCCCAAGGAGCGTCGCACCGGTGAGGTTCGCATTCGTGATTATGCCTTTTTCGGTCAGCGTGAGATACCCCACAGGGGCAAACTCATAGAGATTGAGGTACTTATCCCGTGACTCCTCCAGCGCGATCTTCGATTCCCTGAGCTCTTCTGCCTGCATTTCCAGTTCGATCTGGTGCACCCCGAGTTCGTGGTTGAGTTGTTCCGGGGTCTGCCCCGCGATGTCGGTAGAAATCTTCCGGGAGCGTGTGAGATGTTTTTCCGCATCATCCCTCAGGGAACGGGTGCTGCCCGATGCGCCCGCTCCCTTCTCTTGTGGCTTCTTCTTTTTTGCTGCCGCCATCACGCATCCCCTCCCTTCATCCGCCACATCCCCTTCGGCACAGTAATCTCAAACCGTGCCCCTTTTCCCGGAGTGCCATTCTCTGTGATTGTAATGCCGGTGATTGAGAGAATCTCCCGTGAGAGGAACAACCCGAGCCCGGTATGCTTCCCGAAACCCCGGGTGAAGAGGCGTTTTTTGTCTTCTGTGGAGATCCCCATGCCGTCATCCTCGCAGAGGATCGTGAGGCTTGCATCTGACTCATGAGAAGAGACACGGATCGTCTTCATCTGGTCACCCCCGTATCGGAGAGCGTTGTCGATCAGGTTGTAAAAGACTTTTTCGAAGATCGGATCTGCGAAGATTGCCGGATCTTTGGGATCGACATCGACATGGACTGCCCGCATCGGCAGCCCGGCTACCGCTTTATTTATACTTGCATTCACGCTCTGCCATGCCGGAGCTGCAACACCGATCTCCTGGTAGACTTTCGTGAACTGGATCTGGTGCTCGATGGTACTCGCGATGTTCTGTTCTTTTGTAATGATCTCTGCCAGTTTCACGGGATCGCCAAGGATGTCCCGCGAGAGTTCGAGGTATCCATTCAACGCGGACAACTGGTTGATGATGTCGTGCCAGGTGATGCTGGTTAGGGCAAGCGCCGCCTCTGTCCGCTTGCGTTTGGTGACATCCCGGATGTTGCACTGGATAATCTTCTTGTCTCCCACAAGGCAGGCATTGCTGACGAACTCGACATCGATACTCCGCCCATCCTTTGTCTCCAGGGGCAGATCTTCATACCGGATATAACCATTCGTTTTCAGCTCAGTGAATGCCTGTTGGGCAACGGATTTATCCTTGATAAACCCGAGTTCCCAGAGATGTTTGCCGATACAATATTCCAGCGGGTATCCCAGTAAGTCAAGAATAAAGGGATTTACATCGATAATTTCACCGGTATCCCAGTCAAGGATCAGGATCGCATCCTGAGCAGTTTCAAACAAACGGCGGTACTGGAGTTCTGATATTTTAAGATCATTTTCGGCAGCAGTTCGTTGTTCCTCGTGATCAAAGGTGACGACAGCAAACGAGATATCCTCGGACTGTTCATCAAGAAGCCGGATAATCTGATCAGTAAAAAATTCTGGTTCAGATGCATAATAGGTAATAACACCGGCATTGTTGGTATCTAGTGCGAAGGGGAATGCGGCGAGTGAACGATAACCTCTTTCGAGCGCCGCTTCACGCCACGGCGCCATTGCAGGATCGCTCGCAATATCGTTACAGAGATTTAATGTTCTCGTGCGAAATGCGGTTCCGATCGGACCCTGCCCCCGGGGAATATCATCTGTCGATATTGCGATCGTGTCCAGGTACCCGTCAATATGTCCATACGCAGCAACGGGTTCGATGAGATGCTTTTCACCATTGACAAGTCCTGCCCATGCCATCGAAAATCCGCCGATATCGACAACAATCCGGCAAATCTCTTGTAACAGTTCAGATTTATCATGAATACGCACGATTGCCTTGTTGGTCGCGGAAAGCACGGTATAGAGCCGGTTGAGTGCGGTAACCTGCATATCAGCCCGCCGGTGGTCAACGGCTGCATGTATCTTGTGCGAGAGTTCGGCGAACTGCGACTTTGGCTCGCCGCCTTTCTGGAGATAGAAATCAGCACCGTTTTCGAACGCTTTTATCGCAATCTCCTCTCTGCCTTTCCCGGTAAATATGATGAACGAGATGCTTTTGTCCGTCGCCCGGACCTGTTTTAAAAATTCGATGCCGTCCATCTCCGGCATCTGGTAATCGGATACGATGGCTTGGAATTCATTGGATTTTAACAGGTCGAGTGCAGCTGAAGCGGATGGTGCGGTAGTTACAGTAAATTCGTTAGTTCTCTCAAGGTACGTTTTGGTAAGGTCAAGGAGATTTAACTCATCATCAACGTAGAGGACTGATAGCATGCCGGATGGCGAACGGGATGTGTGATCCATGTCTAACGGTATACCGGGTGGACTGGCACGGTTGATCCACGGGGCAGCACCGTTTCCTGATACACTCGCTTCAACCACTGCTGACAACCCATTCACCCTCTCCCATTGGTCTTTTCTCGCGGTGTGACAACCCGTTCCCCCCTCGCCCATCCAACTACATCCTTTTCGATGAAGTTACAGACAAAGAGGTCGATCGTGGGGTCGAGGTAGCGTACAACGTCATGGGTTGCACCGATAAAGAGCATTCCGTACTGCCCGTCTTTGAGGGATTCATCGATACGCTCTGCGATGTACTTGTCCCGTTCGAATGTCAGTTCATACAGCCGGTGCTTGTGCTTCTCACTTGCCGCTTCCCGTTCCGCATCCGTCTTTGCGTTCACGACTTCTTTTATGATCTCGTACTCTTCTTTTAAGAGAGCCGGACTCTCTGTCTTCTCCAGCACTCCGCCGTGCTCGATGATGGAGAGGACGATCTGGTGGTTGGGGATGCCGTCCTGTGCACCCATCGCGACAAGTTTTGCGCCGACCTCGCCGCCGATGGGAATCCCGTCCTGGTATATCCTGATGAGAGCACCATCAAGATTGGCGAGCACGGCTTGTATGATTGTTCGGAGGTTATCCCAGAAGAGCGCCACATCCTTCCGGTGCTGATCCCGTTTCTCTTTCCCGAATTTCCGGTCGATCATCTCGGAGATATCGCTCTTTAAGGAGCCCATCTCTTTTTCGCTGTGAACGATCGGTATCAGCATCAGTCTTCGTGGCATAACGTGCTCATCTCCCGCACATTGGTTAAACGGGATACGATGGATTTGGATTAACGTCCGGGAGGATGAATCGGGGAGAGCCTGTATGCCCCTCAATCCTGCTGCTTTTACTGTATTATGATTGATAAACAGACGTAACCAGTATAGTGCTTTAAACAGTTCATGACCAGATAAATATTCCTTCAAGTTTCAAAAAAAGAGGATTGCATTACCTGTGCAGGCAGAAGCTACACAAGCACCAAAATAATTCCGGGTTATTACTTGCCCGGCATCATTGTGGCGCCGCTCATTACTGCCGCAAAGACTGCTGCAAGGAGAATCATCACGATAATAATCGGAATTATCACGGCAAGGATGACGGCGATGGCTGCCCGAGCTGTCGAAATCTGGTGCATTTCACGGACACCCAGCACCTCAAGCACAAATGTCCAGATGCCGCCGATAAATGGTCCGATAATAGGAATCCAGCCGATGATCATAACCGGCGTTGAACCGTAGGCAAGCGCTTTTACGGTGTGCATGTAACCTTTTCGCCCGCCTGCAATATAGACCCAGATGTGAAGCCAGATTCCTCCGATAAACAGAAAAACCACGGCAAGGATTGCCATGACGATGACGACGAGGATTGCTCCCAATGCCCCGACAAACGGGAGTGCCCAGCCAAGTTGTTTTAACAGAGTGGACATGGTATTGAGTGTTCCATGTCCCCCGAGGATAAGCACGACAAGCGCCGTAAGGATCGCATTGAACAAGACGATAAGGATGTAGTACAGGAGGGTTGACTTGGTTGAGTCTCCCCGTGATTTCTGGAGTTCCTCGACCGGAGTCAAAAGGAACGCCTTTACCTTTTCATAGCATGTGGAGATCATATGCGAAGCCTTCTTTTTGGTAATGGTTTATAAGTTGGGTCACTTTCCAAAATGAGAAACAAAAAATGGAATTAAATGCGGGGGGTACGGATGATGGTAACCGGTCATCCGATTGCCAGAACAGAGTGGGAGGACGGCAGGTGCCAGGGCCAGCGCCCCGAGCGGACGCCGCAGCAGGGCGCGAAGGTAACGAGCCGCATCAGCGGTGAGTCCGAGCCCCTGTGCGTCGCGGGAGCGAGTCACTGAGCGTAAGGCACTCCATAGTACACCGACATTCCTGCACGTTTCCATCAACAGCGAGGAACGCGATGCGAAGCATGGCGTGACGAGCGTGTGAGAGCAGCCGTCATCGCCGGAACGGAGCCGCTGCGGAGTGACAAGATGAGAGCGTCGTCATCCCCCCGGTACACCGAAAACAAAAGCAGCCCGGTGATGTGAAGCGAACCGGAGCATCAGCGAGGACGAGTGAACATGACCGGGCGTCACCGGCTCCCCGACATACAAAATGCAAAGGAGATCTCGGCCCATGCCTTATCAATCAACTCACGATAATATCGATGATCAAACGATTTCGCACACCAGGCCGGTTCTACTTGATATCGTCTGGCGTCGGTCACTACGTACTGGATTTTCATACCGGGTGCAATTCCTGTCCCGTGATGCTGGTACGCTTTGACAGCCGAGTCTTCAATGCACCGGTGGGCGTATGTAAGCCGGCTTATCCGGCGGTTAATCACCATCTCCTTCGGGTCCGCACCTGATAACCGCTCTACCGCAGTTTTATAGATCCGTTTAATCCCATCCTCGTTTCTTTTGAGTTCTGCGATTGTCTGTGCACTGGCCATGACTTTGAGCATCTCTCCCTGCATTGTGCGGATATACTCCGGTGTGTCATGCCGGCGGGCTGCAATACCCCTGACCTTCACGCTTCCATCCGCGAGCCTGCCGAAATACCGGTTGTATGCGCCGAATCCGTCATTGAGCGGTTCGAACACGATCCAGTCGAAGTGCTCAATTTCAAGAAGCAGACCGGTCTCGCGCTCGACCCGTTTTTTCAATACATCGACCGGTGATCCCTGCATCCAGAGACAGTCCACGATCCCGTGCAGCACACGAAAATCCATTTCCTCGGCGATGTCCTTTGTCCGCAGCAGGATATCCCGGGAGCGTCCTGTTATCCCTTCATGCACTTCTATCCTCCCGAACTTTGCATTTTTGTAGCCAGTGTACCCGAAACAGGTAACGAGCATCCATTTCAAGATTGAATCGATTCCATTGAATCGGGAGTCTGTCTTTTTCAGTCGCTTGGTCTGGATACGCAGTTCGAGGAGGGGTTTCAAGGCAGTGGGAAGAAACCCCGCACGTTCCGGGTGGCCGATTGTTTCCGGGGAGAGATTGCCCTTGACGATAATCGAGGGATACATAGAGGTGAAATCGATCTCTTCGACATTCTCGAAGATCCCCGGCTCGGGCTGGAACATCATTCCGCCCCGGTCGGCTGCCTGTAACGCGGAGACCTTGCGGATCTGCTCCGGGTCACTCTTGCGAAACGGGACGGCGATACCCTGCTTCAGGGCCTCGTACACCTCATAACTGCTGATCAGGGTGCCCGGCGTGAACCGGGATGCAAGGTTCGGCGAG
>Ga0007800_10000565_pt1 | contig 14076 bp, 8 predicted proteins | sample CryBogmetaGMA14M_FD_60366 | JGI IMG/M metagenome (GOLD analysis project Ga0007800, IMG submission 60366) | Freshwater microbial communities from Crystal Bog, Wisconsin, USA - MA14M | ecosystem: Environmental > Aquatic > Freshwater > Lake | place: Crystal Bog, Wisconsin, USA | collected 2009-07-06 | reverse complement strand
CGTAGATATACATTGTTATTCTCCGCATCTTATGCGGATATTATGCCGGCTATTCACCGCAAGGGCAATAACAATCCTTAAAGTTTAAAATTAAATTCTTGTTTTGTCCAACAACATGCCGATAACAATCATCAATTTAGAATTCCCATTTGACGTTCGAGTTAAGCTAAAAAAATTTAGAGTTAATCCAGCCCATTTTCCCAAATGAATTTATACAATTGATATTATTGATTTAGGTATAGAAAAGTGATACTCCCCGCCTCACAGTTTTTCTGGTAATCGCTGTAAGATTGTGATAAAGACTTGGTCGTTGAAACTGTTTTTTAGGTTTTCCCATAACATACGTGGAGTAATCGCGATTCCTTCAACCATAAAAAAACATTCAGAGGTTAACGTGATAAAGAAAGACATCTTTTTATTTTTCTCAATATTTTTCTTATTCGTTCCAACTGTTGCGTTGAGTTCGCCAACAGCCCCGTGTAATGTTGTCGCGTACGCTTCTGGAAATAGCTATCTCCAATCTCCCTCCTTCGCTCAGAACTTACCATTCTACCAAACATCGCTTTCTTTCGGTACATGCGTACCTACCACGGTGACAATTATTGTTGCAAACCCCCCTCAAAACCCTCCTCCCAACAATGCGCCTGTTTACATGAGCCTGTACTTGACGACTGTCTCCCCTGCGGTCACCACATACACATCCCAAGTGTTAATAGCCCAGGGTACTACGGTTATTACTAGCTCTAGTGCTTCTGATTGGTTTCCTCCAACCGCCACAACTTTTACTGGTGTGAGCATCATTAGTCCTTCTACTCCCTGGGTTCCTAGTTCCGTTACCGTAATATGGCAATGAGGGATTTCCAACAATTTAACAGCAAGGGATGTCATCATGTTGAGAAAATGTATGTTTTTATGTGGTTTAATATTCTTCTTATTCATTCCAACTATTGCGTTGACCGCGGCCACAGGCCCGTGTGCCATTGTCGCGTACGCTTCTGGAAATAGCTATCTTCAATCTCCCAGTTTCTCTCAGTATATGGGATTTGCCGGCGGAGCTGTATCTTTTACTAATTGCGCTTCAGCCACCACGGTGACAATTATTGTGGCAAACCCCCCTCAAAATCCACCACCCAACAATGCGCCTGTTTACATTGCACTCGCACCGTCGGCAGGAGGAACTCCTTCCAGCCAAGTCTTATTGGTTCAGGGGAGTCAGACAGTAATCAATGCCGTCAGTGGCAATGGGGATTGGTTTACCGGCTCTACGTGGGCAGGGATAATTATAACCAGTCCTTCTACTCCCTGGGTTCCTGGTTCCGTTACCGTAATATGGCAGAGGCAGACGACACCGTAATATGGCAGAGGCATGGTCGTCTTCCAAGGCAATTTACTGAAAGGAAATGATTATGGTCAGAAAATATATAATTTTACTCGGTCTGATTCTGCTGTTTGCCTCAACTGTTCCTGTGTTTGGTCAGTCTGATACCAATAAAGGCGATAAATCAGGTTCCCAGAACTCGAATTTATCGCAATCAGAGCTTTCATCATCTACGGGAGGGCCATTCTCTGTAACGGCTTACGCAAGCTTTAAAGGGTTCCTAGGGGACTGTGTAAAAGACACGGCATGTTCGACCTCGGCATCCATCACTTGGTACGGCTCAGTGCCCTCAGGAAATGCGGCGACCACCCTTACCGTAATATTTTCAAGTACCGCCCCAGGTCCGTTGCAGCTTTATATCGGTACCTCCAAACCTGTTCAATCCTCCTCACTTTGGGTAACAGTTGATAATTCAAACCCAGTATATGCTGCGGGATTGTTTCCGCCCCCTGCCGCAGGTCAAAGTGTATATTTGCAGTCGTATGGATATTGGTCACCACCATCTGATACTGCGTATCCGTGGCTGCAATGGGCCCCCACATCTGTTACTCTCGTTTATCAATAAACCTAAGTTCTTATGAACTACCAATAATCTCGCTCCCTCAATACCAGGATTCGTCTGTGAATCATTAGGATTTTTGGTGCTAAAGTGGAAACGGTCGCCTAGTCAAGTATTTGTTTTTATTATAGTGAACGTTGATTTCGCTGACTCTTAATCCGTAGATATACATTGTTATTCTCCGCATCTTATGCGGATATTATGCCGGCTATTCACCGCAAGGGCAATAACAATCCTTAAAGTTTAAGGTTAAATTCTCATTTTGTCCAACAACATGCCGATAACTATCATCATTTTAGAATTCCCATTTGACGTTCGAGCGCGTTGAAGTTGAACTAGCTTTGGCCTTCGCGCCCGAGCCACCCATACAATGGTTAATCTCGTTAAACCAAATATACTGATTATATCAAATAACTATAATAACTAAATAATTATTGTTTTAATATAAATGTTCTTCACCTTATAATAATTGAGTTTTATTAATTTTATTCGAATAAATATCATGTTGACGTTAAGCATGGTATGTTGTATAGAGACATCATGTATTTACCTAAAATACCTCGGTGTTTCGTGTACATCAGTGGGATTGTCAAAGGTCCTGCTTTGATTTGGCGATCATGGATAAGGAGTGAAGTATGGGATCGCCAGACAGGCGCATGAAGTTTGCGCTTATGACATGGATAGTCGTATTATGCGCCTTTTCAAATTGTTACATGGCGCGGGCCCAATGGCAAGGGCCGCGGTCCGGCGTCGGTCCTCCAATTTCAAGTGAGATAATAGGGGAATCAGACACCATACCCATTACAAGCGGTATGTTAAGTAATTTCATGCCGAACATTCCGAATCTTCAGTTTGGGTATCAGTATTTTTTTGGTAACGGGGCTGGGAGCGGGCAGTTCAATGCCGACTATCTTCTACCTGTGAATATTGGCCAAGATGCCGTCGTTTTCGGCGAAGCCCATTGCAACTACTGGGTTTATGGTGAAAGACCCGCCGAAGCGCCCAGCAGTGGTGTTGATTTTTCAGTCGGAGGTGGTTATCGCAGGATTACATCAGACAATCTATTGGCTGGCATAAATGGATTTTATGACACCGCAAAGGGTTATAACAAATGGTATTCATCCGGATCGGTTGGGCTTGAAATGGCGGCTAACGTAGGAATTGCAGACGCGATAGATTTCAACGCCAACTGGTATTATGGAAACCTCTATTCATCAACGGAAATCATTCATGAGTTCAGGAAGATAGGCAACAATTACGATGTCTCTGCTGGATACTCGCTCGCACTGTTTAATTCTGCGCTCGATCTTCGCATAAAAGCCTCTGTTTACAAGTTTGATGTAGGGAACAATGTCTACGGTTATATGACCGGAGCTGACCTCACCACGAGAAATGGCATGTTCATGTTCAGGTATGAACATGGCAACGACAAGATAAATAGCTCGTGGAACAATTTCGGGTTTTTTTTGAATGTTGGCTTTCTGATCGGGAACTATTTCAGTGGTGACAATCCGTTCACAATGCCCGACCCTGTGTTCAGCAACGGACAGCGTAACCTGAGAAGGATGCTTTCAAGTCCGGTAAAAAGAGCAGCGACTCCGGTTCCCCCCACTCCCCAGCCTACCCCGCCGGGCACTTGTTGCACGGCATTCGCTAATGGCAATATCAATGTTCCAATGAGTATTGCGGTGCAACCATGGTACTTGGAATTTGATACCCCATTATCTTTTCAATTCTGCAATGGAGCCACCACTGCGACGGTCACTGTTGCAAACCCCCCCGCTGCTAATCCTGTCCTAATTTCGCTCTCCAACAGGAGCACGGGTATCTCCACGAACCAGTTGTGGCTATCAATGGGTACACAGACCATTTCTCAGACCGATTTTCCCGACTGGTTTACAGGTGGACCGTGGACAGAAATCAAGATTAACAATGTGGTGTACAATCCCTGGATCCCGGTTTCTATTACCATAACGTATCAGTAATACAAAGAAGAGTGCGCTCAGTGTTTTTTTCACTATACTCAAAATTCATTTCGTTGACTCCGGAAGGCTGTGGTAAGAGTCTCCCCGTCACCGACGTTCCTTTTTCGTGTTTTCTTAAAACTTCTATGGCAGAAACACCGATTGTTTTCAACAGATATCCCTGTAATAGCAAACTATTAACTCAAGAATGGCAATACTATTGCAAAGTGTCAAAGATCAATGAACAATCGGAGGTAATATCTTGAGAAAAGGTCTAGTTTTGTGTGGTTTAATGGTTTTTTTAATGGTTCCAAGTCTTGCGGGCACAGCCCAACTCTTCCCATGTACTATAATCGTATACGCTAATGCCAACACCTATATTCAATCACCCACCTTCTCCCAATGGATAGCATTCGACACCCAATTAAATTTTAATACAAATCCCTGCAAATCAACTACTTCTGCGACAATCATTGTTGGTAACCCCCCTCAAAACCCAGCCCCCACAGCTCCTGTCTACATGGCGCTCGCCGATTCGTCCACTAACTACTGCGCACAGCAATTGCTATTGATGGTGGGGACTACGACAATCACCAAATCTGATTTTCCGGCTTGGTTTGCAGATGGGTGGAATGGAGTGGTATTTTTCAGCGCTACTCCCTGGGTGCCTGCTTCTGTTACCATAATATATCAGTAAAGGAATTCCACAAATCGAACAATCTAAGGTTATCATGCTAAATAAATTTCAGTTACCCTGGTTTTGTTTCTGTTATTTGTCCAGATTCTTCGCGTATTTGGTCAATCCGACGCTAACGTTGGCAATACGCAACCAGGAGCAGTAGCGTCTGAAACGGGCTCCCCAAATTCGAATTTACTTCAATCTGAGCTTTCCTCTGCGGCGCTCACGCCGAACCTTTTCGTTGATTCTGCAGGCAACTGGGCCCCTTTTATTGTGGATGTATATACTCCCGTCTTTGCCAACCAAACGCACGCACCTATAAGCTGGCAAGGCGCATGGCCGGCCAATTGGACACCAACCACATGCACTTGGATACTCTCAAGCGTTCCCCCAGGTCCACCCACACCAATTTCAATGTCTACAGCAATGGTGGTTGATTCACTAACAGGTGTTGTGCCTAATGTTTCGCCTTACAAAAATTGGTTTCCAGCAGGAGGTCCGGTGAGTACCCTAACATCTGTGATTTTGACAGCTACGGGTGCTTGGTATACAGACACCAGTAATGCCTCAAATGTTAAAGCCGGTGAATACCCAACGCTGCAATGGTCCCCCGCCACTGTCACGCTCATTTATCAGTAATCCGTTGCCAACACGCCGTTGGCGGGACGCGAACAGATTACCGGAAGTGTACCGCACAATTGATAGCCCCAGAGAACAGCGCCTGATCGGCCCTAGTTTTGCAATATCTCATCCGTATTTGCCCCCCCTTATCGTCAGGAAGGCGGCATAATTGCTCTGTTTAAAGCCGGATTCTCAAAAACCGAGGCCGTGCTCTGATTCGACTGGTTTAGACTTTCAATACCAGAAAGAGCAAGTAGAATGGCTGTGGTTTGATTCGCCCAAGTTTAAGAAATGATGGCCGAAACGCTGGCACTATCTCAGCGTGCCCATCTGTCGTTCGAGTTCAGCCACATTGATGGTGTGATTTAAAACTGCAGTGAAGTAGTTTGATTTGGACAGATCAAGGTTCGCTATTGCGTCCATGACATTCAGGTACGTGGACAATTGCTGGTTGTACATTGCCCTTGTTCTGTCGTACTGATCTTTGCGCCATTTGATTTCAGTCCTGAACTCCTCGATATTCGCTTCGCTCTGCTTTACCTGCAGATACGCCGCGTGAACCTGTTGCATGATCTGTTGGACAAGATATTCCTTGTTTACGACACTTTGAGAATGGGCATTTCTTTTCTGATGCACCGTTTCACGGGTTCTAAACGTATCGAATGACAATGTAAGGATCCCCTGAATAGACCACTCATTTGTTCCCTCAGGGTCAAACACATTCCAGTCATCGTTCATTCTTTGCCCCTGTAACTGCAAATTGACCCCGGGTAAAAATGCGGCCTGGGCGATTTTGACCTGGGATATGGCCTGATCAACCGAAATGTTGGCTTTTTTTACTTCAGTCCTATTAGAAACCGCTATCAGGTAAATTTCAGGTATTGAATACGGCGAAGGTTTGTAAGCAACTCTATCATCGACTTTGAAATGAGTGCCCTGGGGGAAGACCAGCAAAAAATTCAACTGCGCTAGAGCAGTTTCAAAATCGGCAACGACTTTGCTTTTTCTCGCTTTTGCCTTTGCAAGATTGCCCTCAGCGGCGGCAACATCGACCTTTAATGCCTCTCCATGTTTTTGAAGGGCATTGGCTCTCTTTTTGAACGCTGCGAATTCCCGTATGGATTCATCAGCTACCTCCAATAATTTCTTGTTTAAGACAACATGATAAAACGCCTGGATGACCGAATTTGTGAGGTCTCTACGCATAGTCTCCATGTCCACCCCTGAAGCGATCGCGTCCATCACTGAGTACTGGTAGGAATTACTCAGACGCCCACCACTGTATATAGGATGGGTCAAGGTCGCTGTCAGGGTCATGGCCTTGTACGGATCTATCCTGTAGGGGTACTCGGGTTGTAATGTTATCCCCACCGACTGGGTATTGCCGACGGCGGTACTGCCCCTGATCATCCAGCGACTAGCGTGTTTTCCAGCGAGGTATCCAATACTTCCCGGCTGCCAGTACCGATTGACTACCGGCTTGTATTCCACGTTAAGCTGCGCAATCATATCAGAGTACGTCGCCCATTTGGCGTTTTGCTTTTGAGCGATAGTTAGTGCTTGACTGCCTAGGCTGAGGTTTCTGGTTATTGCTAGCTGGATCGCGTCATGAACAGTCATTTTTGTGTTAGCGCGATTAGCCATATCGATGTTAGGGGGTTGCGTGGTCGGAGTTGTGAAAGCCTCCGACATGTGTATCCAGTTTCCTGGTAATATCGTGAATATGACCAGAATCAAGGCTAACATACATGTGGTCCCAGCAAACCCCATAAGAACAAACCTTTTTCCATTTACCGAGGACAACAGAAAACTCGGACGCCCCCAGGTAAAATAAACTAATATATTACCTATTATCACCACGTTGCTGTCACTCCACAGTTAATTGTACTAAACAGGGCGCCACAAAAAAACGATTACTTGCTTGAAAGGCCTATTTAAAGTCACCGCCATCACCCATGGCTCCTTATAGTTCATAAAAATCATATTAGTCAAGTGTTTATGTAATTTTCTTAATGTAATAAGTTGTGTACAAAGGACTGGAATAATACTAAATTATATTGCACAGTGGAATTAACTCATTGATACAACTACAATTATTGTATAATAAATTTGGCTTTCGGCTTAAATTGCAGCCTCCTGTTTTAGAGTCGAGAGATAAGCAGACACAATGAAGTAGAAAGAATTAGGTAGGGTCAGAAGGCAAAGGATCACTGATTCCGTTGTACTTTTGAGAATAGGTCATATCGTGGTTCAAGTGAGCTGACGCTTGGCAAGATCGCTGAACAAACCTTCTTTGGACATGAGCGTGTCATATGTCCCCATTTCGGTTATTTCGCCTTCCATGATTACACAAATTAAGTCTGCATGCCTAATCGTGCTTAGGCGATGGGCTATAACTATACGGGTCGCTTTAAGGTTATCCAGGCTGTGGCTTACCCACGCTTGACTCTGGTTGTCCAAAGCGCTCGTGGCTTCGTCGAAGAATAGAAAAGCCGGGCGTCTCACTATGGCTCGCGCGACCAGCAACCGTTGTCGCTGTCCACCGGAAATGCCATCCCCTCCCTCGCCAATGACAGTTTGCATCCCCATCGGCATGGCGTTGATGTCCTCATCCAGGTGCACCATGCGAGCCGCCTCCCACGCGTCGTCCATGGTTAAAAGACTCGAGCCGACGATATTCTCGAATATGCTTCCCGCAAAAAGGGTTCCGTTCTGAAGAACCACTCCGATTTGACGCCTCACAGCCTGGACGTCGAGTTGGCTCAAGTCCTGTCGGTCGTACAGAATAGCTCCTGACTCAGGTGGCTCAAATCCCAAGAGGAGCCTGAGCAGAGTCGATTTACCCGAACCGGAAGGCCCTACAAATGCTACGAATTGTCGAGGTCGTATTTCCAGAGAAATTTTCTTGATAATCAGGGGACTATCGGGACTGTAACGGAAAGATATCTCTACAAGCTCTACGGAGCCCCGCAATTCACCGGGACCAGCGCATCCGGGTCTAACTTCAGGCAAGGTCTCCAGAATCGGTTTAGTTCGCTCGTACAGCGGCTGAACCGACATCATGGGATACAGCGAGGTAAGTGTTGCGTGCGCAGAAGAAAGCACCGTTGTAAAAGCACTGACAAAAGCCAGAAACTCACCCGATGTCATGCTGTGGAGGGCCCGGTCTCCGCTCCAGAAGACCCATGCGAACATCACTAGTATTCCCAGCAGTGAAAGAGACCTCGCAACAACGCCGAGAACGTTTCCGGCAAACCCGGACTTGAACGCCAGTTCCTTCTGTTTGGAAAAACTGGTGGCCCAAATGTTGAACGCCCTTCTTTCGGCCGCATTAACCCGCAGCTTGGCGATGCCGATGATTACCTGGAGGTTAAACGCCTGAATCTTCCCAATCAGATCATACAAAGGACGTTGGTATTGAAATTGGAAAGCGAAACACACAAAGGGAATGATCAATGATACGAGCATTACCACTATGGCAACAATAGCCAACTCCAGGCTGTAGAAAAAAAGCAGTCCAACTTGAAAGACAGAGAAAAACATTGATATGACAGTTGTAACAGCGGCCCCAGAGATCACCTGGCGCATCTGGTCAATACCGAGAGACCGGTTGGCGAGATCTCCCGCCGCGTACTTTCTGAAAAAGGCCACCGGAAGGTCCAGAAGCCTGTCCCAGACCGCCGACTGAATTGCCCAACTGGTCTTCCCTTCAATCCGCAGTTGCGCTATAGCTTGCACAAGCTGAAAGAGGGTCATGCAAATGGCCGCTACTATGAATCCGACCACGAGTGTGAGCAGTTGACTTCGGTCTTCGCTCGGAATGATATCGTCCAAGAGAATGCCGGTAGCAATGGGTGTGATGAGTGAGAGGATGCCCACAAGCGCCGCCATTCCGAAAGTTCTCCAGAGATCGGCCTTGCACCCTCTCATGCCGAACCTGATCAAATCCCACGGTCTAATAGGCTTATCAGGAAATGGAATGTGAAACGAGTAACCCATCGGTCCAATTTCAGCAGCTACCTTGGCGGTCACCCTGATTTGTGTTTCCTGCTGAGGGTCCCGGAGCATGTAGACTCCCGGCTTAATGTCCAAAAGAGCTACCGGTCTGCCATCTTGGACCATGAAACCCAACAGGGGGCCGTGATCCTCCTGCCACCATTTACCTCTTAGGAGGACTTCACGGAATCGAACCTGTGATGCCTGCGAGATTCTTCGTAAAGGGTCGATCTTTTCTGTCCCACTTTTCGAACCTTGACGCATAGTGACGCCAAGCTTTGCTCCGACCAGTTGACAAGCGTCAAAAAGGGGATCGCCCTTCAGTTCTACAGATACCTTCTTTTTTTTGACGATCACATCACTCAGACTATCAAGCGCTGATCGGAAGAGCCTCCTTTGATCCTCTTCTTCTCGAATGAGCATGCTGGACTGAGTGGCGAGCTTCTCCTTTTGCTGTAGACTAATCACGCTGCTCAAAAGGGAGTGGAAAACTTTCAAGGCTGTCCATGGCGCCTCGTTGTGGGCAAAGAGATCCGAAGATGCCTCAGCGTTAATCTGAGCGTGGCCAGACGCTACGAGCCATGTACTCGGACAAATTGGAATGATCCAGCCTGGGGTTATCTCCAACATGTCACTGTAGCCCATGAATTTCGTGTTGCCCTGGATTTGAGTCACCCATACCAGTCCCTTGTTGACTCCCATGACGGCGCAATCGTCAAACTCCAACGATTGTCCCGGTTCAATCTCCACGAAAGACATCGGAGGAGGGCCCCGAAAAGAAAGCTCAGCAGAAAGGTCTTCAACCCAATTCTCAATGAGTTCCACTAACACCTTTGGAGATTCGGCGCTTAGACCAGGCTCCCGAAGCTGTTCCCATGTCAGTTCGATCAGTTCCGTCTCAGGACCGGATACGGCAATGAATGCCATGTCTTCCTGCGTTGATTCAGGAGAGAATCCTAATAACAGATGACCGGCCTGAACACGGGCCACGTGCAATCTACGGCCGATTGGATCGGAATCCTGAATCCGTGTAGCAAAGATATCTACCTGGCCGGAAGACACCAGCCGGACTACTTTCTCATCATTCAGAAGTATGGGACGATTGCCTCCCCGTTTGATTTTTCGACCCACGGCGGCAAAGTTTTTAAGAATTTCCCGCATATCTCCGGTTGCCTCGCCGGGCAGCCCGTCAACGGGGGATGATAGGTTTTCGACCATCTACGTTTCCTTCACCAACCCTGCGTAGTAACCACCAAGCTCCATGAGTTCCTCGTGCGTACCTCGCTCAGTGACTCTACCTTTTTGCAGGACTATGATTTCATCACAATCTCGAATCGTGCTCAGCCTATGTGCAATAATCAGACAGGTGCAGCCTCTCCGTCGCAAATTGTCATCAACGGCCTTCTCCGTGATCGGGTCCAAAGCGCTTGTGGCCTCATCCAAGATCAATATCGTCGGCTCCATGGCCAGCGCTCGGGCTATTTCCAACCGCTGACGCTGGCCCCCGCTAAAGTTCCGTCCAGCTTCCAGAACTGGATCGTGATATCCTTTGTGGCGGGCGCTGATGTCTTCGTGAATGCATGCGTCCTTTGCGGCCTGCACGACGACCTCATCAGTTATGCTCTCATTCCACAGAACAATATTATCTCGAATGGTACCCTCGAATAAAAAAATATCCTGATCTACCTTTGTCAGTGAATTTGACATGATAAGCCTCGGAATCTCCGACCTTGGTTTACCATCGAAAAGGATATTTCCATCCCGTGGAACGTATAAACCAACCGCCAGGTTACCGAGCGTTGATTTGCCGCTTCCAGAAGCGCCGACAAGCGCAACACGACTGCCTGGATTAACGGTAAGGCTGAATTTATCGATAAATGCCTCATCAAACGCGCCGTAGGCGAAAGCGACATCTCGGAATTCGATCTTGCCTGCCAGTTTTGTCGAACTATGCGGGTCAGGGCTCAGCGCTTCCGTCTTCTCCAGTTCCTGGTCCACTTTGTTTGCAAGCACATCATCGAGCCTGGCAAGATCACCTTCTACCTCCTGCAATTGGCTGCCCAGACCTACCAGGCTGTTAACGGGCTGAGTGAACCCGGACATCAGAATCTGAAACGCCATCAAGTCGCCGATAGTGAATGTACCACCCATTACCAGGAGTCCTCCAAAGCCCAATACGGCTATGGCGTTGAACGATGACAACAGAGGGGGAACTCGCTCCAAGAGAGTTGACCAGAGGCCAAGATCCTGGATCGAGTTGGTCGTCTTTGCCTGATAGCCCGCCCAGCGAGCAAAGAAATCGGCCTCACTTCCGGTGGACTTGAGTGTCTCGATCATGCTCAGACCCGACATGGTCACTCCCAGCAGCTTGCCATTTTCCTGCAACAATCTTTTATTCAAATCCTTACGCTTGCGTGAAACGAAATGGAGTGCCAAAAGGTTCAAAATCACACCTATAAAACCCACTGACGTAAGAAACACGCTGTAATCAAGCATGACGCAGAGATAAAAGACGGCCGTCAGACAACCCAGCATCGTGATCGACAATTGTCCTGACAACAGCGAAGCAACCCTATCGTTCAGCGAGACTCGCGATTGAACCTCTCCACTGTATCGCTGGGCGAAGAAAGTAATTGGCAGCCTCAAAAGGTGCTCGAAGAACTTGGCTGAACTACTGATTGCAAGTTTGGTGTTTAATCTCAGGAGCACATTTTGTTGTAACCATGTCACGGCTATTTGAATAATCAGAGTCAACAGCATCATCCACAGCAGCGCCTTGAGCCAGTGGACATCGCGACCGACGAGATAATGATCTACGTAAACCTTGGTGTACGTCGGCACAACCAGCCCGATCACGGTTATGCAAAGGCCCGTTATAATTGCATAGATGAGAGCGGTAGCCATCCCTTTGGCTCGCCGTTTCAATGATCCCAAAACGCTGGGACGTTGCCCGCCTTCTTTAAATTCGGAACCTTTTTCAAAAATCAGGGCGACTCCGCTAAGATTTCGGTCCAACTCTTCGTATCCAACCGTTCTAGGCCCTTCGGCCGGATCGTTTAGATACCACCGTTTTGAGTCGTAGCCTTCCACTACGACAAAGTGATTCATGTCCCAAAAGGCGATGAGCGGTAACGGAAGCGTCTTCAGGCTTTCCGGCGTTACTCGCAATCCATCTGCAATGAGGCCGTAATCACGAGCCGCCTTAACAAGATAGCTGGCTTTGCTGCCATCACGGGAAACCCCACAGTCGGAACGAAGCTTGTCCAGTGGCTCCCACCTGCCATAATGTGCCAGTATCATAGCCAGACATGCTGCACCGCACTCTACGGCCTCCATCTGAATAATGGTAGGCGTACGCACTCGGCGAGATCGTTGCGGTTTGGTCGGATTGCGAGTTCGCAATAATTTTGTGAGCCGATCTAGCATGCTATTCGCCAAGCCAGCCTTTCAGTTTGGGGATGACCAGGGTGATCGGGGCTTGCCGTTTTACCACCACATCAGTAGCGCCCAAGGTGCCGGCTGTCAGGGCCACGGAATTCCCTCTTGTTGATGACCACTTAAAGCCACTGCGTGTGTTAGGGTCCTCTGTCAGGTCAACATCCATAGTGAACAACGGCCCTTTCTTAAGAGTCTCCTGAACAAGTTCAGGATTGTTGGTCGATCTAAGCAGGCTGTCAGCAGTAACCGGGTACGGGCTCACATCCCTTACCGTTCCGAGAATGTAGCCATACTCCTCTCGCTTGACTGTCGATGGGGTTATTTCAACCGACATGCCCTCGGTTATTTTCTTGCCCTTAAATGCCTGAACAACAGCCAAGAGACTGAGCCCATGTTTGGCTGTTTCCATGTTCACGATAGTCTTGCCTGCCGATACAATAGAGCCTTCGGTCACCTCCATTGATATGACGGTTCCCCCGACTGGGCTGATAACTCTAGTCGCTTCAGTGAGTTCATTCTGGAGCACATCTATTTTGCCCTTAGATTGCTGAATATCAAATCTCAGCTTGAAGAGTCTCTGCTGAATGCTCTCCTGCAACTCGATCTCCTGAAGGCTGGCCTTACCGAGTTCGTTTTCGAGTTTCTCCGTCTCAAGGAATGAGTTGTCACGCTCAAGTCTTGTTTCGATTACCTGTCGTTTCAGTACGAAACCCTGTTCGAAAAGCTCGTTATATGCTTCAAGTCTATCCTCCTGCCACTTTGATTTGTCCTTTTGAACACGGATCGAATTTAGGATGTTGACTTTCTGAGCCGCCAGAACTCGTCGTTTGGATGCTCCTTCTTTTTCCATAAGATCTTTCTGCTGATTGAAATCCTGTTCCAGCAGCGAAAGGGTCACCTTCTCAGTGTCCAGTTGTTTCTCAAGATCAGGATTGATCAAGGTCGCTACGAGGTGACCTGCAGATATGCGTTCTCCAACCCTGACATTGATGGTGAGAAGTCTACCTGACCCACCGGCCACTACAGGACGAATTCCTCCGGGATCAATGAATATTCCCATCCCGTCCACTTTAGTGGCGATGATCCCCAAAAAACCCCAAGCCATCGCTGTAAGAATGACAAGACACACGGATATCAGCCAAATCCAACTGCGTCTGGAGGTGATCCGCAACAATTCGTCCAGTCGTTCAGGGGAGCCTAGTCGATCCAGAACCTCTTGCCTAAATAGCTGTTCCATAATCCTTCACTCTAATAAACTTGGTTTCCCAGTCAATGAAAGTTGAACATAGAAGAAGCAAGGCTGAATTTCAAATCAATTCAACAGCGTGAAACCTTCATAATAGAGGGTCGTTCCAATGCAGTGTAATGGAGTTGGACTGTGGAGAGAATTCCCAACGGCCTGAAGGCCAAGGGCAGGCATTCTCTCTGAAACGAAAGAAGG
>Ga0007800_10000563_pt1 | contig 14089 bp, 12 predicted proteins | sample CryBogmetaGMA14M_FD_60366 | JGI IMG/M metagenome (GOLD analysis project Ga0007800, IMG submission 60366) | Freshwater microbial communities from Crystal Bog, Wisconsin, USA - MA14M | ecosystem: Environmental > Aquatic > Freshwater > Lake | place: Crystal Bog, Wisconsin, USA | collected 2009-07-06 | reverse complement strand
CAATTCGGTTCCCCCATAGCCCGTAACCAGGCCATCGCCTGGATGATAGCGGACATGGCCACGGACCTCTCCGCTGCCCGCTTCCTCACCTACCACGCAGCCTGGCTCAAAGACCAAAAGATGCTATTCAGTAAGGAAGCCGCCATGGCTAAACTCTATGCATCGGAGGCAGCTATGCGTCATACCGTGAAGGCAGTTCAGATACATGGCGGATACGGCTACTGCAAAGGCGCCAAGGTGGAGCGTTTGATGCGTGACGCCAAGATTACGGAAATATATGAGGGAACGTCAGAGGCACAGCGGATGGTCATCTCGGGGATCGTGCTCCGCTGAGCACCTGCAATATGAAGCCTGTTTTGAAAATATTTATACGGGAAAGACCGTAAAAGGTGTAAGCTTATGCCTTCCATTGTTGCCTGTTTCAAGTGGGTCATCGACGAGGCCTATATCCGGCGCGGGCCATCGGGTGAATTGGATTTCTCCTCCGTGGATTACAAGATTGGCGAGTATGACCGAAATGCCATCGCGGAAACCGTCCGGCTGAAAGAAACCCTTGGAGCGAAGGCCATCGCCCTCACTGTCGGTCTGCCTGAAGCAACGAAGGGTGTCAAGGATGCCCTCTCCCGTGGAACTGATGAGGCCTATTTTGTCGCCGATAGTTCTTTCGGCAATCTGGATTCTTCCCAGACTGCCCTCATCCTGGCTGAGGTCATCCGCACAAGGATAAAACAATACGACCTTATCATCTGTGGCGAGGGCTCAAGTGACCTTTACGCCCAACAGGTTGGCCCCCGCCTCGCAGAACAACTGGGGATACCCTGCATTTCCTTCGTACAGAAGCTCTCCATTGCAAAGGACCAACTCGTCGCGGAGCGTCGCGTCGAAGAAGGCATTGAAGTAATCACGGCGCCCCTGCCCGCCCTCGTAACTGTTCTACCCGATATCAATGTCCCCAGGATCCCCGGTGTTAAGGAGACCCTGATGGCGGGAAAGAAGCCCACCGTGAAGATTGCAAAAGATGAACTTCCGCCCTTAAGTGGGCCCCTGCTACGAACGATCAGCCTCAAGGCTTCAAGGATGGAACGGAATTGCGAGAGGTTCGGCACAGACACAGCAGAGATAGCCAGATTTGTGGGAGCATTGCGCAAGAAAGGCGTCATTGGTTAGAGGAGATCATATGTCAGGAGTCTGGATAATTTCGGAAAACCGCGGGCAATCCCTGGAACTTTTGAACATAGGCCGACAGCTATCCACTAAGATGGGAATGCGCGTCGCCGCGCTTCTTTACCAAGACCGCGAACATGTGGAGGACTGCATCAACCATGGAGCGGATGAGGTCATGCTCCTTCCCCCACTGAGTAGTGAACAGCCCCCGGAAAGTTACATCCCGGTTATCATCGAAGAAGCAAGAAAAGGAGAACCCGATCTGATCCTCCTTCCCGCCACGCCGAGAGGAAAGAATATGGCCGCCCTCATCGCTGCCCGACTGAATGTAGGTCTCGTGAGCAGTTGTACGGAAATAGATTTTGACGAGGGGAACAAAACGTTGGTGATGGAACGCCTGGCATACGGAGGAGCTGCCGTGCAGAAGGTGATTTGCACGGCCAGCCCTGCCATGGCTACCATCCCACCGAGAACTTATGAGGCGGCTATGCCGGAGACAGGACGACAAGGGCATGTCCGCGAACTCCCGTCACCATCACTTTCCGCAATTAAGGTCATCGAGAGGAAGGTGAAAGAAAGGGAGGCGAAAAACATCACCGAAGCGCGGGTCGTTGTCTGTGTAGGAAGAGGCATAGAGAAGGAGGAAGACCTCGCCATTGCCCGTCAATTGGCCGAAGTCTTAGACGGTGCAATAGGCTGCACAAGACCCATTGCAGAAGAGTTTCACTGGCTGCCTGAAGATCTTTGCATAGGCCTCTCCGGCGTAGAGGTCAAACCGGATCTCTACATTGGCATCGGGGTTTCCGGCCAGGTTCAGCATGTTACCGGCATACGTAATGCCACGGTGATCGCCGCCGTTAATAAGGATGATAATGCCCCCATCTTCAAAGCAGCCGACTTCGGCATCGTCGGCGATCTCTATGACGTGATGCCTAAACTCATCGCTGAATTAAAGAAATGAAGCAAAGCGAAATACTTCCTTCTGACACACGGCAATAGCCCCGCGCCGCAAAATCAGTCCCTGCCCTGCATCACAGCCTCTTTAAGCACAGACCGTAAATTGTTAAGAATGGCACTAATCACATCTTCATGAAAAAGTCTCGCATCATGATGAGATTATATGACAAGTGATGCAGAAGAGCAGCGAATGATGCTATTATGCATCATGGGCTTGTTTCTTGTGCAATGCAGATAACTAAGCCATTTCATAAACTATATTCCCTTATTTTTCAAAAGTAATCAGTTATCAATCTTGTAAGGTCAGACCGCTCTGCTTGTGGTCTCTATATAGGATATACCAAATCCTCCCTCTCTTTCCTGTCGATGCCGACATAATGCTATAGACATAATAATTGTCATATTCCTGTGAAGGTTAACTATCGCCACGCGGCCCTGTGCCTTCTTATGCAAGATACGGAGGAGATCATGCAGCAGAAAAGTCACTTACTCAGGGCCCGAGTTACCTGTATAATGACTAGTTATAATGAATATATAGCTTCGCAAAAATGCCTGAGATGCGCAAAAGATACCAAGAGATTGCTTCCCGTGCCTTTGATGAAATATTAGTATATTTCATTGCTTGATATATGTGTAAGCAAGCCGTTGATGTCTACTAATATATGTCGTTTTGATGCACGCGGTAATGCAACATACCTCACTTAGCCCCTGATCAGAGCCATTGGCATATAAATTGCGGTATGTAGGCAAGGGATAGTCAAAGTCGAGAAATATAGTCCAATCTATAAAACCATTGGAGGTGGGGCCGTGGCAAAATTTATGACTGCAGAAGAGGCGATTAAGCTGATCAAGAATGGAGACACTGTGGCGACTTCCGGATTCGTCGGAATGGGTCACCCGGAAGAACTTTCAAAGGCGGTTGAAAAGAGCTTTCTGGAAACAGGTCAACCGAACAACTTAACGCTTACATTTGGCGCAAGCCAGAATGACGGAAAATCAAACTGGGGGCTGAATCGCTGGGCAAAAGAAGGTCTGGTGAGAAAGGTAGTATCAGGCCATTGGGGATTGCAGCCTGATTTGATCAAGATGGCTGTTGCCAACAAGATAGAGGCATACAATATCCCCCAGGGCGTTATTCTCCATGTATTTCGAGCGACCGCCGGCAAAAAGCCGGGCATCATTACACACGTCGGCCTAAGGACATTTGTGGATCCTCGAGAGCAGGGGGGAAAGCTAAACAGCATCAGCCACGAAGAGTACGTCCGCCTGATGGAGATTGATGGCAAGGAATATCTCTTCTATAAGGCCATCCCCATCAATGTTGCCATTGTTCGTGGAACTACGGCGGATGAAAACGGCAATGTGTCCATTGAAAGAGAAGCCATATCCCTGGAATTTTCTTTATTGGCGCTTGCTGCCAAGGGATCCGGAGGCAAAGTAATAGTGCAGGTGGAAAGGGTGACAAAAGCGGGTACGCTTCATCCGATGATGGTCAAGATACCGAAAATATGGGTGGATGCAATCGTCGTCGCAAAGCCTGAGAACCACTGGCAGGTTCCCATGGCCGAGCAATATAATCCGAGCCTTTGCGGTGAAACCAGAGTTCCGCTGAGTCGCATACCGCCCATGAAGATGAGCGAAAGAAAAGTAATTTGCCGAAGGTGCGCCATGGAGCTTATCCCGAACGCAGTCGTAAACATGGGCATCGGCATGCCGGAAAGCGTCGGGGCGGTTGCAGCCGAAGAGGACTTGATCGAATTGATGACATTCACGGTCGAGCCGGGAGCGATTGGCGGTATGCCTGGGGCCAAGCTCTATTTCGGATCGGCAGTCAATCCGGAAGCCCTGGTTGACCATCCCATCATGTTTGATTTTTATGATGGCGGCGGGCTCGACTTGGCGGTCCTGGGAATGGCGGAAATGGATCAGTTCGGAAACGTAAATGTCAGTAAGTTCGGTCCGCGGATAGCCGGAGCGGGAGGATTCATCAATATCACCCAGAGTGCAAAGAGGGTGGTTTTCTGTGGAACACTCACGGCAAGCGGTCTTGAGTTAGGGATCAGCGATGGAAAGCTCAAGGTAGTAAAAGAAGGAAAGGTGAAGAAGTTAGTCAAGAAGGTAGAACATATCACGTTCAGCGGTGAATACGGAAAGACAAGCGGTCAGACAGTCCTTTACGTCACGGAACGGGCCGTTTTCCAACTTACACCTGAAGGCGTCATGCTAACAGAAATTGCTCCCGGCCTGGATATGGAGAAGGATGTATTGTCTCAGATGGAATACAGGCCTCTCATCGCTCCTAAGGTTAAATTGATGGATGCACGCCTTTTCCAGGAAGGACCGATGGGCATCAAACCAGAGATATTGAAGAAGGCTAGTCTCTAAAACATTAACAATTAGTCAAGAAAAAAATTTAAGGAGAACAACAAAATGGCATTAAAGACGAGAGAGGAATACAAGAAATCATTAAAGGCAATGAAGCCGAATATTTACAAATTTGGAGAGTTGATTGAGGACGTTACGACTCATCCAGCGACAAAGAGGGTTGTCGAAAGCCATGCGCGGGCAATTGACGCATCACATGACCCAAAATATGCAGAGGATTTCACTGCTACGTCTACTTTCATAAGCGGTGAAAAGATTCACAGATGGAATTCCATGATGGAAACCCTTGAAGATGTCATGGCTAATTCAAAGATGAAGAGATGGATGTACCGCTTGACGGGAAGTTGCAGCGGGGGGGTGTGTGTCGGCTGGAACGCCCAGAACGTTATGTGGAATATCACGGCGCTTATGGACAAGGAATTAGGAACTAAGTACCAGGAGCGTCTTAAGAAGTGGATTATCAATACCCAGAAAAATGGGCTCGTCGTATCGGGAGCGCTTACAGACGCCAAAGGCGACCGAAGCCTGAGACCATCACAGCAAGCGAATCCGGATAGCAATGTGCACATTACAGAAGTCCGCGAAGATGGCATCGTAATCAGCGGAATGAAGGCGATGATCTGCGGTGTGGCCGCTTCTAACGAGATATTTATTTTACCGGGAAGCGGTTACAGGGAAGAGGATCAGGATTACGCAGTTAGCTGCGTCGTGCCGCGGGATATAAAAGGTCTTACGATCGTGGAAGCCCGGAGGCCGAGCGATACAAGAGAAATGGAAGGCGGATTCGACATTCCGGACTCAGGCATCACCCAGGCTTTCCTGTTTTTCAAGGACTGCTTTGTCTCTAATGACAGGGTTTTCATGTGCAAAGAATTCAAATATACCGGGAAAATAATAGAATATTTTACAGCCAACTACCGTGCGTGCATTGGCGCATGCGTCGCTGGTCAGGGAGATGTGATGATTGGCGCCGCGGCGCTTATGGCGAGGACGAACGGATTGGCGGCAAGCACATTTGCGGGCAAGCTGGGAGAGATGGCGGTTAATAATGAAACTACATACGCAATGGGAATCGGTTCGATGGCACTGGGGAAGAAAGGTCCCGGCGGCATGTGGGTTTCAGATTCCTTGACCGCTCATGCCAATAAAGTACATGTGGCGACTCTCCCCTATGAAACAAAGCGCATCTGCCAGGACATCGGCGGCGGTATCGTTGAAACAGGATGTTTCCCATCTTCCAAGGATTTTAACGACCAGAAAATAGGAGCCATGGTTCAAGCGGCACTGAAAGCCTCCGGTAAGTTCAGCGCTGAATCACGGGCGCGCGCAGCAAGGCTTTCTGAGTGGCTGACGCTTGGCGCGGGTGTTCCCGGATGCATGCACGGCGGCGGTTCCCCTGACGGAGCAAAACTGGTTGTCAGATCTCTCACCCCCGTTGACCAGTTTGCCGAATACGCGAGAAAAATTGCCGGTATAACTGAAGAAATACCGGAACCGGAAAAGAAAAAGAAATAACAAGCTGGAGCGGATGCCCCGACCACAGGGCGGGGCATCCGTCCAAAGAAAAACGTACAAATTTCTGGAAAACGATCTTTTCAAAGAATGCTGTTGGGATGCTGATTTTTTTTGTCCGTAAAGAACCGAGGCAGAAATTAGTTGCACCAAAGAGGCATATAAAAAAATTTAAGGAGGAGAGTCGTATGAGTGCAAAGGTAGCCGCAGGAGTTGATCCTGTAAAAGCCAAGAAGATGCTTACGTATCGGTGGATTACTTATGGAATGTTCTTGTTAACGTATATTTTTGTATATTTCGACCGTGTTGCACCGGCGGTTGTTGCGCCGGAACTGATGAAGGAATTCGGTCTGACAGCAACGACCCTTGGTATTTTATCATCGATGTACTTTTATCCTTATGCAGCAATGCAGTTTCCGTCGGGAATCCTATCCGATAAAATTGGCCCCAGGCTTTCGGTTAGTTCCTTTTTTGTCATAGCGGCAATCGGTACTGCATTGTTTGGTATGGCCCAGACGTTCGGCTGGTGTATCTTCGGCCGATTTTTAATGGGTGTCGGCGTCGCGGTTGTCTGGATGCCTTGTATGAAGATCCTGTACAACTGGTTCCGGCCGAATGAATTAGCGACACTTACAGGTGTGATGCTCACCTTGGGCAATGTCGGCGCGATACTCGCGTCCGCACCGCTTGCGTTTCTGGTGGGTATCGTGGGATGGCGGAATGCATTCTTATGGTTAGGCGCTTTCATGGTCGTCATAGCTTTCATTGACTACCTGATCGTCCGAAATAAACCGAGCGACATGGGTTATCCTACAGTTTCGGAGATCGACGGCATTGATTACTACCCGGCACAGACTGCCGCGCAGAAGACGACATTCAAAGAGAACTTTTTTAAACTGCTAAAAATGAAAAACTACTGGTTGATATCCCTTTATGCCTTTGTGATCTACGGTACGGTCATGGGATTTCAGGGACTCTGGTTCATTCCCTATGCGCAACAGATCTATGGTTTGCCCAAGCAGCAGGCAGCCAACATGCTCATGTTCTGGCCAATAGGGATGGCGATAGGATGCTTTGCGGCCGGTTGGTGCTCCGACCGTATTCTTAAATCACGGAGGAAGACATCTTTCTACGGCATGCTTATCTACGTTGCGACCTGGCTTCCGATAGCTTTCTTTACCGGATCAATTCCCGTTCAGTGGTTTTATCCCTTGTTATTTGTCATGGGCTTTTTCTGTGGCGCGTATGTTCCCAATTACGCACACATTGCTGACGGTCAGCCGACAAGTTTCATGGCGACATCCAACGGGATGCTGAATATATGGTACTTTATAGGTGGGGCTTTATATCAGTTATTGATGGGTGTTGTGCTTGACTTCTATGGAAAGGTTAACGGTAAATTTCCGGTTGAAGCATACCAGGCCACTTTTATGTTCTGTGCGGCATCGCTCGTAGTAGGCGCAGTAGCAATGTACTTCACAACGGATTCTAAACCGATCATAACCAAGAAGGCGGCGTAAGGATAGAATTTTAGACCATTTACACGGGGGGTATGGCAGACAGTATGCACTGTGGTTGGGTTTTGGTTAATTTCGGAAGCCCCATACCCCCTTTAAAGCAAACTATTTTAATTATAAAAGGTTATTTGCGAATTGCAAATAATCTGATTCTTCGACCGACGAATAATATAATTTAAATGTGATGCCTTATAGCATCCGCCCTGCATTCTGCGCATTTGTCAGCACAGTTGCAGGAGAATGAAACTGATAAGGCGTCTTGCGTATATTATTATGCGAAAGAACTCTTAACATAACCAGGAGCGAAAATTTTTATGCAAATTGTTGTATGTGTCAAACAGGTACCTGATACCACAGAAGTCAAGATTGATCCTGTCACCAATACGTTGATCAGAGAGGGAGTGCCGAGCATCGTTAATCCCTTCGACAAATATGCTCTCGAGATGGCGCTGCAGCTCAGAGATAAACACGGAGGAAAAGTTACAGTGATCAGCATGGGACCACCGCAGGCATCAGCGGCGCTGCGGGAATGTATCGCCATGGGCGCCGATGAAGCCGTTCTTCTGAGCGATAGGGCATTTGCGGGTTCGGATACGCTCGCCACATCCTACACATTATCTCAGGCAGTGCGTAAAATGGGAAACGTCGATTTGGTCATTTGCGGCAAGCAGGCGATTGACGGAGATACGGCCCAGGTCGGACCGGAAATGGCGGAGCATCTTGGTATTGGCCAATTGACTTACATAAGCACGATCGAATTTGACGGCGAAAAGCTCATTGCCCACCGCGAACAGGATGAGGGATATGACGTTATAGAGGCCAAACCGCCCCTTGTAGTTACCATCATAAAACTGGCCATGGATCCCCGTATTCCCACAGTGAAAGGCACGGCGAAGGCATACCGTTCGGAAATCCCTGTATGGACTGCCGCCGACATTGCCATCGATCCTAAATCCGCAGGCCTGGAGGGCTCACCTACGCTGGTACGGCGCATATTTACGCCGGAGCGGCGCGGCAAGGGTGAACTTATTCAGGGCGACAGCAAAGAAGCCGTTGATTTGCTTGTCGATAAGTTGCGGCAGGCCAAGATACTATAGTCGAGGAAGGAAGCAGTTAAATATGTCTGTTAAGATTTTGTCGGAAGAATGCATTGGTTGTCAAACGTGCATCGACAGTTGTCCTTATGGCGCAATTGTCATGAAAGATGATAAAGCCGTTCTCACGGAAGCTTGCACATTCTGCGGCGCTTGCGAAAGCAGCTGCCCCGTATCTGCCATCTTGGTAGAGCGCGAAAAAGCGGAAGAGTCACAAGACATCAGTTCCTATAAGGGGGTCTGGGTATTTATAGAACATCGTGATGGTCGCATACGCAACGTATCGCTGGAACTTATCGGCGAGGGCAGGAAGCTTGCCCAGGAGCTTGGCGAGGAGGTGTCTGCCGTCCTTATCGGTGACAATGTGGCAGAAATGAGCAAGGAGCTTTTTGCAAGCGGCGCCGACAACGTATACTTAGTTGAAGGCAGCGCTTTTCATCACTATTCGACAGACGCGTATTCAATTGCCTTTACCTACCTGATCAGGAAGCATCTTCCGTCCGTTATATTATTGGGCGCTACCAATGACGGCCGCGATTTAGGCCCCCGTGTGGCCGCCAGGTTGAAAACCGGCTTGACTGCCGACTGTACAAGTCTTTCCATAGATCCCGAAACCAGGCTCGTCGCATGGACAAGACCTGCTTTTGGTGGTAATATCATGGCAACTATCTTTTGCCCGGACAACCGTCCGCAGATGGGAACAGTACGGCCCAAGGTCTTCAAGAAGCCTGTACCGGACTACAACCGTACAGGGAAGATAATCCGGGAAGAGTTGGCAATCAACGAGAAGGATATACGAACAAAACTTATCGATGTTGTCAAGGTCTGTACTTTCTCATGCAATCTCGAAGACGCAGAAATCATAGTATCCGGAGGAAGGGGGCTTGGAAAGCCGGAAGGCTTCAGGATGGTTGAGGAGCTTGCACAAGTGTTGAAGGGCACCGTCGGATCGTCCAGGGCGGCTGTTGACGCCGGCTGGATGCCTTATCAGCACCAGGTCGGTCAAACAGGAAAAACAGTGGCGCCAAAAATCTATATTGCTTGCGGCATATCCGGCGCCATTCAGCATCTTGCCGGGATGCAGACATCTGATGTCATAATTGCAATCAATAAAGACCCTGATGCGCCCATCTTCAAGGTGGCAACTTACGGAATAGTCGGTGATGTGTACGAAGTCGTACCGGCTTTGACCGCCAAGTTAAGGGAAGTTCTGCAATAAGAAAAGTAATCGCCGTCCGCAGTCTGTAAGTCGGCGCAATTTTGATAACAATAAAAATATATTTTACGAGGAGGGTAATCTATGAATTTTACGACAACACCGGAAAATGAAGGCATCCGCAAAATGGTGCGGGAATTTGCAGAAAAGAAACTGGCTCCGACTATTGTGGAGCGTGATGAAAAAGAGCTATTTGACCGAAGTATATTTGATGAAATGGGTAAATTGGGCCTTATGGGTCTGCCGTATCCCGAAAAGTATGGCGGAGGCGGTATGGACTTCATCGCCTATGCCATTGCGGTTGAGGAAATATCACGCGTGGACGCATCAACGTCCATCGGTATGTCCGTGCACACCTCGCTGTGTTCATGGCCGATCTACAAATACGGCACGGAGGAGCAGAAACAGAAATACCTCGTGCCGCTGGCGCAGGGAATAAAGGTAGGAGCATTCGGTCTAACGGAACCCAATGCAGGCACAGACGTCGGCAACGCCTCAACAACTGCCGTCAAGGATGGCGATTCATATCTTATCACCGGGACCAAGGTCTTCAACACGAACGGCGGAGAGGCGGAAGTGGAGGTTGTCTTTGGCAAAACAAATAAAGAGGCCGGTCTTAAGGGCTTCAGCGCGTTTATTCTCGAGAAAGGTTCACCGGGCTTGAGCTTCGGCAAGAAAGAAACCAAAATGGGCATTCGCGCATCCGTGCAGCGCGAGGTCATCATGGTCAACGCAAAGACCCCTGCCGCCAACCTCTTGGGCAAAGAAGGCGACGGTTTTAGAATTGCCATGACCGCTTTGGATGGCGGCCGCATCGGTATCGCTGCTCAGGCGGTCGGCATTGCCCAGGGTGCTCTGGATGCCGCAATCAAATATGCTAAACAGCGTGTTCAGTTCGGAAAACCCATAGCGACCCAGCAGGGCATCAGCTTTATGCTCGCCAACATGGCAACAAAAATTGAGGCAGCCCGTCTCATGGCGTATCGGGCCGCTTACAACAAATCCAATGATCTTCCATATGCCAAGGAGGCGGCAATGGCTAAGCTCTTTGCTTCCGATGTCGCGATGTCTGTTACGACCGACGCAGTCCAGGTATTTGGCGGCTACGGGTACAGCCGCGAGTATCCTGTGGAGCGCCTGATGCGAGACGCAAAGATTACGCAGATCTATGAGGGCACAAGCGAGGCAATGCGCATGGTCATCGCCGGCAGTATTCTAAGGTAACCCGTGCCGGGTAGCTTGATGATTCTCGCATAGGTTTATAAAATTCGGGGGAGATGGGGATAACCTGTCTCCCCCTTTCACTTTAAGACGCAATCAACGCATATTCAATCCTCCCTGAACATCCCTGACACGTCACATAAACCTCCGCTTATAATTTCATAACAAAGGTGATGATCCGAACCTATAGCGACATATATAAGTAGACATCGCAGAAAGTCCTTGCTATGCTGCCTCCAAAAGGAAAAAAGGGGGGAGAGAAATGAAGGCATTGACGCTGAATCATCCGGGTCTGACCAGAAAGGCCCTGCTTCGTTTAGCCGACCGGACACCGGGGGCCTGGCTGGGGATACGAATCGCCGTTCTGCTCCTGATCCTCGCTGGCTGGAAATCTTCCCATGCAGCGGAGCTTTTCGGTTTAACCCGCTGGACAGTGGTGAAGTGGATTCAGAGGGCAAACAGGGATGGAGTAGAGGCAGTACTTGACAAACAGCGGATGGGCAGGCCGTCTCAATTTACTAAAGGCGTGATGAATAAACTCGAGAAGGTTTTAGCGAATTCGCCACGGAAGGTTGGAATTCCCCGCACCCACTGGAATGGCAATGCCCTGGTTACGTATCTGAAAAAAACTTATCACATAGAAATTCATGTCCGCCATGCCCAGCGTATCATGAAGAAGCTCGGGCATTCTCCGAGGATGCCCGTTTGCCGGTAGGCCATGCCGGAGCGGCAGGTGCAGATATTTCTTGGACCTCATTCAAGAGAATTTCTGCTGCTCTGCAATTTAAGGTGAGACTGGACTGGGAGCCGGCGGAAATACCAATTATTTTTGTGCTTCGCTACCGTTGGATGGAGAGAGATTATATTTCTTCAGCTTGCGCACTACTGTGGACTGATTGATTTTCATTGCTTTAGCGATTTCTCTCGTACTCTTATGACTCAGAAGCGCCTGTTTGAAGAGTTGTTTCTCCGTCTGCTCAATCGTTGTTTTGAAGCTGCTGTCCCCGATGACGCTGATCGCCGCAGGAATGATCTGGCTTTTAATCTGAATCGGCAGATGCTTCATAGTTATTTCATCTCCCTCTGTCATGATAATCATTCTTTCTACTACATTTTCCAATTCCCGCACATTGCCGGGCCAGGAGTAGAGCATCAGAATATCAATAACCTCCGGGGAAATGCGCTTGTTGTATTGATGTTTCTTGTTCATCTTTTCCAGAAAGTGCAATACGAACATAGGTATATCCTCTTTGCGTTCACGCAATGGAGGAATATCAATCGAAACGACGTTAAGGCGATAATAAAGATCATCACGAAAAGTGCCTTTTTTTACCATTTCTTCAAGGTTCTTGTTTGTCGCGGCAACGATGCGCACATCGACAGGAGTGGGCTTAACGCCGCCAATCCGCATGATCTCACGATCCTGCAGGGATCTTAAGAGCTTTCCCTGGAGACTGTATGGGATATCGCCAACTTCGTCCAAAAACAGGGTCCCCTCATTTGCGAGTTCAAACATGCCGGGTTTTCCCTGCTTTCTTGCACCGGTAAAGGCGCCGTAATCGTACCCGAAGAGTTCGGATTCAAGGAGCGTTTCAGGAATTGCTCCCGAGTTCACCTTGATGAGAGGCCCCTTCGAGCGCTGGCTTTGCTGGTGTATGGCATTGGCAATCACTTCCTTGCCTACACCCGATTCGCCGGTGATTAAAACCGACACATCAAAACTGGCAACACGAGCCACGATTTCCATTATCCGTATCGTCGATTGGCTTCGAGCTACTATATCAACGTTTTTCATCTGTTCAAGTTCGGCGGCATATAATTCATTCAAAAGTTGCGTCTTTTCGAGCAACTGCTTTAGATAAAGTATCTCCGTTATATCTCTGATATTGGCGACAACCCGCCTGATCTCACCATCTTCACCCCATATGGGTATGGCCGTCGCCATTATTTTCTGACCGATCTTCTCCCCTCTGAGCATCTCCAGCATGATTGTAACCTTCTTTCTTTCTGTGATTGCTGCCATTGCTGAAGATTCCGTGTACCATTCCTGATCTACGAGGTCCTTTGCGCATTTTCCTATGGCGAATTCCCTCTGAATTCCGGCAATACGTTCCCACGCGCTATTCACCCTCAGGATGACTCCCTGCCCATCGGTTATGAAAAGACCGTCGTGGGATGACTCAATGATATCTTCCAATTCGCAAAAACCACATTTATGCAGAGCCTGATGAGATTTGTCGCCCGCGACTAATTTAAGTTTATCTGCTTTTCTTGTTTTGGGCGTAAGTTTTGACACTTTTTCTTCCTATAAAATTTTCTTTTAACTTAACAGACTATAGTGACGGCAGTCCTGTATGTCAATACCATTTTAGGCGACATTTCACCAATGATCTCAGGACCTTGACACATGCATCCGGAATGCCAACAAAATTACTTTTTGTATTCCGCATCGACGGTAATGGAAATACCCCCGCGGACGGCGAAATCAGCCGTTACTTTGCACCGCCGGGGCTTGAGCACAAGAACCAGATCGTCAAGAATCACATTGGTCACGTGCTCATGAAACACCCCTTCATCACGGTAAGACCAGAGATATAATTTCAGAGACTTGGATTCGACAATCCTCTTATCGGGTATGTACTGAATGGTCAGCCTGGCAAAATCCGGCTGCCCCGTCGCCGGACAGACGCAGGTAAACTCATCCGTCTTTAGTGTTACGACGTAATCCCTTTTCGGATGATGGTTGGGAAAGGTCTCTAACTTCTTTGTGGGCTTGGCATCCCGCCTAAGCAAAGTCAGCCCATCAAAGTCGGATTTTTGCGTTTTCTTAGTCATTCAGGCTTTTCTCCTCTTTCAATTTCTCAAGCAATTATCTTTTGCACACCGGCATAGAAAAAATAGCACGCAAAGAGCATTAATACAACTGCGCATGTTCCAATGACCCATCTATAAAAACCATCAGTGAAAAGATGCCTGCCCTTCCCCACTGCCGCGGAAACCGCAGAATACCAGACAAAATCTGC
>Ga0007800_10000562_pt1 | contig 14131 bp, 14 predicted proteins | sample CryBogmetaGMA14M_FD_60366 | JGI IMG/M metagenome (GOLD analysis project Ga0007800, IMG submission 60366) | Freshwater microbial communities from Crystal Bog, Wisconsin, USA - MA14M | ecosystem: Environmental > Aquatic > Freshwater > Lake | place: Crystal Bog, Wisconsin, USA | collected 2009-07-06 | reverse complement strand
GGCCGCCATGCTCCTGCGGGAACGCGGCTTCCGCGTCGTGCTGTTCGAACCGTCCCCGAGGCTCGGCGGCACGCTGAACGTGGCCGACAAGGGTTTCGCCAGGGAGAAAATCACTCGGTTCGTCGATTCCATGATCGCGCAGGTGGAGGAAAGCGGTGTCGAACTGTGCCTCGGGGAGGAAGCGACGGTGGAGAAAGTTGGGGCCCTTTCCCCCTGCGGCGTGTTCATCGCGTGCGGAGCGCAGCCTTTCATACCGCCGGTGCCAGGGATCGACGGGAAAAACGTCGTCATCGCGGAAGACGTCCTTGTGGGGCGGGCGGAGGTCAAAGGCGACTGCGTGATCATCGGTACGGGCATGACGGGCCTCGAGACGGCGGAGTTCGTGTTGCGGGCCGGGCACAAGACGAGCCTCGTTGACATGCTGCCGCAGATCGGCGCCGGCGCAAACGTCATCGTGATCCTCGACATCAAGGAGCGCATGGAATGCTACGATCCAGTCTCTCTGCCTGGGCACCGGCTGCTGAAGGTCACTGCGGAGGGAGTAGAACTCGAATGCATGGAAAGCGGTCGGCCCGTGTTCGTCTCGGCTGACACCGTGATTCTGGCGATGGGCGTCCGGCCGCACAAGGACGTCGTAGACCGCTTCAAAGCCGCTTTCCCCGACGCGCGGGTCATAGGCGACGCGGTGCGCGGCGGGCGGATAGTGGATGCAACTCAGGACGCCTACGGGCAGGCGTTCGTATTCGAGCCGTAGGACATACCCGAAACCGTCGCCCCCCGACTTGAGGAGTCAAATGTTGCTGAAGGGAGGGAACGAACATAAGCGAAACGAACGAGTACTACCGGGATAAAGTTGCCGCCATAACCGGCGGCGCCTCTGGCATCGGATTGACACTGGCGGAAACCATGCTTTCCTATGGAGCGAAGAGGGTCGTCCTAGCGGATGTCAACGAGGCGAACCTGGTCCGGGAGGCCGCACGGCTAAACGCGACCCACTCCGCCCAGGCGCTCGGAATCCGGTGCGACGTCACGAATGAAGAGGAAGTCAAAGGAATGATCGAACAAGCGGCTGAATTCGGCGGCGGGCGCATAGACCTCCTTTTCAACAACGCAGGCGCCGGTTTCGGCGGACAGTTCGACAAGCAGACCAATGGAGACTGGGAGAAAGCGTTCGCGCTGAACTTCTACGGGGCCGTCTACGGCATCCGTGCAGTCCTGCCGTTGATGCGGGCGCAGGGCAGCGGGCACATCGTCAACATCATATCGGGCATCGCGTTCTATCCGATGGCCTACCAGACGATGTACTCCGCAACCAAGGCCGCCCTCAACTCGCTGACCCTCGCCCTTCGCTATGAATTCTGGGACGAGAACATCCGTCTGACCTCTGCGACACCGGGTACGACGGCCACTGCCATCTGGTCCGGAGGCGTTTTGGGAGCCCCCCCGGGCGCCCAGTCACCTGAGCAGTCCGCGCGGACGATCCTCAGCGGCGTGGCGAAAAACGAGCGACTGGTTTTTGGGGACGAGACAGACGCCTCCGGCTCCAGAAGTTGTTTCAATCCGGACGCGGCTAAGGCTGTTGATGACTATCTATTGAACGTGGCCCGGAAACGGCGACGTGGTGAGTGGGCTGTGTGACAGACGTTTCACTATATTAAGGAGGACATCGATCCATGAAAAACGGTAGTTATTTCATCCCACGTGAACAGATCTACTCGTTCATGAACCCGGGAGCGTTGAACAACGAGGAGGGCCTCTACATTACCTGGGAAACCGACCCCGCCGTGGCGAGACGTGTACTCCCGCCGCCGCTCGAACTCCTCGACCCCGCACACCCTATCGCCATGGTGTACGTCGTCAACATCCGCGAGCCCACGTTTGCACCATGGTACATGGAGGGCGGCCTCAGCCTGGTCTGTCGCTTCGGCGAAACCGTGGGCGCCTATTTCCTGAACCTCCAGCTCAGCGGCCCTGGGGCGCTCATGGGCCTCTGCAGCGGGCGTGAAACGGCCGGCCTGCCCAAAAAGATTTGCGAGCGCATCGTCGTCGAACGCAACGGGGACTGGGCGAGCGCTGTCATTGAAAGAAAGGGCCGGCGTATTTTCTCGGTGGAGGTGGAGATGGGGGCTTACAACGACCCCCTCATGGAAGTCATGCGCAAGGATTACGGTCCGGGATATCGGGAAAGGGGCCCCTGCCTGCTGTTCCAGTACGAGTTTGGACGGGCTCCGGAAGGCCACTGCACGCTCCCTAAGGTGCGCCTGGTCCACTACGACAGCGTCACCGACTTCCAGACCTGGGAGCCGGCGTGCATTAAATCGCTCCACATGGAGCCATCGCTCGACGATCCGTGGGCAGAACTCGTGGTGGTGAAGCCCCTCGGCGCCGGGTACAGTATCAATTCCAACTGGATCGCCGGCATCTCGCCTCTCGCGCAGTTCGAGGGCGACGAGGGGGACAGCCTGATTTCATACCTGTTCTCGGGCCGCTGGGACCGCTCCACCCTCGTCACGGGCCGCTTCCAGCGCTACGGGCAGTTCTAACGTTTCAGGAGGACCAATCATGAAAGTAGACGACATCCGCAAGATCCTCGTGGTAGGCCTGGGCACCATGGGGCAGAAGATTGCTCTTCAGTGCGCCCGCTTCGGCTATGAGGTAGTCGCCTATGACCCCATCTCCAAGTCGCTGGAGAACGCGCGGGTGAAAATACCCGCGTTCGCCGCGGAACTGGTGGCACAACAGAAAATGACGCCGGAAGCCTCCGAGGCCGCCCTGTCCCGGATCCGCTACACTTCCCGCCCGGAGGACGGGGCCGACGCGGACCTGCTGAGCGAGTCGGTGCCTGAGGACGTCAGCCTCAAGGCGAAAGTCTTTGGCCAGTTCCACCAGATCTGCCAGCCAAAAACGGTCTTCACCACCAACACGTCCACGCTGCTACCGTCCATGTGGGCCGAGGCCACGGGCCGGCCTGCCCAGTTTGCCGCGCTGCACTTCCTCGACGTGTTCGTACGCAACCTGGTTGACATTATGCCGCACCCTGGGACCTCACCGGAAATCGTGGAACTTCTGGTGGCTTTCGCAAAACGAATCAAGCAGGTACCTCTGGTTTTCAAGAAAGAGTACCCCGGCTACGTGTCGAACGCTATCTTCGAAGGCATGAACTCAGTGGCGATCAAAATCGCGCTGCAGGAAAAAGTCGCATCCGTGGAAGACGTGGACCGGGCGGTCATGATTCACCTTCAAATGCCCATGGGAATTTTCGGAATGTTGGACGGGATAGGGCTGGATACTATCTGGCACATCATGCAGAGCAACGCCAAGATTTCAGGCGACGCGGGCGCTCAGCAATTCGCCGACCAATTCAAGCGGGACTATATCGACAAGGGCTGGCTGGGCGTCAAATCGGGTCGGGGTTTTTACACGTACCCGGATCCCCTCTACCTCCGTCCTGAGTTCCTGGGCGGCGAATCCGAGTAACAAGCCCGGATTGTTCGACGGGCAAATCGGCAAACAAAGAAAAGTATGTTCTCCCGATCAACCATTTGATATTATGAGGGAAACATGCCGCTATCAAAGGCAATATAACAGGGCTGGAGTGAAAGTATGAGACGAATCCAACAGGTCGGTCTCCTTCTGGTGTTGCTCTTTCTGTCGGTTTCACAGGTCGGCGCCTGGGAGTTTTCTTTGTCCGGGGTTTTCACATGGGAGTACTATCAATTCTCCCAACTTGGCGATAAAGGCTTCTTCGGGCCGTTCAATCAGGATAACAGCTCAGAGTTTGACCTGGATAACAGACCCGTGCGCAATCAGCTGAGGCTCGCTGCTCGCAACGGTTGGCTTGGTCACGAGGTTGCCAGTCGCACGCCTGTAGCTTTTTGGGGTGATGACCTGGCTTCGGGTTCGGATGTGGCAGCGAACTACATGTACACAATTCTTTTTTCGAAAGTGAAAGTGAATGAGGCGGTTTCGGTTCGAGGAGTTTACAGAATTGGAGCCTGGAATCCCCTTTCTGTGGGGGAGGTGGCGTACGGCCAACTCAATACTTCCCGGTACTTGAACAGCCAGGCGCCAGGTCTCGGAAATTCATTTTCCCCCGGTTACTGGCAAATCTGGAATGTTGAGACTCAGTTGCCCTGGGGAATAGTGACCATAGGGAAGCAGCCAAACGCCATCGGTCTTGGCTTGATTATAGACTCCTTGGAGAACTCGACTGAGGCGGTGGTCCTATCCATTCCCTTTGGCCCTTTCATAATTGGTGCTCAGTACTATTTCTGGGGGCCGGGTCGAGCCGTAGGCACGAACAGTCCATCAAATTATCCGCTAAAGACAGACCGGAGTGGCGCAGCTCAGCCTCATGTCGCTGGTTTGCTCATGTACAACGCGGGAAACATCAGTTCTGAGACCTACATCGAATACAGCAACGGTCACAAGGGCCCTGAATCGGAGATTTACAAGGGTATCGAATATACCGAAAATGTCCCGCCCTACCGCTCGGTACCGGGTCTTCCCTCAACCTATCAGGTCTTTGCAGTGGACTGCTCCCAATTTTTCGGATTCACCAATTTCAAATACTTTGACGGACGGTTCTTCTTCAATACTGAAGTGGGGTTTTATCACGAGTTCTACCGGCAGAACGGCTTTGCGCTGCTTTATCCCGGTGGTCGTGATCCTACACCAGATGAGTTCCCTAACACTCGTTACTGGGAATTGTGGGCAGGCATGATCGAGTGCGGGGCAGTGGTCGGTCCGGCAAAGGTGAGCTTTCTCTGGGCCTACTATCCCGGTCCAGACAGACGTGGCGGCAGACTCATCGACAGGCAGCCTACCGTTGTTCCCATATTTTCCCCTAACGGGGGTGTGAACATGTATTTACCCTACAGCCTGTTGCTGGGGTACGACTACGGATCGGGAAACAATTCCATTTCTCGGTCGTCAAACCACGGTTTCATCACCGACGCGAGTACGTATGGAGTACGCTTGGATTACGCCGTGGCGGCTAATCTAAATGTATATGGAACCTTCCTGTACGCCCGCAGGGTGTCCCAAGGATACGGATGGGGATGGATAAGACCGGATCCTGCATTGTCCATTAACTCTCCCGCGCTGCAATACGGGAATAACGGGACGCCATATAACATTCCCGCAGGTGGGAACCTCGTGGACCTTTCGTTCTATTCAAAAAGGGCTCCCTACTCTTCGGATAGCGCTCCCAACATTCTGGAGAGAGACCTTGGGTACGAAATCGGCGGCGGGATCGATTGGAAACTCATCGAAGGATACACGTTAACGGCCAGGGCGGCCTATTGGAAGCCCGGCGACTGGTTCAAGTATGCATGTGTGGACCGGAGGCAGCAGGGCTGGAACGTGCCCAACGCCGGTAACAGGTGGGGCATAAACCATATTCGTGAGATTGACCCGATTTTCGGGGTCCGTGTCGCCATCGAGGTAAACTTTTGAGCCATGAGTTTAACCAATCCGCTTCTTTTCACGTGGCAAGCTGTACGGGGCCAATTGCCTGTCCAACTTGAGTTTAACCGCAATGCGATGACTGGTTAGTTAGAAGGTCCCTCATTTTTCACAGAGACCGACCGGTTACAGAACAGTTCCGAAAAAATCTGACATAAAACATCTACACCATTCTGATAGGTCTTAAACCCAAGTGGACAGTGAGCAAACCTACAAATCAAGCCTATGAAAACAAAACTGACCAAACTCTTCATGGAATTTTTTGAAAGTGAGCAGGTCTCGGGGATTATCCTGATTCTCTGCACGGTTACTTCGATTGTTATTGCTAATTCCAATTTTGGAAAAGATTACTTGGATTTTTGGTATACCAAAATCGGATTTGAAATAGGCGGTATTGCTCTAAAATACAGCCTTGAACACTGTATTAATGACGGATTGATGGCAATCTTCTTCCTGCTGATTGGACTTGAAATTGAAAGGGAACTTTATATTGGGGAACTGTCTGACCTAAAAAACTCAACGCTACCTGTTATTGCCGCCATTGGTGGTATGGCAACACCTGCCCTACTTCATTTTCTTCTCAATCGGGGAACTGAAACACAAGCAGGTGTGGGTATTCCAATGGCAACAGACATTGCTTTTGCACTTGGAGTGCTTGCGTTATTGGGTAGTAGAGTTCCAATATCTCTAAAGATTTTTCTTGCAGCACTAGCCATCATAGACGACTTGGGTGCAATCATCATTATCGCCCTGTTTTATGTGGGGGATTTCTCACTTCTATATCTAGTCTTGGCTTTAGTGATATTTACAGGTTTGTTGATATTAAATCGTCTCGGCGTACATCGACTACCCCTTTATCTCATTCTTGGATTTTTCATGTGGTACTTTATGCTCAAGTCTGGTATCCACGCTACCATAGCAGGAGTTCTTCTTGCTTTTGCTATTCCGTTTGCTCGTGGTGATGAAGAATCACCATCTTACAAGTTGCAGCATTTCATACATAAACCAGTAGCATTTATCATCATGCCGCTTTTTGCACTGGCAAATACCGGCATTGCTCTAACGGGAAGCTGGATTGATGGCTTGGCAACATCCAACAGCTTAGGAATTTTCATAGGCTTGTTCTTTGGTAAACCATTGGGAATTGCTCTGTTCAGTGTTTTAGCTGTTAAATTGGGCTTATCCCAATTGCCAAGTGATGTGTCTTGGAGACATATCATTGGTGCTGGTTTTCTTGGAGGTATTGGGTTTACAATGTCCATCTTCATCACGTTGTTGGCTTTCGGCAATCCTGAAATTATCCAAAGTTCAAAGATTAGCATTTTACTCGGTTCACTTGTGTCAGGTACTGTCGGTTTTCTAATTTTGAATAGACAAACAGTCAGTACATCCAACCTCTCCGTTTGAACTATAGGATCGCATGGCCTCCTGGTAATTCCCCTCATTCAACCTGACCTTTCCGATTCCAAGCATGAGAGCTGGTATGAGATCCTCAGGAGGGAGGAATCCCTCGTTGCGGTAAATCTCGTTACCGTCCTTGTCAACAGCAATAAGAGTAGGGGTCCACTTGACACGGTACTGACCAGCCAATGGCTGTTGATCATACCCGATGCGTACGGGTACAATATGCTTACGCACAAAATCGGTCACGGCTTCGTTCGGATACGTAACTGCATCCATCTTTTTACAACCCATTCAGTTGGGGTTGAAGAAATCCAGGAATAAAGGTTTGCCCTCAGCCTTGGCATGTTTCAAGGCATCGTCGAAGTTGGTCCACCATTGGATCCCCATCAACGCCTTATTCTGGGCTAGTTCTGCTGCTTAAACCGTGACAGTAAACATCAAGACAGCCACTGCCATGGCCATAAGGATCTTCTTCATGTTTCCACTCCTCTTATCACGAATGCGCTCCCCCGGTATTGCAGGTGGACCTTCACAGGAGCGTTTCCGGATGTCTCTTGCCGTGGGAAAGGGAATCGCTAAGCGAAAACCTGAACCCCTTTAAGCGCTTTTGCGACTGTCGCAACATTCTTCCCGTGGTTTATTGAGGAGATGAGCTGATCCTCAGAAAGGCCCTTGGGACTGAGATCCTCAGCATGGGCACGACAATAGGGTCCCCATTGAAGTCCTGCAGCCTGGTACCCGGGAGTGTTCTTGGGAAGAGGGACTATCAACATTCCCAGTTCGGCAATATTGTTCAGCAGCGCCAGCATTGTCAACTCACATCCTCCTCCGCCGTTTCCGTAGCCTGCGCCGGATGCGAAAACAGCACCCACCTTACCAATCATCTTGTCTTGCATCCAAGCACCGCTGCAAACAGTGTCGATAAATTTTTTCACCCTCCAGTCGATGCTCCCCATGTGGACCGGGGTTCCCAGGACTAGAGCGTCACAAGACACCAGGTCATCCGGCTTTGCGTTTTCAGCTTTCCTGATTTCGGCTTCGCAGTCCGCTACCTTCTTGACGCCCTCGGACACAGCGTTAGCCATCTTCTCGACGCTGCCATGATCACTTGCGTAAACTATCAGCACTTTGACCATATCCTTCTCCTTTCCTAAATCGAAAAAACGTCTCTGTCTTTTTCATGCAGCAACTCCGAATTCTCACTTGTGTAACGTTTCTGAGATTTTCAGAGAAAAAATTGGCGTTGTCAGCGTCACAGGAGCTTATTGGATTTTTTGGAGCGGCTCCTTCGCTTCCTGATAACCCTGACCAGCAGCTTTCTGAAACCATTTCAGTGCCTCGGTATGATCTTGAGCAACTCCTTGGCCGATACACATACATGACACCGATATTGTATTGCGCTCTGGCCATTCCCTTATCACACCTTAGAGCCTCTGCACGTTTTGGGCGGGATAGTACATATCACCGAGACCATATTGTGCTGCAACAATTCCATCTGACCAGTACGGAAAGAGGTTCATCTCAACTCCCAGGAGTTGCCGATGTGTGGAGAAATGAGTGACTGGTCGAGTCCTGTTTATTCTCTTTGAGCATCCTTTCGATCTTGCATGAAATTCCCAGACCCTGCATACCAGTCTCGAAACAGCCATTACACGATATGCACTTGGCTTTGGCCGTGTTTCCACTTTTCCATCGGTTAATTAAATTTGGTTCGCGGATCAAAGGCCGTGCCAGAGAGATGTAGTCTGCTTTTCCGTCCTTCAGGACCCCCTCGGCGGTTGAGAGAGATCGCACACCGCCAACAGCAATGACGGGAATTCGTAAGGCTTCTTTAACGTACTGAGAGAAATCCAACAGATAGCCTTCGTCTTTCTCTTCGAGAATTTCCGTCTTAGGACAGTGTTTATCCTTACCGGAAACCGAGCAGCAGGCACTCACTTGGATGGCAGCAATCCCGTCATATTGCAGGCGTCGCGCAATCTCCAATGTTTCCGGTGGTTCAAGTCCTTTATCAACAAAATCTTGGGCACTGAGCTTGAACAGTATGGGAAACTGAGGATCCACTGAGCCTTTGATTGCTTCCAGAATCTCTCCAACAACGCGGTACCGGTTTGGGAAACTGCCGCCGTATGAATCGCCACGCCTGTTCCATGCAGGAGACAGAAACTGATGAAGACCATACCCGTGCGCACCATGAAGCATGACTCCGTCGAAACCACACTTGGATGATCGTACCGCTGCGGCGGCGTAGGCTTCCACGAGTCGGGTAATATCGCTTTGTGTCATCTCCTTGGGAACCGTAGAGTCTGACGAATACGGCACTGCCGATACGCCCCACAGTTCGTCACCCTCTGCGAAAAAGAGCTTGGGATTAGATCGTGCAAGCGAGTGGGATATTTGGACAACTACTTTGCATCCTTCTTTATGAATAGATTCAGCGAGCTTTTTCAATCCCTCTGACTGACTGTCGACGTAGTTCCCAATAGAATAGGGCAGGCTAATTCCATTGGTCATAACAATCTGATTACCGGTAAGTATCAGGCCGACACCACCTCGCGCCACTTCGTTGTGAAATGTCAGGGCAAGATCCGTCATATAGCCCTTTTTATCTCCCGTGCCGCTCCAAGTGGACGATTTGATGAACCGATTGGGCAGTTCCAAGGACCCGATTGAGCTTTTCTCAAACAGTTGAGGTCCTTGACTCGCCCTCGTTGCCTTCGTTCCTACCATGAGGATGGCTGAGGCCGCCAACCCGGACTTCAGAAAATCGCGACGAGAATGCTTCTTGGTCATGAATTTCTCCCGATTTTGAATTCAGGCTCCGGTACTATTCTCGGTATTGGCCAGAGCTTTTTTCAGCATGTTCGGTGACAACGGAAGACTTCTCAAACGTATTCCGGTTGCGGCAAAAACGGCATTGGCAACAGCCGGAACTACCGGAGGCACACCAGGTTCCCCAACACCGCCCATCTTTTCGTTGTTCGTGATGATATGCACTTCAATCTCGGGGACTTCCGCCATGGTAAGGATTGGGTAGTCACTGAAATTGGAAGTGGCCACGCCACCCTTTCCGAAGGATACTCTTTCCTTTAGCGCGGTAGAGAGGCCCATAATGGTCGCGCCCTCGATCTGGGCCACGACACTGTCCGGATTGACAACCTGGCCAGGGTCAATGGCTGCAACCATCCGGCGAATCTTGATCACCCCGGTCTGCATGTCAACGGACACCTCAGCCAGTTGAGCGGCAAAACTCCCGAAGCAGAAGCGCTGGGCAATTCCCCGGCCAGAGCCCGCGGGTAAAGGCTTTCCCCAATCTCCCGCTTCCGCAACCTTTTTCAACACTCCAGCAGCTCGGGGGTTCTCTCTCAACATGTTGAGGCGGAATTCCAACGGATCCTTCTCCGCGGCATGGGCCAGCTCATCTACAAAGGATTCCACTGCAAATGGATTGCTGGAATTGCCCACAGACCTCCAGAAACCCACGGGAATCGGCAGGCCGAGGCGCACATACTCCACAGAGAGGTTGGGTGGAGAATACTCCATATCCCAAATCCCATCCACGGCTGTAGGCTCTATTCCGTCTTTCACCATCCAGGGCAAAATCCGCTCCATGATTGGTGAGACCACTACTTTGTGTTGCCAGGCGACCAGGCGACCTTCCCAGTCCAGGCCCGCCTCCATTCGGTGAAGGCTTCCCGGACGGTAGAAATCATTCCTGAAGTCTTCTTCCCTTGACCAGATATGCTTGACCGGTTTGCCTACGGCCTTGGAAATCCGCACTGCTTCCTCTACCACTTTGACTTCTGCCCTGCCGCCAAATCCTCCTCCGAGATGAGTGGTGTGGATAACTATCTTTTCCGCTGGCAGGCTGGTCTCTTTAATTGCAACCTGGAGAACCGCCGTCTGGAACTGGGTGGGACACCAAATCTCACACGCGTCTTTTCGTACATCCGCCGTGCAATTCTGTGGTTCCATTGGAGCATGGGCGACATAGGGTATCAAGTACACCGCCTTCATGCGGTGAACGGCCTTCTTCAAAGCATCTTCCACGTCGCCGACATTCTTTGCGACAATCCCTTTCTTTTCCATGTGTTCCGAGAGAATCCGTTCCAGAGCCGCGTCATCGAAGTTCGGGAGGGACCCCGCGTCCCATACCGCTTTTAGGGCAGACCGGCCCTTCCAGGCGGCTTCGATCGAGTTGGCAACCACTGCTACACCGTCGGGGATCGTGACTACCTTTTGCACTCCTGCAATCTTTTCTGCCGCCTGCTGGTCAAAGGAAAGCAGCCTAGCTCCATAGGCAGGAGGCCTTTCCATGGCCGAGTAAAGCATATCTGGAACAAAGATATCAGTGCCGAAGACGCCTTTTCCCTCTACCTTGTCCGGTATGTCGAGTCTCGGCATGGACTTGCCAATGAGACGGAACTTGTCTCGCGGCTTGAGCGGTACATCCTGGGGCGCAGAAACCTGGGACACTTTCACGCAAAGCTCGCCATAGGTCAGGCGCTTGCCTGTTTTTTCATGAATAACTCTTCCTTTATCGGCCCTGCATTCACCCGAGGGGACGTTCCACTCGCTGGCTGCTGCCTGTATCAGCATCTCCCGGGCAGTTGCCCCTGCCCGACGCATGGGGTCGTACATGTGTCGAACACCGGTACTACCGCCAGTAATTTGCATACCAAACACGGGATCTTTGTATTCATCTCTGACGGGTGATGCCTCCACCCGTATGTCCTTCCAGTCTGATTCCAGTTCTTCGGCCACCACCATGGCAAGGCCGGTCCACGTTCCCTGCCCCATCTCGGACTTGTTCATGAGCACTGTTACCACATTGTCGGGTGTTATCCTGATCCAGGCGTTGGGGACCCAGGGCTTTCCAGCGTTTCCGGCCTTTTCCTCCACTCCAGAAGATACAGCGATCGAGGAACCGCCAAAAAAACTGACGGCAACCACCAGACCTGCCCCAGAAACAGATACCTTCAAGAATTCTCGACGTTCCATAGGCCTGTTCATCGGGAGCCTCCTGTGCCAGCAGCCTTCTTGATAGCCCTCAATATGCGGGGATATGTACCGCACCTGCACAAAATGTCATCCATAGCCTGCACGATTTCATCATGGGAGGGACGGGAATTCTTGGAGAGAAGCGCTACCGCCTCCATAATTTGGCCGGGTTGGCAGTATCCGCATTGGGGAACTTGCTCTGAAATCCAAGCCTCCTTGATGGGATGGCTTTGCGGGATGCCCTCTATAGTGGTAATGGACTTCCCGCTGGCATCTCCGAGAGTAAGCTGACAAGAACGAGATGCTTCACCATCCAAAAGGATAGTGCATGCTCCGCAAACTCCCTCACCACATCCGTACTTGGTGCCCACCAATTTGAGGTGTTCTCTGATTACCCATAGCAAATTAGCGCTAGGGTCCATGTCAACGCCATAATTCTTACCGTTTATGATGAGTTCGACCATTCCCTATACTCCTCGCAAGCTACTGTGGCATACGGGCCAAGATGCTAAGTCTAAGCCCTGACGACGTGGGCATCGCACAACGAAGATGACTCAAAAGAATTTTCGAACAAAATGTTGCGAACTTGAACTATTTGCCCTTGGGAAGTCCTATACTCTGAGCGCCCATTATCCTTTGAGTTGGTCGTAATTTTATTGCCTCTGCCAATTTTGGTTTGTCTATTGAGACTCGATAGGCCGTAGCCAATCCCTCAGATGCACAATAGAGGTAGACATTCTCGGCGACGTAGACAAGATTTAAAGGCGCATCCTTGAACCGATCCACTTGTGTGTAAGTCTATATTTATGGGAGGCGACGCCTTTTTTGGTAAGGATATACTGATTGGATGTCTTTCCACGTGTCTTTCATGCTTTCCTCTTCTGGAACACCCAAAAGTAACTAAAATTCTTCCTTGAATGTAACTGATATTTGTGTCGCATCCGTGGTTGTTTACTCTGAACCATGACAAACAAATCTTCTCCGCGCCAACCCAGACCCATAGCGAGATCATGGATTGCGATGTGGGTGAAGTTCTGTTTGCCGCCGTTCACAGCATCTTGACACTTGATTATTGCCACCGCATTCTTCTTCAGTATCCTGTCAGCCTCAATCATTACATTACGATATGCCGGAATACCGTTAAGCGCAATCGGCCTAAGATTATACCAATTGCCCACTTTGTCGGTCCGAGGTGTAGTTGATAAACACCCGTATGGAGGGTCAATTACAACTACGTCAATACTGTTATCTCTGAAAGCTGAGACAGTTTGGTCACAACAAACAGCACAATCAACCCCAAGTAAACGTTGTTGGTCTAAATCCACTCTCACTAGATTATATTGAGATGTGTCGGTCTTAGACCAAAACCATCCTTGCCCATAATTCAGGTCAACGATGACTGACCCGTGTTTTACGTATATCCGCAAGATATCAGCGAACATCGAACTGCTATCAGTCACCTTCGCTGAGAGTACAGGAGCATCTACGACGCTGAGACTACTTTGTTGTGTTGCATCTCTCATCAAGACCTAGACTCTATCATCTGCTTTTATCCTCCTGACCAGCGTGCGTCACCATGTTCGAGAGTAGGGAATCAGTCACCAAATTGTCAACTACACGAAGTTTATCTATGACCTTTTCTTCCGGTTCAACCTAGGATTTTCTCATAATGAAGTGTTCGAAAAAGCTTCGCAGATATTTCGGAACTGCTGTAAGAAGTCTTCATCGAAATCTCGTACAATTTGTTCACAGGCAACCTCCAGATGCTCAGGGGGTCCGAGCTTTATTCGATGTTCAAAGACACAGCACAGTCCCTCAAAGAAGTCGGACATCATTTCCATTGCAGGCTCATCCAGTAACTCAGATAGTTCTCCGCTAAACTGGGGGAAGGTCCCGGCAATAAAGTATGAGAGGTTGTAGCCCTTGTGGCTATCAAAGAGACAAACCACATTAATCCAGTAGTGCGAATTGGAATCGATAAGAACTACTCCTTCCAGGGACTTCAAACTTTTTTTGAGGTACCCCTCCACCTTCTTCGGGAGCGTACCTTTACCTGATACGGTGACTTTTATACCTACCGTGGAAAAAGGTTCTAATGATTTGGTTGATGCTGGAAAAGGCAAAACCTTTCTTCCGGATTTCTTGAATTTCACCTTTTGAACAGCCTTATTGAACAGTCCGTCAAATCTTTTCATAGTTTCCTCCTGAAGCTAAGACCTCTTGAACCTTACGACTCCGAAACAACTGCATGTGGGGGGAT
>Ga0007800_10000561_pt1 | contig 14143 bp, 13 predicted proteins | sample CryBogmetaGMA14M_FD_60366 | JGI IMG/M metagenome (GOLD analysis project Ga0007800, IMG submission 60366) | Freshwater microbial communities from Crystal Bog, Wisconsin, USA - MA14M | ecosystem: Environmental > Aquatic > Freshwater > Lake | place: Crystal Bog, Wisconsin, USA | collected 2009-07-06 | reverse complement strand
GATCAGCGACACCGGTCGATTCGATGAGAAGCACGTCAGGCTTGTACACATGACCGATCTCATATAACCCCTTTATAAAATCCGTCTTGACGCAAACACAGAAAATCGATCCCTTATTGATCTCAAGGATGCGGACATTTTCGCCTTCAATCAGCGTCCCATCTATGCCCACCTCGCCGAACTCATTCATAAGAACGAATACTTTCCGGAAAGGAGGGAAGGACCTCATCATCCTGTTAAGGAAGGTCGTCTTGCCGCTCCCAAGGAAACCGGTTATAAGGTAAACGTCCGTTACGCTGTTCATTTTCTCAATGAACCTCTTACCGTGCCGAGCTTTCCCTTGAGGGGATACACTTTTATTTCTAAATACTTAAACCCGCCTCTCATATCATCCTTACTGGCCGGCTTTGATCAAAACTATCTTTTTGAATCCGTGCGCGTATAACTGCCCGATCCCGCCTGCTTCAGATTTTCCTGGATTTTATCAAACTGGAACCCAATACTTCTCGCAGATTTGATCTTTTCGATCATTTCAGTTGAGGGCGCCCTCTTGGCCATCTCATCGATCAATTCTTCGTACTGCGGAATGATACTTTGAAAGACCAAGTCCCCTTCAATACAAATAGTCGGAAGGACTTTTCCCTTCATTTTGATGAACTGCGCCACGCCCTCTTTTGTTTTGATGGACCACTCCTTATATACAATCAAGTCTTGGATTTCCTTCGGCATGGCCGCGATCGATTCCATCATGTAACCGCAAGCAGCACACTGCACACTGTCCAACGTCAAGACATCAATGTGAATTTTTGCTTCCATGGGCGCCTCGCGCCTCCTTCCACACTTATATTCCTAACCTGCCGGATATTGGGGATAATTCTTTAGAAACCAGTCGCGCGCCTCCAGAACCTGATCCATATGTTCCACCGGAACATCATAGGGCATGTCTCACCCAGGCGCTAAAGTGAACCCGAAATTCCCCCCGGCCGCCAGACTCGCGATAGCGTCTTCCCTGGGAGAAATCATCCCGAGACTCAGCGCCAACGTCAACTTTAAATTTCCACTGAATCCTATTTTGTATTTCCTGGCCATGTCGCGAACCAAATTGAGACTCAATTGCTCGTCCACGGCGATACCGTGCGTACCGATCCTGCAAACGTCTTCCAGAACTTTTGTGCAGTCTCCGCAAATGAAGAAGGAAGATGTCAATCCTGCCGAATGGATGACGTCTATGATCGGCTGGCAATTTGGCGTTACGAAGCGCTGAAAAACCTCGGAACGAATCTGTGACGACACAGGGTCGACGATTGCGATAATTTCGCATCCCATGTCCGCGTAAAATTGCGCCGAGAGCGCGCCGACTTCACCCGCAAAACGGACGATTTCATGGGCACGTTCTGGATTCTTAATAAAATCCGTAAAGATCCGGACACCCGCCAGGTGCGCGGCAAGGGTAAGCGGACCGCAAAGAAGTCCCATCATGACGCAATCCAATTCATCCAAACGGGGTTTTGCAATACGAGCTGCCTCAAAAATGACCGGCCATCGACCCGACATCTTCGTCGGCAATTGAAGACCTGCCATGGAGGGGATCCTGTCCGAACAGGGATGCGTGACGACTGAAGGTACATTGTCCTCCCACCACTTTAGATCGCATCCCACGGCATTCGCCTCGACTGACAAATCAAAAAGCAGCGGGATCCCATCCGCTTGATAGCGCTTGGCTGCATAAACGACTCCTTTTGCCAAGAGTTCAGGGTCCTGAAGGAATCTATCCGCCGGTTCCTTTATAAGGGAGGCGGAATGCACGCCCGAATAGGGTACCCAAGGAGCTTTCTCGGTCCATTTTCCCCGATAAGCATCAATCAACATCTGTTTGGCCATAATGGATCTCCTTCTTATTAGGAACTTGTCGTGTTCAGTTCGAGATCATATTAATTGCCTCTTTCACAGCCGAAACCGCATTCGATGCGTACCCATCTGCCCCAAATTTTTTTGCTATTTCAGCCGTTAAGGGGGCGCCACCCACCATGATCTTTACCTTCGGATCCTCTTCCCGAAGCATTTTGATGATCTTTGGCAAACCGAGCATGCTGGTCGTCATCAGCGTCGACAGACCTACAATGTCGGCTTTTATACGTTTCTGCTCCTCTACGAATTTCCCGAACTCAACATCCTTACCCAAATCGTACACTTCCCATCCTGCGGCTTCGAACATCGCAACAACCAGGTTTTTGCCAATGTCGTGGATGTCCCCCTGGACGACACCGATCATGAGTTTCCCCTTAGCTTTTACTTGATCCAACTTCAGATGCGGCCTGAGGATTTTTAAACCTGCATACAAGACATCGGAACATAACAGAAGTTCCGGCACGAAATACTCGTGCCGGGCATACAAATCCCCCACCTTGTCCATACCTGCTGAAAGCCCCTTCAAAATGGCCTCAGAAGCATCGATCTTATACGCCAGAACTTTTTCACAAAGCTGAACGCATCGATCCTCATCCATCTTCACGACGGCATCACACATCCCTTGGATAATTTCATCTTTCTGCTGAAATTCCACACCCTCCTCCTTCATCTTTCAGGTATTTTCCGATCCGGTAAACCTTTTCGGGCAACCACTCCCACAGGTTTGCACCGCCCATAGGCGAAAGAGGTTCGCCTTCCCTAAGGAATCTGCTTCTTCAACGCCACTTCCGGATCATGCATCGGGATAATGATATCTGCCATCCGTTTTATCCTCAGGGCACTGTCGTAGGCCTGAAATAAATCCGTATGGATTCCCGGAGCAATGACTGGATAGGTGGCAAACGGAGAAATTTTCGTCTTGATATCTTCCGGTGGATCGAAATTTTCCATGATCGTGCAACAACCCGTGATGACGGCTTTTCCTCTACGCGTGTCTACGGCGACTGCCTGACAACCCGGCGAATGCCCCGGTGCAAGGAAAACATCGATACCCGGCAATATCGTGGCATCTCCCCGAAGGGGCGAAAAGTCGATTTTCTCGATGATCTTACGCGGGTAAAGAATCTCGAATATCGGATGAGGTTCCAAAGCAAATTCCAGTTCTTCCTGTTGCACATATACTTTGGCATTCCTGCATTTCAGGGTATTGTATATGTGGTCCATGTGGAGATGCGTCTGTATGATGATATCAATTTTATCGGGAGTGCACCCCACTTGTGCCAAAGCCTCCTCAAAAGTCTGAACCGCCTCAAACGGGAATCTTTGAAAACCGGGGTGATAATTCTTATAGTCTGCAGCTTCGATTGCCGTATCGACCAGGACGTTTGCATCGCCGGTTCGGATATGCCAAAAAACGTAGGGCCGCACTATCGGTTGGCCGTGATGGACAAGATATGTCATCGGTCCCTTTTCGCTGAGCACTCTTGAAAGCAATAGTGGTGTAATGGTATGCATAAATCTTTGTTTCCTTTTCTGCCTAGTTTTCACCGCCATCGCCTCTGAACATTCAAACCTCTGATGACATGTTCGGCGCTGCCCATGTTTTCTACCCCAACTCGGCCATAGGTCATTCCGAGCGCCACTCCTTTTCACGCAACGGGATCTCTTCTCGAATCATTAAGCTTCCTTGCCAAAGGCTGAAAAGAGGATCTCTCCCATGTCCCAAACGCGGAGACCCATCTCCTTTTCATATTTACGGAGATTGATGAGGCAGATGGGACAAGTCGTCAAGATATTCTTGCTGACACCGGCAAGCTCCTTGATCCTGATCGTGGAGACCTTCTCACTGAGATCGCCGAACGCATATTCTATGGGCCCTCCGCAGCAAGCCGTATTGACTTTCGCATTTTCGGGATCGAGAACCTTAATTCCCAATCCCGCTGCGACAACCCTTGCCTGATCGATAAATCCCAAGTCCCGAGTCATCACACAGGAATCATGCAGAACCAATTCGTTGGGCAGATTTGTCCGTGATCCCTTGGCCAATACGGAAGGATGTGCAGCCAGTACTTCCAGGTAATGCTGGACCTGAACGCCGAATTCGCTCACAAATTGCGGATAGATCTCCTTCAGCATCAGAGCGGTATGCGGATCGACGGTAATGACCCTCTGGACTCCATGTTCAGAAAACGTTTTTTGTACATTCTTTGCGTGCGACGAAACATCGTCATCCAAGCCAAGGTCATACAGCAAGGCGCCGCTGTACGGCTCATTCTCGCCGAGGAAAGCCGGAGTCTCTCCCGCTGCCCTTAAAGCGGCGGTGATCCCTCTCAGGATGCAAGTTCCCTTCTCCTTGATGTCGTCATCCGCTCCCTTGGCTTTAAACTTAATGATCGCCTCTCCCGCGAAACGATTACCGATGTTCATGAGTTTGCCCATTCCCTTGCCGACCAAAAGACCTTTAGCGGAAGCGATCATCTGTGTCAGTTGGGTTATATACGGAAGCATCTGATACATCCGTGCAGTGAGCAAGATGGTCGGTCCTTTCGGAGGAAAGTCGAGGCCATTGGCCCACTCCGTCCAATAAGCGCTCTTGAAGCCAAGTGGATCGCCCGTCCTTTTCATATTGTCCTGAATGGTCATTAATGCCTGCGATATTAATAGCTTAGATTTTTCCATCTCCCTTTCCTTTCTACTCAACCGGACAAAGCAGTGTTCTGCCCTCGTGAATGATGTTGGCGATTTCCAGATTTTGGCCTTTGCTTTTGCAAACGACCTCGCAACGGCCGCATTGCAGGCAACTGTATAGGGTATGAATCATTGCGTCGTCCAATTCCAGCGTTCCGAGCAGCAGGTAACGCAACGTTTGCATCCTACCAAAAGACGTCAAGGTTTCCACGCCTTCCAACGCCTGATATGTTGGACACACATCCACGCAGAATCTGCAGGCCCTGCACTTGGATGTTTCTCTCAGCAACTTTTTTCTTATCTCATCTTTTTCTTTCACTTCCACCCCTCCAGATTTCCCCGATTCAAAATGTTGTTCGGATCAACGGTCTTCTTCAACCTAACCAGGAGATCATAATATGTTTCCCCGTATCTTTCCTTGATGAACTTAACCCGTCCTGCCGTTATCCCCCATTCACCTCCGCATCCTTCGTATTTCACATTTAAACCCTCCGTCTTTTCCCTGACTTCGTTGGAGATCGCTTTCACGACATCGTTAGAAAGTTCGATCTCCTTGGGAATAAAAGCATATGCGTGTATGGTTGGCGCCCCAATGTGACCGAAGGAATAGAACTCAGGATTCTTATAGCTTTCAAGATTTTTAATAAGCGTTTTTGCATCGTGATATGCATTGAGCAATTGGTCTACGCGAGGTGTGATCTCGCTGCCAAATGTCCATCCAAGACGATAAACATAATTACCGGCTTCCGCACGACTACTCCAGATCTTATTCCACTCATTAATATCCTTGACGACTCTCGCCTCGATCGGATCGCCTTCTTTGAGAAACTTCAGGAAGCTCTCCGCAGCTTCTTCAGCCCCGGCCTTGCTCCTCGAGTACATGCTCACCATGGCAACAGCCCCGGCGGGAGGCGTCAAGCCAACCGCCTCATAACCAACTTTGGAAGATCTCTCATCCAGGAACTCAAAAAACATCGGTGGCGGAACGTTTTGCTTGTACATTTCCATGACCCGGCTGAGGATATCGTCGCTGCTCTTATAAATTGCAACGATATTCTGGAAGTAAGGCAATGGGATCAGCCTCATACGAACCATCGTAATCACACCGAGAAGCCCTTCAGAACCGATAAAAAACTTTGACAGTTCGATACCTGCAGGTTTTCTCGTCGATTTTGTCCCCGTTTCGAGAATTTCACCGGTCGGTAAGACGACTTCTAAACCAAGGACGTAATCACCCGGTTTGCACAGGGCGGCATCGACGGCATGAGCACTCGTATTAACCGCCACAGCCCCCCCGAAACTTGAACTTAATTCACTGCCGGGAAATATCGGCAGCATGGCGTTATACTTCGCAAGTTCCTTGCGAACCTGCCAGATATGCAGGCCTGGACCCGCTTCAAAATAACCGCGTTCCGGATAGATCCGGATTTGGTTCATTCGAGCGGTGTCCAATACGATGCCGTTGGTCTTGGGTCTCGCCAATCCGACCAAGGAGGTTCCCGATCCATGAACGTGAACAGGAATACTTCGTTCACTGGCATAACGGAGAACCTTCGAAACCTCTTGCGATGAGGCTGGTCTTACAACGGCGTAGGGCATGTTGTGGGATTCTACGTTATAAGGCGTAACGTCCTTGGCGTACACAAGCATAGTCGGTTTGTCTGAAAACACATGTTCCTTTCCTATAATCTTTTCCAACTCTTCCGCAGTTTTCTTCACATTTATGTCCATAAGACTAAAACCTCCTCAGGTAAATGAAATCGCTATTCTTAACTTAGAGATCGCCTTCCGACGTATACCGCAAAATTGAAATACTTATAGAAACAATCTACATCCAGAAATCCCATAGATCGCAGCCATTCCAATTGACTGTCCAGATAGGCGGGCTTATCATAACTCATCCTCTCGTAAATCTGCGACAAGGTCTCCCGGCTCAGGCCGGATTTGTCTAGATGGTGTTTCCACACGCGTTGATAGATCTTTTCTGTTTCTTCGGTCGCACCTTTCACAAGTTCCGCGTTGATAAATGCTCCTCCCGGCACGAGGGCATGAAATATCCTCTCGAATAGAAGCTTCTTATCGATATCATCAAGATGATGTATGGACATGGCAGAAACAATCAAACCATATCGATCCGGAAGGCCATCATTTGCATAATCCCTGATCCAGAAACGGACTCTCTCATTGCCAGCAAATCGTTCCCTTGCTTTCTCCAGCATTTTTTCAGATACATCCAGAATATCCGCTGCGGAATTGGGAAATGCTCGAAGAATCAGGTCTGCGACAAGTCCCGTACCAGTCCCAAGATCGAGAAAACGAAAACCGTCTTCCTGATAAAAGGGAACCAACGTGATGATGGTTTGATAAAAGTCATTGAAGCGGGGAAATACTTTCTGGCGTTGCTGATCATAACGGACAGCAGCTTTATCGAATATTTCTTTTACATCCATCATCATTACTCAGAAACTCCTATGCGATCCCCTTTTTCAGCACTGCTAACAACCAGAGCGCATCAATTGTACAAGTACTCCCACATCATCAACCATTTCCAGGTTTTCTATCGTGGAAATCAGAGTGCGTACACGATCGGGTTGCAAATCGACACCGCTATAGGAAAGGCACTTTTCAAACTTATTTCGGCACTGCTCGATGGTCATAGGATTCAAGGGATTCCCGAGCGGAACATCAACGGCCGATTCATATACATCACCTTTTTGGGTACGAATGGCTATTTTTGAATGGACGAGATCCTTCGCAGGCAATGAAGGATCAATTTCCACGCGCACTCGATCAGCAACAACCTTTGTCTTTTCATTGCAAACAGCGGATGGGGTAAAATCATCCAGAAATACCATGCCCCGATGAAGCGCAACGGCAACGGTATATGGGATGCTAAACTGCGCATCGACTTGCGGATTTTCTCCAATGACAAACGGTTTCCCCACCATTTGTGCCACCATTTCAGATGTTTCCACAACGATCGCTGTAATCTCTTCGGGTGGACCTCCGATCTGGTTCTGCAACCGAAGCGCTGCATCTATCGATGAGTGAGTCATCCGACAGCAGGGATATGGTTTTATGCTGAGATCCAAGATCGTGTAATGCTCGCCGAGCTTATCGATCACAGGTTCGACATCATATTCGCCTTGTTCATACAGCCTGTAAAATCCATATGGTCCCTCGAGAAAATTCCTGCTTCCTGTAATTCCATCCATGGCGAGAAAGGCCGAAAGCACCCCGGCTGAAGCCGCGAAGCCGGGCTGTATTCTCTTCACCAGACGTCCCTCAAGCAAACCCTGCGCATTTCCAGCGGTCTGGCTATAAACAATGCCCAGCGCATTGCTCATGTCGTCATGATTGAGATTGAGAATTTTGCCGGCGGCTGCGGCTGAACCAAAAGAACCACATGTAGCGGTTCGTATCCAAGACAGCGGTCTCCGGATACCCATGCTCAGCCGGCAAATGATGTCCACGCCTAATATTAGAGCGGCAATGAATTGTTTCCCGGATACTTTTGACCCCAATGCTTCTACAGTCGCAAGAGCAGTTGGCAGGACAGTCACAAATGTATGGAGAGCGGAGACGTCAAGCGTATCATCGAAATCGAGGGCATGCATCATAGTACTGTTAGCGAGGGCGGCCAGTGGGGGGGAGGTCTTATTCCCATATATCAGCAAAGATGACCCCGAATTCCCCCCCCAATTTCCCGCTAATTTCACGACCTCCTGACATCCGGGCGCGATGCTGCCCGGGAAGACAACACCCAGAGAATCCATAATGAGCAATTTGCAGTACTGTATGGAATCGAGTGGTAAATCCCCGTATTCCGTATTTACCAAATGACCAACCAAAATTTCCTCGAGCAAGCTGGCGTTCGAATGAGACATGGACTCATACCTCTTCTTTACTTACGCAGGTAATTTACGAAATTCCTGCAGGAAAGCCTTTACATAGTCTACAACCAATTTGAGGATAATCTCTCCTTTTTCTGCAGAGGCATTCGTCGGATCACCCATGACACCCGTCTGCGTGACTTCTCGAACGTCCTGATAGACGATTTGCACTGAACCTTTGAATGATGTTTCTCCCAACGAGTTATTGACCTTGAAGTTGCTGCCAGAAGGTGATTTTACTTGATCAGCACGCATTTTGTTCTTTAGGACCGTATTCGGCCTAAGCGCTAAAATTAGCGAGGTCATAATTTCACCCGCATGTGTAAATTTCCCCTCTTGAATCAACCCGCTGCCGGATGTCAGATCATTGGCGAGCTTCCAAATACTCAGCATTCCCACTCGCACAGAGTATTCGGCAATCAGGATACGGGAAGCCGCCTCGATGCAGGAGTTGTTGCCTCGATGTGCGTTGAGAAACACAAGCCGTTTCACCCCGTGACGGATCAGGCAGGAGCAATATTCGACGAGCACTTTTACCAATGTATCATGTTCAAACGATATCGTCCCCGGAAATGGGTTAAACCAACGGGAGTATCCGATGGGAAGAGCGGGACAAAGCAATATCCCTTCTTCGCCGTCAAGTCGCCGGGCGATCTCATCGGCGACAATCGTGTCCACGCCCAGCGGAAGATGAACTCCTTCGAGTTCCGTTGAACCCATCGGAATGACGAGAACAGACTGCTCATTGACGGTATCCCGAAATTTCTCCCACGTCATGTCCGCCATATAATGGCTGATCATAGGTATCCTCCTCATCAATGCAAAGACACTGCCGTTAAATCATTTTAGGTTTCTTGTCGCTTTTCAAACAACCCGATCGTGAAGCGGCGCACATGATGCGGATATTTGATCGCGAAGAATATCAAATAGATGACGGCGCCAATGATATCCGTCACCAAACCGGGCGTTATCAGACACATGGCAGCAACAAGCATAATGATTCGCTCATACCACCTTAATGGACCATTCATGTAACCCTGCACAACAAAGGCCAAGGCCGATACGCCGAGGGTCGCTGTAATGCACACCTCAATGATCTCACCATACGAGCCGATCAGCAGCAGCGCGTTGTTATAGACGAACACGTACGGAATGATGAAAATCGTAATGGCCAGGCGGCATGCCTGCAAAGCCGTCTTCATCATGGGTCCTCCGGCAATACCTGCGGCCACGTATGCATCCGGCGCCATCGGCGGTGTAATACCCGCAATGATGGAAAAATAAAACACAAACAGATGAGCTGCCAGCGGATACACGCCCAATTCGATAAGGGCGGGAACTACCAGGATTGCCAGCACGACGTATGCCGCTACGGGCGGAACTCCCATCCCCAGGATCAAGGAAGCAATCATGGTCATAACCAGAAGCGGGAGCAGTTGCCCGCCTGATAATTTGATGAGCAGCGATGACATCATCAAACCGAGGCCCGTAAGGGTGACGACACCGAGAACGACACCGGCCAGAGTAAGAATGGCGACCACGGGCAGTGCCGTCAACGCTCCCTCTTCGAATCCAAGAAGAAGCTTCTTAATTGTCATGGCCTTTTTGCGTCCCCCAAAGAACGTGCAAAGGGGGATCGAAAAGCAAGACCAGAAGATTGCCTTGGTCAGCGAAAATTGTGAAATAGCGAGAAGATGTACGAGAAGATACACTGGGATGAAATAGAACCAGCCTTCTTTGAGGGTTTTCCAGAAGCTTGGCAATTCGCTGCGGGAAATGCCGACCATTCCCTTTTTCTGAGCTTCAATGTCGATCATCATGAAAATGCCCGTGTAATAGAGAACCGCCGACAATACGGCGGCTTTCATGATCGTGACATAGTTCACGCCCAATATTTCCATGATGATGAAGACGGCGCTCCCCATAATCGGAGGCATTAACAGGCCGCCTGCGCTCGATACTGTTTCAACGGCGCCGGCGAATACCGCACTCATGCCCGAACGTTTCATCAACGGAATCGTGATCTGCCCGATGCATGCCACATTCGCCGTACCGCTTCCGGAAATCATTCCAAAGAGGGAACTGGCGATGACGGCAATCTTGGCGGGTCCACCGCGGACATGGCCGATAAGACTGTAAGAGAGGTTGATAAAAAATTCTCCGCCGCCCGCCACCCTGAGAACGGAGCCAAAAAGGATAAAAAGAAAAACATAGGTGGCTGAAATCCCCGCCAGCATGCCGAAGATGCCGTCGGTTGTAATGAACAGGCTGCTGATGAGACGGTCAAAAGGATAATCCTTATGTGCGAGAATGCCCGGCAGGAACTCCCCGAATCTTCCATAGAGGAGCGCTCCGATGGAAACGATGGGAAATGCCCATCCCAGAGTGCGCCTCGCAGCTTCTATGAGCAAGACAATAAAGACTCCTCCGCAGATCAATTCGTGCAGGGGGGCGGCCATCCCCATATCGCTTATTCTGCTGAACCAGGCAAAAAATACGTATACGCCAAGGGAAAACACGACAAGCCCGAGAAGGTAGCCATCCAATGTAATCCGCGTACGCTTTTTCAATCGAATGTCGTAATAGAGGTATATCAGGACCAGCGCGAAGGTAACATGTATGACGCGTTGATTCATCGCCGTAAATTGGTAGACACCGGTGGCGAGCTGAAATATGCTCATAGCCACCGCGATGATGCGAACCAGCATTGGGGCTTTACTTTGCGGTTCAGCTTCGGCTTTCATTAAAGGTTCCAAGATCTTTCCTCCATGATTTACGTAAGCATCCGTATATGATAACGCACATCGTAATTTGAGTAGGGGGCGAGGCGACTTCCAAACTGTACTTTCACCGTACCCTCACCCCCTCAATGTGACCCTCGATTGATAATCAAAACCTATCGCCGTGCAAAGGGATCGTTCGATTAAAAATACTTCGCCCGTTTATCCCAGAATCCCTTCTCTTTGTAATACTTGATGGCGCCCGGGTGAAAGTCGATGGGGTCCCCCTTGTCCGCCCCCCGGAACGCATATTCAAGTGTATACATGGCAGCCAGTGGATGAATGGCATTCTTCTCTTTTTGATGATCGTAAATGGCCTTCATCATTTTGTAAACGATATCCTCCGGGAGATCAGTTCTGCATACCCACATTTGCGGCAAGGTATAGGTATGGCAATCCTTTTCCATCCCATGATAACTGGTCTTAGGAATGATCAAGGGCACAATGTTTGAGTAGGTTTTACGAAGCTTTGCCAATACATCAGGTTCTGTATCCAGGAGTCTGATCGGGACATCACTCGCCAATTCCATCACGGAGGCCAAGGGTGCTCCAGCGGCAATCAATCCTGCGTCAATTGTGTTGTCCCTGATCCCTCTGGTAATCTCCGAAAAGGAAAGATATTTCGGGGAAAAATCGTTGAATGTCAGTCCCCATCCGGTCGTGAGATGCTTCTTCGAGTAAAGGTTCAAGGTCGCACTGCCCGCCGGACCGACGCCGATCGCTTTTCCTTTGAAATCATAAATTGATTTTATCGGGGAGTTTTTCCGGACAATCCAGTGGGTGTCACTCGTATGCCCAACAGCGATGAGCTTTACGGCACTGACATCCATCCCCTCTTGCTTTAGGTCATCGAATGTGCCCATGCATACAAGACCCATTTCGAGCTTGTTGCGGATTAGGAGACGGGCATTCTCCGTCGACGCCGCTGTCGTTTCCGCCGTGACTCTTACCCCTTCGACATACTTGTTGATCATCGCGGCAAAACCTGCGCCGACAAAATAATATGTGCCGTCAGGATTGCCCGTGCCGAAGGAAATAAATTTCATGGCAGCGCTGGCACCCTGGGGAATCAGGCTCAAAGACATCGCCATCATGGCAACCACAACAGTGACCTTGAATTTTTTGAATCTGCTTATCATGATGTTCCTCTCCTTTCATTAGCTCACGAGATTACAATACTTTATGCAAAGATGACGCTTGGTGCATTCCATTACAGTTCCGAAACGATGAGCGTGAATCCGCTGGGCAGTTCACTATAGTACATGGGGAATTTCATCTTTACCGATTTTCCTGGCTCAATCATGTCTTTTCCAGGATAAAGCCCCCCGACGGACGGCCCTTCAGGCAAAAAGATTTTCAGCCGAAAACGTTTGGGTTCCTTAGCGACATTCTTGATCGTGACTTCAAAATGCAAGCGGGACGCGCCCTCATAAGCCTCGAAGAAGTATGATACATTGGTGATCTCCGCCGTTTTTTCAACATTGTAAACAATGTTTGACTGCAGTCCCTCTCCTTTTCCCTTTATCTCTCCTTTCTGACTCACAACACAGCCCATAAATCCAAACGTCATTGTCAAGATAAGAATCAATAACCCCACGCCACTTTTCCTGAGAATGTTCATGATGCACCGCCCTCCATTCTATAGTGTATTCTGTAAGCTTTTGACATCGCCATGAAATGCCATAGTCCTATTTCGGAAAAAATAGGACTATAGTAAATGACGAGCGCCGTGAAGCGACTTTCGTTAATGATTGGGATAAAAAACGCAAGTATCCACAGCGCACGCAAACAACCACGTCAGTTGCCAACAAACTTGTGAATCTGCCCCGTCACTCCATTGTCACATAAGGCAGGCATCACTTTTAGATACATCTTGTATGTATCATGGAGATGCTTTTGCGATATCGAAAACGAGCCCTTTACATCATGATCGGCAATAGATTTGATAATTTTTCTGTGTTCAGTGATCAATTTTTTGATTGTTTTTTTCGGAACCTTGTCCCCCGTCATCTCGATAATAATGGACGAAAAGATATGGGTGATGGATTCGGAGAGAAATATAATTATCGGATTTTGGGTAATCCGGGACAGTTCGACATGAAAAAGAATATTTATAAGACGGGCCTCTCGAATAGACTTATCTAAAAGTTCATCAGCCGTATCTAGTAGTTTGCTCAGGTTATCAATATCATTTTGCGTGTGACATAGCGCGGCCTGCGCCGCGACCGATGGTTCGATATAAAGTCTGGCCTGCATAAGATGCGATAGGTCAACCTTGCCTGCCTGTAGCAAATTATCAAAACTTTGGATGATGGGGAGGGACGTTTGTTCTTCGATATAGGCGCCGGCATGGATGCCGCGCTTAATATGAATCATCCCCATATTCTGGAGATTCTTTAAGGCCTCTCGGATGGTAGTGCGGCTGACCTGAAATTGGCTGACCAGCTCGCGCTCGGAAGGCAGCTTATCATTCAGCTTATAAACACCTATATTAATGGAATTTTTTATTTGCTCTTCTACTTCTTTAAACAAAAGCGGTTTTTTCAAGGAATTGAACATATTGAGTCTCACTCGCAGTATTGCCTGATACGCCAACTCTGTCATCTAACGTCTGTTGTCAGACCAATAATAAATTATTTTTCGTATGTCAAGCATTTTTAAATAGCGTTATTTCCGCTCGTACGGAAATCAGGTGGAAAAACTGCGGGGACCCGGATGGTGTTCGAAAAAATACGGGAAAATGCTTACGAAGAGCGTTCGTGCCGGATGGATCTTATTCCATTTCTAAATCATTTATGATATAATAGTCGCATATTCCTGAGGAGGAGGTGTGGCTATGGCGAGGAAGGCGAGAGGCAGAGATTTATTGGAGCA
>Ga0007800_10000560_pt1 | contig 14150 bp, 15 predicted proteins | sample CryBogmetaGMA14M_FD_60366 | JGI IMG/M metagenome (GOLD analysis project Ga0007800, IMG submission 60366) | Freshwater microbial communities from Crystal Bog, Wisconsin, USA - MA14M | ecosystem: Environmental > Aquatic > Freshwater > Lake | place: Crystal Bog, Wisconsin, USA | collected 2009-07-06 | reverse complement strand
CAGGTCCGGTTGCGTGGCCGTTTGGGCGTTCTGGATCATCCGGTCCGTGATCAGTCTGGCAAATTTCCCCAGGGTTTTCGGATTTCCGGCGATCAACCGGGAAAAAGATTCCCGCGGGATCTTGATGAGCTTGCAGGCGGTTGAGGTCAGGACATCCGCGATCGCCGGTTCTCCCGTCATGACCGACATCTCGCCGAACAGGGCTCCACGCTCCAGGGTTTTGCTGATTTTCCCGGACGTTCCGACGGCCGGAATCACGACCGTCACTTCTCCCTCATAGACGATCCAGAGGAAACGGCCGATCTCGCCCCGTTTGATGACGGGCGCGGATGGCTCATAATCGATCCACTGCGCCTTGGAGGCAAGAAAGGATATTTCCTGGTCATTCAGGTCAGAGAGAATCTCCAGCGACTTGAGAAATTGAGAGGATTCCATATTCTTTTCAGCCCTTCGCGGTATGGACATGAACCGGTGTAAAATTCAGATGAGTTTCCAACCCGCAACATGCAGCATTTTGATGCCCAGGAAGTTCTGGAACTCAATCGTAAGCGGGTAAGGCGACAGGAAATCCTGCGGCAGGTAAACGTAGATTTTGTTGATAATCTGAACCTTATAGTCGTTGATGTTTTTCGGCTTGCCCGATCGCACGGAGGGGCCAAAATTGATTCGTCCTCAACACAGACTGACCGGACGGGCGTGAAAAAGGTAGAGGGCCCCGCTTTTTTTTAAGAGGTGGTCGCGGGCTTTGTCGGAAACCATAATCATAATATTTAAATAGGGAAGGGAGGATCCTGGGATCCTCCCTTCTTTAGAAATCATTACTTTTGAAATTACGGTCTCGCATCGGGTGGCGCATCGGCGGGGATCACCGGACAGTAAACCACGTCACGGTCGTCATTCATGCCGATGGGCTTGTCGGTTTTGAGCAGCTTGAACTGGACTCGGATGTTTTCCGCAATGATGATGACCACAAGGATGATAATCCCGATGCTCAGCCAGGCGTTCAACATCTGATTTTTTGCCAGGTAGGTCTGGGTATTCATGATCCCGGCGGCAAAAGTGGTGATGGTGACAAAAACGCAGGGAATAAACGTAATCAACGCATAGCTTTTCTTGGCAGAGATCCTGAGGATGATCGTGGTTCCGATTGCCAGGGCTAAGGACGCCAGTGTCTGGTTCGTGGCGCCGAACATCGGCCAGATCGAGGAGATATCGCCTGTGAAGAGCAGATAACCCCAGGCTACGGAGACGATGGCGCTGGTCAGAATGGAACCGGGGATCCAGTCTTTCTTACCGAAGGGTTTGTAGGCATAGCCGAGGATGTCCTGGAGGATGTAACGGGCCACGCGGGTTCCGGCGTCGATGGTCGTCAGGATGAACAGCGCCTCGAACATGATGATGAACTGGAACCAGTACTTCATCGTATGCCGGAGTCCCTCACCGATATTGGCAAAGATATGGGCCATGCCGACGGCCAGGGAAATGGCGCCGCCCGGGCGATGCGATACGTCTAGTCCGACCAATTGATTGAGGATGGGCAGATCAACGACAGTCATTTGCAATTTCGCATAGACGGCCGCAGAGGTATTGATGGCAAAATAGTCACTCGGATTGAGGGTGACGGCGGAGAGCAGCGCCATGACGCCAACCAAACCTTCCACCAACATCGCGCCGTAGCCTACAAATTTAATCTCCGTTTCGTGTTCAATCATCTTCGGGGTGGTGCCGGAGCCGATGAGGGCATGGAACCCCGAAATGGCGCCGCAGGCGATGGTAATGAACACATAGGGCCACCAGGGACCGGGGATGATGGGTCCGCCGCCGTCGATGAACTGCGTGGTGATAGGCATCTTAATATCGGGATTCACGAAGAACATGCCAATCACCAGGGCGGCGATGACGCCGATCTTCATGAAGGTGCTGAGATAGTCCCGCGGGGCGAGCAGGAGCCAAACGGGAATAGCCGCCGCACAGAAACCGTAAAGGGGCAACAGGATGGACACCTGTTTTTTACTGAAGGTAAACCAGACGGCATAACTGGATTCGGCAACAAAGGGCCCCAGGAAGACGGCCGCGCAGACCAGAATAAATCCGGCGATGGATCCGGAAAGGATTGCCCCGGGTCTGATCCTGAACATGTAGAGGCCGATGACCATGGCGATGGGGATCGTCATGGCGATGGAGAAGACGCCCCAGGGGTTGTTGAACAGGGCGTTGACCACGGCCACACCCAGACCGGCGAGGGCGACAATGATGATGAAAAGAATGACGACCGCGGTGACGCCGCCCGTGAGCTTACTGACGTCTTTTTCGGCGATGACCGACAGAGACTGGCCCTTGTGGCGGTAGGATGCAAAAAGAATGATCATATCATGGACACAGCCGGCAAAGACGCTGCCCAGCAGAATCCAGAAAAAACCGGGACCCCAGCCGTACTGGGCGGCCAGGACCGGTCCGATCAAAGGTCCCGCACCGGCGATCGCGGCAAAATGATGGCCGAAGACGACCCACTTGTTGGTTGGAACGAAATTCTGGCCGTCATTACAGGAGATGGACGGTGCGATATTCCGGTCGTCCAGCATCATTACCTTGGCTGCGATGAACGCCGCATAATAACGATAAGCCAAAGCAAAGGTACATAAAGCACCAATTAGCAAATACAATGAGCTCATGAAATTTACCTCCTTCTATAATTTTTTATAAAACAGAACGAGCGGGATTTTATATGGAATCATTTCCAACGGATTTTCAGTTCCCGCTTTCTTTGCCTTTTCAGGGTAGAATGATATCCGCGAGAGCGCGTTTGGGCACATAATGCCGTCCCTCGCCGTCCCGCCAATACTTAATGTCGCCATCCGCTTTCACCGCTTCCAGTACCACTGTTTCGATGGGCCTGCCCAGGGCGATTACGAGGATAATTTCATATCTTTCCGGAATCTTGAGTCTTTCGCGTAGGTTCGTCCGCTGGATCGAAGCGATCATACAGCCCCCCAATCCCTTCTCCGCAGCGCCTAAAAGGATACTCTGTGCGGCGATGCCGTTATCGAAATCGAAGGACTGGCTGATTTCTTTGTCTCCGAGCATGAGGATATAGGCGGACGGCCGTTCACCTTCAGAGGGACCGGGCCATTCTTTCAGATATCCGGCCCAGGCCAGCTGCTCGAAAATGAGTACGTTCTTCTTGGAATCGGCGGAAAGGATGTACTTCAGGGGTTGCTTGTTGCCGGCCGACCCGCTCAGGCGGGCCAGATCAACCAGCTCTTTCAAGGTTTCCAGGCTGATGACAAAGCTCTGATCAAAGCGCCGGTAACTTCTGTTCTTGACGACCAGATCCTTGATCACGCCAACCTCCTGATGACATTATGAAAAATTTTTCTTCCGATGAACCGGACAACCTGGTTCATCCAAGATTAACCATAAAATCATAACTCGGCCGTAAATTTAGTCCCATCAGAAATGAAAGTCAATGATTTTTCTTGAATGGCTTGAAACGCGTTTTTTCCCTGAACTGTGGCTATTTCGATTTGAAAGTGAGTACTTATCCCGCTTACCCTTCAGACCGCAGCCGACGATGCCGGCGCCGGCTGTATCCAGTGAACCTCTATCGCCACCAGGGTCGGACCCGGCAGGGGCCTGGTTCCGAACAGCAGCGGCAGGACCTGTCTCCGTGTCGGGGCCTTGATCTGGCCGAACGTCCTGTATTCCTCGCAGAGATGGGCCGCGTGCGCCCAGCCGCCGACGACCTCCGCTGTATAATCGAGACGACGCAGCAAGCGCTGCTCATCAAAATAAAAGATTTGCTCCCGGCTATGTGCAGGGATGTCGTCAGGGAAGGTGACATGCAGGCGCGTATACGCCGCCAGGTCTCCCGATGCCGCTGCGAGCGCCTTGATGACAAAACCATCGCGCATGAGCGAGAAGGGCGCTGTCAGATAGTTCCAGGTGGCATAACCGGCGAAATAGATGAAATCAAGGTCGTCCCAGAAGAATTGCCGCCTGATCCCCCGGAACGCGGAACGGGGGTTCTCCCGCTGCGCGATGATCCTTCCATGCTCGTCCGTGATGCGGACCTCGCGGTTCCCGATAAGCTCGGCCATCTGCCCCGCCTGCGGATAATCGAAGAAAGCGAAACGCGGTTCACGCGTATCAGCGCGCATGCGCACGCGCCTGAGGGCAGGCCGGCGCTTCGCAGTGAACAGGAAACCGGAGGCGGAGATTTCGGCGTCGAGTGCTTCCAGGCCATTCCAGTAATCCATGCCGCCGTGTGCGGCAATGACTTCCTGCATGATTTTCGTCGTGTTTGCAGCGTCCATGCGATGGTTATCCTCCTTTGTTTTTCAAATGTCTTGTCAAAAAGCTATCCAGTTGGTTGACAAAAGCCTGGCAGTCCTTTTTGCCGAACGTCGATGGACCGCCCGTCATCATGCCGCCGTCTCTTAGATCATTCATCAGGTCACGCATTGCCAGCCTGTCCTTGATGTTGCCCTCCGTATAGAACTTACCCCTGGGGTTGAGCGCAAAGGCACCTTTGGCAACGACCCGGTCTGCAAGGGGAATGTCGGCAGTAATCACCAGGTCCCCCGGCTGTGCCAGTTCAGTGATGCGATCATCGGCAAGATCAGGTCCTTCCGGAACGATGATGGTTGAGATCATGACGGACGGCTCATATCTCACTTGCTGATTGGCCACAAAAACCAGGGGCACATGCAAGCGCACAGCGGCCCGGATTAGCAGGTCTTTGGCCGCAGTCGGAAAACCGTCCGCATCGACATATATCCGCATCATCAGGCATCCAAAATTTCTTTGACTCTGCCGACAATGCCGCTTTGCAGGCGCACCTTGATGCCCTGGGGGTGACTGGCTGAGTTTGTGAGGATATCCTTGACGATGCCTTCAGACAGTTTACCGCTGAGCTGATCCTGCTTTCGGACAACCTTCACATGCACGCCGGGTTTAATGTCCGATCGGTTATTTCCATTCATGCCTATGCCCTTTGACATATAATGATTTTCAAAAAAATCAGTTTTTTTATTACCGGGAAATCTGCCTGGAGAAGGCCATTACGTTTTCATCTTTACCTGTCAATCCCTTCCGGCTCCGAAAAACGGATCATCTTTTTTTGGGTAGGATCTCGATCCAATAGTCATCCGGGTCGTTGATGAAGTAGATTCCCATATCCTTGTTTTCGTAGCAGATGCAGCCCATCTTTTCATGGAGGGCATGGGCGCCCGCAAAATCATCAACCGTGAAAGCCAGGTGAAATTCATTGTCGCCCAGATTGTAAGGCTCCTGCCGGTCTTTGAGCCAGGTCAACTCGAGCTGGTGCGGCGTCCGACCATCGCCGAGAAAGACGAGGATAAAACTCCCGTCCGGTGCTTCTTTCCTTCTTGCTTCCGTCAGTTGCAGCGCCTCCCGGTAGAAGGAGAGGCTTTTTTCCAAATTGAGTACGTTGAAATTATTGTGTGCGAAAGTGAATTGCATAAAATTGCGTCCCTTCTATCGAACATTCCTGGTGGACGATGTCGGTCAAAAACAAGCTTGGTGGCGCTTACTCCAGCTACGCCATCAAGGATGCTTGATCAAGGATCTGGTTATCCTTTCCGTGTTCGCCGCGCCGGCGGTGGTCCCTCCATCCACTGCTTGATGCGGTTGGCGTCTCCGAAGCGGGTCAGCTTGCCTTGCGCATCGAGCAGCACAATCAACACGGAACGATTTGCCACATGAGCCTGCATCACTAGGCATCGGCCTGCCTCATCGATGAAGCCCGTTTTGGAGAGACCGATCTGCCAGCGAGGGCTCCGGATCAGGCGATTGGTGTTATGGAATGTCAATGTGCGGCGGCCCGAATGGATCACGGCCTCTTCGCGCGTGGTGAAGTCCCGGATAAGAGGATAGTTGTAAGCGGCGTTCACCATCCGTGCCAAGTCCCGAGCGGAGGAGACGTTGCTGCTGGAGAGGCCGGTGGAATCCTGGAAGTGCGTCTCGGCGAGACCCAGCGACCGGGCCTTGGCGTTCATGGCTGTAATGAAGGCGGCGAGACCGCCTGGATACGTCCGCCCCAGAATGTGAGCAGCGCGGTTTTCGGAAGCCATTAAAGATACCAGCAGGGCCTCTTCGCGTGTGAGACGGGTACCCGCCGGCAGACGGGAGCGGCTGTGATGAAGGGTGTCCACGTCTTCAGGTCCGATGATAAGCGGTTCCTGGAGATTCATCCGGGCATCCAGGACCACCATGGCGGTCATGAGCTTGGTGATGGAGGCGATGGGAACGACCGCCGCCGCCTGTTTCTGAACCAGGCACTCGCCCGTCCGCTGGTCCTCCACCCATGCGAAGGCAGAGCGCAAAACGAGCTTCTGAGGCGCCCGGTTGACGTCAATGGATGCATAGTGCTTATGGGTAGACGGGGATTTCGATGGTTTTGCGAATCCCTTGCTTCCCGGGACCGCCAGCAACCCACCACTCAGGAGGATCACCAGGATCGCCATGCTATATCTACGCGCCATGCTCTCTCCTTTTTACTTTGTTCTATATTCCTTGAGTCTGGATCAATCGATCAAGCGGTCAAGGTTGTGCAGAGTAAATACCTTGCAGCGCCAGCCTTTTGTAACATAATGGCTGGAACAGCTTGGGATCACAATACAACCACCCCGATGATCAAGTCAATTACGTTTTTGCATGATTTTTCCTGAAATTTTTGAAGCGCATTTTTCTTGACATCGGGATTTTCCGGGTGCATCATCCCGGTAACTTGCAGGATACCAGGCCTGTCGGTTGTGAATACTTTTCTTAATCCGATCTAACCCGTTTCGGTGGAGGTGACAAGATGCCACAGGGCGAACAAACCAGTTCTGCCGTTGAGGAACTCAAAATCGGCGGCAAGATAAAATATCTCCGTGAAAAAAACTTTTTTACCCTGCAGGATCTGGCCGCAAAGACCGGACTTTCCAAAGCGATACTGACTGAAATCGAGGCGGATGAGGTCATGCCGCCCGTGGCCACTCTGCTCAAACTGGCCAAGGGGCTCAATGTGGGTATGGCCTATTTCTTCAGAGATGAGGCACCGGAGGAGCAGATTTCCGTCACCCGGAAGGGCGAGCGGGTCCAGGTCAAGCGTCGGCCTCATCATCGGGAAGGCGAAGTCGATTACATCTACGAATCCCTCGAAGCCAGGATGCCCGGCAAGCATATGGAGCCGCTTCTGGTTGACTTTGTCCCCATGGAGAAAGCCGATATGGTCTTTACCAGCCATGAGGGCGAGGAATTTGTGTTTCTCCTGGACGGAAAGCTCGAATTTCGCACCAATGACCGGGTGGAAACCCTTTCTGCCGGGGATGCGCTTTATTTTGATTCTGCCCTGAATCACAGTTTTCGTTCTCTGACCGATGCGCCGGCAAGGGCCGTCGTCGTTGTTTGGAGCAAGACCTGAAAAGGGGTACGCGATGATTGAAATTCGTTTTCACGGCCGGGGCGGTCAGGGGACGGTGGTGGCTACGATCCTGCTGGCCAAGGCCTTTTTCCAGGCGGGCTATCAGGTGCAGAGCTTCCCCTTTTTCGGGGTGGAACGGCGTGGCGCGCCGGTCGAAGCCTATGTCCGCCTGGACAAGAAGAAGATCCTGCTCAGGACCAACGTCACCGCGCCGGATCATGTGGCCGTTCAGGATCAGACCCTCCTGAACAGCATCAACGTCACCCGGGGCCTCAAACCCGATGGCTGGATTCTGATCAACAGTCCATCAACACCTGCCGATCTGAAACCCTTTGCCGGCTTTCAACTGGCTTATGTAGATGCCAACCGGATTGCCATAAATCACAAGCTGGGGACACGGACCCATCCCATCGTCAATACCACCATGATCGGCGCCTTTGCCCGGATGCTGGAGATGCCTCCCCTGGATGCCATTGCGGCCGCTATCCGCGAAGACATCCAGGTCGAGGCACAGAGAAATATCGAGGCGGCCCACGAGGCGTTCGAAGCGGTCTGTCTGATGGGCCGGATCGGATAAAACATCAGGGAATCTAAAATGAACGAAGCAAAGAATCCCAATCCTTTATTCATGCCCCGTACTTATCTCAGCACGGAGAGCAATAAGACGGGATCGTGGCGGTTTCTGCGCCCCCGGTATGATGAGAAGACCTCGCCCTGCAGCGCCACCTGTCCGGCGGGAGAAGATATTGCCCGGATCGAGATGCTGGCCACCCAGGGGCTTTTCAAGGAGGCCTGGGAAACGATCCTCCGGGAAAATCCCTTTCCATCCGTCTGCGGGCGCGTCTGCTTTCATCCCTGTGAAGGCCGGTGCAACCGGCAGGAGTTCGATACGGCCGTGGCCATTCACAGCCTCGAGCGGTTTCTTGCGGATACGGCGATCCGGTACGGGATCAAACCGGATCTGGAGAAAAGGTCATCGCAGAAGCAGAAGATTGCCGTGATCGGCGCCGGTCCGGCGGGACTCTCGGCGGCGTGGTTTCTTTCCATGCTGGGCTATGCCTGTCATGTTTTTGAGGCATCGGCGGAAGCGGGTGGGGTGCTGCGCTGGGGGATTCCCCTGTATCGCCTCCCGCTGAATGCGCTCCGCCATGATATTCAGCAGATTGAAGCCCGGGGCGTCACGATCTATCCGGGAAAACCGGTGAGCCCGGACGCTCTGGAGAAGATGAAGAAAGACTATGATGCCGTTTTCATCGGCTGTGGTCACGGCCGGGGAATGTCCATGAAGGTGCCCGGCGAAGACCTGAAAGAGGTCAGCGAGGGGCTGGATTTCCTCCGGAAGCTCCGGGAGGGTGAGACGCCTCCCTGCCGGGGTGTATCGGCCATCATCGGCGGCGGCAACACGGCCATTGACGTGGCCCGCAGCGTCGTGCGTCTGGGCGGAAAAGCGTTGCTGCTCTACCGGCGGCGCCGTCAGGATATGCCCGCTCTGGAACTGGAAGTGGAAATGGCCCTGGAGGAAGGCGTGGAACTTCAGGAACTCGTTGCTCCGGCTGCCGTTACCCGGGAAGGGGATCAGGTCGTCCTGACCCTGCAGGAGATGAAAATTGCCGGGGAAGAGGGCGGGCGGGGGCGGGTGGTTCCCGACGAGGGAAAAACCCGGAAAGTCCGGATTGACTGGATCTTCAAGGCAATCGGCGCCCAGGCCGATGAACCCCGGTATCAGCCTCCGGCCGGTGCGTCGGGCCTGCTGAGCTTGAGCCATACCGTTCTGGTCCGCGGGAATCAGGGCGCCGTGATGGTCTTCGGGGGAGATTTGACGAACGAAACAAAAAGTGTGGTCCACGCCGTCGCGTCGGGCAAACAGGCGGCCATGGCGCTGGATACGCTTTTTCAGGAGGGGATCGAAGCGATTGTTCCGAAGCTGGAAGCCTGCCGGGTCGGTGAAGGTCCGTCCCTGTCCATGGAGATCTATATGGGCGGAGAGCGGCGGCTCCGGAATCCCCACGTGGTTCGTTACGAGGAAATCAACACGGATTATTTCCGGTTCATTCCCCGGGTGACCCAGCCCCGGCTGCTCAAGGAAGAACGGGTTCAATCCTTTGAAGAAATCGATTTGAAGATTTCCGCCCATCTGGCGATGAAAGAGTCGGAACGCTGTTTCAACTGCGGCCTGTGCAACCAGTGTGACAACTGCTTCATCTACTGCCCGGACACTTCGGTGATTCGGGACAAGGATCATCAGGAACGGCATATCAATTATGACTACTGCAAGGGATGCGGCTTGTGCGTGGTGGAATGCCCCCGCAACGCCATGTCTCTGGGGGAGGAGAAGTCATGAAACGGGTCCTGGAAGGAAGCCATGCAGTCGCGGAAGCGGTAAGACTGGCGAAGGTTCAGGTGATTTCCGCCTATCCCATCACACCGCAAACCCATATTGTGGAGATCCTGTCGGAATACTGCACGAAGGGGATGATGAACGCCAAGTTCCTGCGCGTGGAAAGCGAGCATTCCTGTATGGCCGCCCTGATCGGCGCCCAGAGTGCAGGGGTGCGAACCTTTACGGCCACCTCCGGACAGGGATTGGCCCTGATGCATGAGCTGCTCCACTGGGCATCCGGAGCCCGGCTGCCCATCGTCATGGCCGAGGTCAACCGGGCGCTCGCACCGGGATGGAATATCTGGGTCGATCAGACCGACAGTCTGGCCCAGCGCGACACAGGCTGGATACAGATCTACTGTGAAGACGGCCAGGACGTTCTCGACTCGACCCTCCAGGCCTTCCGCCTGGCCGAATCGGTCAATCTGCCGGTCATGATCGTTCTCGACGCCTTCTATCTGTCCCATACCTATGAACCGGTGGACGTGCCCAGCCAGGAGGAAGTCGACCGGTTTCTGCCGCCCTTCGTGCCGAAATTTCAACTGGACACGGCTCATCCCTGCGGCTTCGGCCCCCTGGTAGCTCCCAGCGATTACATGGAAATGCGCTATCATATCGCGATGGCGATGGAGGAGGCCCTGGGCCGTTTTGATGAGATTGACGCGGCATTTGCCGCACAGTTCAACCGCCGTTATGGACCGGTGGAAGCGATTGATTGCGAGGATGCCGACATTATCTTTATCACCACGGGGACCGTGACGAGCACCTGCCGCATCGTGCTCCAGGACCTGCGGGCCCGGGGAGAAAAGGTGGGCATTCTGAAGCTGAAGCTGTTCCGGCCTTTCCCCGCTGCGCAGATCCGCGAAAAACTCAAATCGGCAAAGAAGGTAGCCGTCGTCGACCGGAATTTCTCATTCGGGGCCAGCGGGATCTTTGCCCAGGAAGTGCGGGCGGCGCTGTGCAACATGCCGGACCATCCCCCCGTTTTCGGCTATGTGGCCGGCATCGGCGGACGGGATGTGACACCGGAACTGCTCGAGGCGATTTACTGGCAGACCAAAAACAGCGATGTACCCCAGAAGGAAAGCGTCTGGATGGGCTTGCGGGAGGTGAAAAATGCCGACTGAAATCATGGATCGGGAATTCGTCCATTCCGGGCATGTGGGTTGCCCCGGCTGCGGCGCGACGATCGCCATGCGTTTTGTGCTCAAGGCCCTGGGAGAAAAGACCATCATGGTCCTGCCGGCCTGCTGCTGGTCGGTCATTGCCGGACCTTATCCCCAATCGGCACTGAAGATCCCCGTGATCCATGCGGCCTTTGAAACCGGCGGTGCCACGGCCAGCGGGGTGCGGGCCGCCCTGGACATGAAGGGCGATACGGAAACCACCGTGCTCACCTGGGCCGGTGACGGCGGGACTTTTGATATCGGTTTCCAGGCTTTGAGCGGCGCCGTGGAACGCAATGAAAATTTCCTCTATGTCTGCTATGACAATGAAGCCTATATGAATACCGGTATCCAGCGCAGTTCCTCCACCCCCTACGGCGCCTGGACGACGACCACCACCGGTCAGGACTGGAAAAGACTGCGGAAGAAAAATATCGTGGAAGTCCTCGTGGCTCACCGGATTCCCTATGTGGCGACGGCCAGTATCGCTTTCCCCGATGACCTGCTCCGCAAGGCCCAGAAGGCAAAGGAAACGAAAGGATCAAAATTTCTTCACATTTATGCGAGCTGCCCCACGGGCTGGCGCATCCCCTCCGAAATGTCCGTCAAGATCGCCCGCATGGCCGTACAGACCAATATCTTTCCCCTCTATGAGGTGGAAGACGGTCTGCGCTACACCATCAATTATAAACCCAAGGAATATCTTGTGCGGGAGTATTTCAAACTTCAGGGCCGCTTCAAGCATCTGACCGATCAGGACCTCGACCAGATTCAGCAGATGGTGAACGAGGACTGGGAGCTGCTCCTCCGCAAGGCCGGCGAGCGCGCCTGAGGAAAGACAGGTGTAAACCTGCCTTTTTCTCACTATCAGAAATCATGTCTTCGGAGTCCAACAGAGGTTTTCGTTTTTTTCTGATTTGTGAATAAATTTCTGGCTCTGGCAGGGCGATGGATTACACCTACTAACAAACAGTGAACCCTCGCTAACTAAATTGCAGATTAACAAAAGAAAGGTGTATGGCTGCGATCCATATTCAAAAGATAATGATCAAAGAACCAATTGACCAAATAAACTATTTGCCAGAACGCACCGGGAGTACCCGGTAGCCGCTGCGCGACTGGTTAGTCCAGCCCCGTAGTCCACCGTAGAAACTGAAGTTGGCGGCGTCGGAACCGCGTTTTTCTGATGCCCAAGCCCAAGTACACGTAAGACGAATCAATTCTGTCAAATAGACATCTCCACAGTCAGATTTATAAGTTTTAGTATTATCATACAACCTCACCAGCTCATCCTGCGTCGGCAGCCGCCAGTCCGTATAACCGCCCCCGCGATAATTCTCGCAATAGGACTTGGCGTTCGCCCAGTTAATATTGCTACCGTTGTCCCTCGCTGCCCACAACAGGCCGGTTCGCGTATCGATTACCGTTCCATCGTTATAGGCAGTAAATCGCCCATCGTTCGCGATTTCCTTGATTAAGGAGACCCCTCCCGCTGCGCAACCATGCAGAATTAAAACAAAAAGAAGGAGGCACCCCAAAAGATTTTTCCCGGATGTCGGCATTTTGTAATATCCTCCTTGCGATGAAAAGTTCAGGTTCCAATAGTCGAAGATGACGAGGAAATGCGAAATAGTCCGTGTCGCTCAAAAGTGCACTGATAATATTATGATTTTATCGAAAAAACAATTGTCTTTATCGGATGGGAAACGATTCCCTTACTCTGTGGCAAACCGCCAGCCGTCAATTGAATTGAGTCGAGTAGACCGGTTTCTTCAGATACCGCACAGGTAGAGATTTCTTTTCCCCGTTAACTGCCTAGTTTCGTAGCGGTGCCACAACAGTATCTCAACCATGTTTTTGTCATCTCCGGCCTCGTCCAGAACCGGACAACCGAAATTCTTTTCCTCATATCATAATTATCCTGGAAATCACATCATTGATAACGACTTGAAATCTTGCATTTTTGTCAAGCTAGGCGGTTTGTGGATAAGAGGAAGAAAGGTCGTCTATGCCCTCTCCTCCTCCTACTCAGAACGGAGGAGAGAAAAGCATTGAATATTGCCAGTTGAAGGCAGTGGTGCTTGCAGCAGAAGACCAGTAGATATTCGAGGTCGCAATCGAGATAGCGATAGATGACCTGCTCGAAATAGGGCCGCCAGAAACTTTATTGCAGGAGAAATACTCGTCATAGACCCCAACAAAGGTTTCAACGTACCGGGATGAGATCTCCATGGTTGCCGGTACCATTCAACGGCGCGGCATGGCTGGCATGGACATCTTCTTGTAGCCTTTCGGAACTTCGAAGAGGCTGTCGGGCTGGCCGCCCATTTTGATATTACGGTATTCCATGCCCCAGCTTCCGTCCACGGCGGCCGATTTGATGGGAAAGTTTTTCAGATCCGTCGCGAGCCACTGGTAGGACTTCATTTGCTTTTTCCCGTCCTCGTAGGTGATTTCGTATTTTTTCGCCGGATGCCCATCCACCGTGTCCGGTCCAATCAGCTTCCGGCTGATCTCGCCCTTTATCTTTTCCTGGGGTACCTGCTCCTTCGCCTGGCTCGCCTTCATCTCCATGTAGGACTTCTGTTTTTGCATGACAATCCAAGTGGTCTGTATGTCCCGCCGGGAGATCGTATACGTATCCTGATTCGGAGCCTCAAAGCGCACCTTGTTGTCCTTCATGTAGATCTTCGATGTCATCCCCTTTCCGCCTTTACCGGTGTTGATCACATCGGCTGAAAACTCCAGGGCCATGGCCGTTCCGACAAAAATCAACGCGATCAGCATTACCAAGAGAACCAAGAACCGCTTTTTCATTGTTTTCCTCCGTAAAAAAATTCGTTTTTCGTGTCCCCGGCCCTATCCGTAGTACTTTAGGAATATAGACCGTTTCATAACACAGGGGGTGAATTAAGGGGAGTAGAACGGGTTCCCCCGATGCTACAGCTTGACGTTTGCTTTCTCCGTTTGCCGCCTGGTTTCCCGGCAGCGCCACCTTATTGTGACCATTAACGATTGTAATCTTGCATTGTTCTTAAAATAACTCAAGCAAACATTTCAGGAAGTATGTCCGGATTCTATACGCACGAAAAACAGTCTGTCAAGCCTTCTCACCTTCAACTCGATATCAACAAATAAATCTATTGATTTGCGTCATATTTTCAGTTTCGTGTTTCTA
>Ga0007800_10000556_pt1 | contig 14184 bp, 12 predicted proteins | sample CryBogmetaGMA14M_FD_60366 | JGI IMG/M metagenome (GOLD analysis project Ga0007800, IMG submission 60366) | Freshwater microbial communities from Crystal Bog, Wisconsin, USA - MA14M | ecosystem: Environmental > Aquatic > Freshwater > Lake | place: Crystal Bog, Wisconsin, USA | collected 2009-07-06 | reverse complement strand
CTCTTCAAGACGAGACGCAAAAACCTCGATTGTCTGGTGGTCTATGCCTGGACTGCCTTTGTTGGCTTTTACCATGCTGAAGGCACTCCGAAGATTACCGATGGAATAGACCTTATCCATCAAGCTGTACCATTTGCCTCCTTTCACCCCGTTTTCCAGGGCCGTCAACATACGTTCCGTCCAGACGTTCAGTTCAACCCAGGACCAGCGGTCCCAGATATCTCCGGCCCGTTTAGCCTCCTCAGGCACTGTGGTCGGTTGTGTTTCCAGTCGTCTTTCTGTCATGTATCCACCTTCCTGCCTCCCTTGGCTCCACGCCCATTACGGCGCTTCTTCGCTACTATGGAGGCTCTGACTCCTATACGCCTCTCCCAGGCGCATAGGTCTCCCTGCTTCACGTACTTCACCCTTCCAGACCATTCCGTCCCCAACCACCTTGTGTTCCCCTGTAGTCGCTTTACTCCCGCTACCTTGTTCTCAGCGCGACAGGCTTCCTATCTCAAGACCCTTTGCCTTTTCCTTCGGCTCAGGCCACCGTCAGAATAGGTCTAGGCTTCGCCATTCCCTAGCAGGCTCGCCGAAATCACCCGGCCGAAACGGGTTCGTTATCCTACGGACTGGTCGTTCACCTCCTGTTGCTCTCCACCCCGCCTCACGGCGACGCAGTTACAGTTGGCTACAGGCTGTAGCGTTAACCTGGAGAGGACTTTCACCTCTCTGTTTGAGTACGCTCACAGGCGCACTAGGGGCGAGGCGGTGCCTCGCCCGGTTCGTTTCAATCCACGTCACCGAGCGAGGGGCGATTCAGGATCCGGGTAAAGAGCCGGCTTTCCCTCACCCCCCACGTGACAAGCATCGGCGGAATACACAGTTCCCAAGAATGCCGACACAATCAATTCGAGATTCGTGAATGTATAGGTAATGAGCGAGCATTGCAGCAATTGAACACAACCAGTTGAATCCGGGTTATGGTCGGCATTCCCGTCATCACAGAATGTCCACCCTCAAATACAATTGTTCCGTAATTATGCGGCGGTCTTCGAGGGAATCCATTTCTTGAAACACATCATAAATTGGCTTGGGTGCCACGATTTTTGATGGTATCCGTCGTATTCATAGGGCTGTTTCTTATTTTTTTGTCAACCAGCCTTGTTTGTTGAGAGTGGCCCAGGCGATTTGAATATGTTTTTCCTGAAACATTTGTTTTCGATCATTCCAAATGTAGGTTTGCGAAATTGCCTTATCCAAAGAATCGGCCCCCTCTCGTATGGCCACCCAATGAACCGTTGCCAGCAGTTCCATCCCAAATGGAGTTTCAAATCCCTCGATCAATTGAACCACACGGTCAAAACGGGCATTCGTTTGTGAATGATCTTTGAGAAATTTTTCTGCTTGTTCAACTGCTTCTGGAATGAACTCGACTTGTATTTCAGTGTCATCCTCCGCATCGCCATAGCCGGTGATGAAATGCCCTTCAAGAAGGCTGAGAACATGGCGCAAATTCTCGGAATACGGTCCATAAGTACCCTTGGAATACCTTAGTCTTAAGGGTTCGCCGGCCTCCTGCATAAAATACATCAGCTTATGAATCTCCAGTAGTGAGATAAACGGGTCCATGACTGCTCCAAGATAACACCGCATTAAGGCCAGCAGCGAGGCTCGGCCTAGAGTCATCTCTGGTATCTTCTTTACCTTGACCATGTCTTCAGCCGCGGGAGCGCCTTGGGGCTGAAAAAGCAGGACATGCACATCAGGCAATTCGCGAAACGCTGTTTCAATCAATAACCGGACCTGCCTCCAGTCCAGGCCGCCCAGTCCGCAACCCAGCGGCGGGACCGCAATGGAATGGATATGCCGTATGCGAACCTCTTCCACCAGTGCTTTCAAACCGGACTCGATATCCTCTATTTTGCTCGTGCCTTTCCAATGGCGTTTTGTGGGAAAGTTGATGATATAGCGAGGGTTATGAAGGCGATTCAGGTCATGTACCAGCATTCTGCCAGGTTGAAGCTCTTTTTTATCACAAACGGCCTTGTAATACTTGAAGTTTTCGGGAAAAGCCTTTTAAAACTGCAGGGCAATCCCCCGCCCCATCACGCCAAAACAATTGACTGTGTTCACAAGGACTTCCGCGTCTGCCCGCAAAAAGTCGCCGTGCTTCAATTCGATCATGGCTCGAACCTCACATTCAATAATACCAGTTGTTTTCAATGCTTACAAGAGGTTTGTGGGTTCAAGGAGGTAATAATTAATCTGTAATTTCAAACTATTGATCTAATAAAGACGAAACTATTGTAAGACTATACCACATACTTTCATTTCGGGTCTGGGACGTCGGACATGCGAGGGGCCATATACCACCGAGTACAACAGTGCTAAACTTTTATCAATGACCGTTCAAGCCTTGGCATATACGAAAGAGGCTCAGGGAATAATGAATAATAAGATTACATCGGCTATTCAGGAACTGAAGGGCAGTTTATTAACGATGTTTGGCCGTGATGTGGAGTTCAAGCTTTTTGGTTCTGTAGCGAGAGGCGATGACAGAAAATATTCTGACATTGATCTTCTTGTGCTGCTTCCGGGGCAAGTCGATCACTCTGTCGAAGAAATGGTTTTTGACGCCGCTTACGATATGGAATTAAAATACAGCGTCGTTTTCGGCATTATCGTCTATGAAAAGGCATTCTGGAATTCCGAGCTTGCCGCCGTCATGCCCCTTCACCAGAACATCGATCGTGAAGGACTGGCTGTATGAAAGATACTCTGATCCGTACCCTCTTCAATGAACACTTCGTCAAGGCTGGCATTGTTTCGGTAGAACTGGGTCGTCTATTCTCGCGCATGTATGACTTCAGACAAAAGAGCGATTACGGGGATTTCGTGAAGATCCAACCTGAGAAGGTGGGCGAATGGTTTGAACAGGCTGTGTTTTTTATAAATGAAATCGATCGGATTATTGAAGGGAGTCTGGGCTGAAACGACACAGAAAATGATAAAATCGACCATATAACGCGGCGCGGGCCGAGTTCACCCGGAAACCCACGGTCATGATAGCGTCAAGGTTGTAGTGTTCAATCTCGCGGGCAACCTCTCGAGCACCTTCCGGTCGAACTATTCGGAATTTCCGAATAGTTGCTGATGCCGAAATCTCACCTTGCTGTAAGAGGTTGGCAAGATGCTCGTTGATGGTTGGAACGGTCACATCGAATAGGGCCGCCCTCCCCCGCCTGACGGGTGAAGATCAAAAACTCGGCCGTACTGTTGCGGATTTGAAGTTTGCCGGATGTCTTCTTCATGATTCCTCCTACAGCGCCCCCCGGAATGCGTCGTGCAACAGCGACTTTTTCAGTTCTTCCAGAGCGGTGAGCTTCAGGTGATAAATGGATTCGAGGCGTTGGGTTTCTTCGGACAGTTCGTCGAGACTTATTGATAGCAATAGGAGCCTTGCGTCAAGACATTGCTGTTTGAACTTGGTCTTCGATTTCTCACGAATGGCCAATCCCGCTTTCATGATTCCCCCTTCAAGCATCAGGCCCTGAGAGAGAAAATCAGACACCCCCGGGCTACCTACGAATGCCGTGGCCTCCACGATTTAGAACAAGGAATGCCTGAATGTGTGCCAGCCTGCTCGTTTTGTCAATCCTGCCTTTGGTCGCCATCTGCGATAGCCGTCAGCGGAGAGGAACTAAGAAACGATCGTGGTGATCGCCTGCCACGCCCCCGAGCGAGGGGCGATGTCAAGATGGCAAAAGAGTATGGTGTAGGGGTGGGGGTTTCAATCCACGCCCCCGAGCGAGGGGCGATCAGCAAAGGGTAGCACAGATCCAACACTCAATGAGTTTCAATCCACGCCCCCGAGCGAGGGGCGATCCTTATACTTCCCTTCTTGTAATTCATCGGTTGTGTTTCAATCCACGCCCCCGAGCGAGGGGCGATTCACCAATCACTGCTACACAGTGCTGGGCCTCTCGTTTCAATCCACGCCCCCGAGCGAGGGGCGATTTCATATGAATATCTCAACCCTAGAAATAGACGGCGTTTCAATCCACGCCCCCGAGCGAGGGGCGATAAACACCGTGGGTTTATGGAGGAGGCTTGGTGTTTGTTTCAATCCACGCCCCCGAGCGAGGGGCGATATCGGTGGGATACCGAAATTTCCATTGCTTTTTGGGTTTCAATCCACGCCCCCGAGCGAGGGGCGATTGGCAAAGTATGGGCGACATCATGGTATTGAAAGTTTCAATCCACGCCCCCGAGCGAGGGGCGATCGAAGAATGAGGGATGAAAGAGGTCGGTCAATCGTTTCAATCCACGCCCCCGAGCGAGGGGCGATTTTCAATTGCTTTTTGAGGTGCTGAAGTTGAAGTGTTTCAATCCACGCCCCCGAGCGAGGGGCGATAAAATAGTGCTATCCAGTCTGACTCACCCCTTTCGTTTCAATCCACGCCCCCGAGCGAGGGGCGATTTCGGGCATTGTGTGGGACCCATCGTCGCAAAATTGTTTCAATCCACGCCCCCGAGCGAGGGGCGATTCTGGATGTTGGACAACAACCAGCCTATTACTGAGTTTCAATCCACGCCCCCGAGCGAGGGGCGATACCACTAGCCCATCGATATCCCCATTGGTTAGGTTGTTTCAATCCACGCCCCCGAGCGAGGGGCGATACTCGCTTTCAACAAAACATGTCACCGTGCGATATGTTTCAATCCACGCCCCCGAGCGAGGGGCGATTTAAGACCGGCTCGCTCATGTGGGCGATTAAACAGTTTCAATCCACGCCCCCGAGCGAGGGGCGATTTAAGACCGGCTCGCTCATGTGGGCGATTAAACAGTTTCAATCCACGCCCCCGAGCGAGGGGCGATTTGTTTATCAGCACAGTTGGAATACCTTTCACCGAGTTTCAATCCACGCCCCCGAGCGAGGGGCGATCTAGTTCTTCAGTCACATATACGCCTGCAAATACGTTTCAATCCACGCCCCCGAGCGAGGGGCGATATTCCTGGAGATGGTGTTGGAGGTACTAAAGATGGTTTCAATCCACGCCCCCGAGCGAGGGGCGATAATGGGTTATGATTTACTTGCAGTCTGGTACTGGGTTTCAATCCACGCCCCCGAGCGAGGGGCGATTTCTGTCGATCCTTCTTAGAGCCTGCTCTAAACTTGTTTCAATCCACGCCCCCGAGCGAGGGGCGATGCCATTTCCCTGTCCCCTTTGTTTGTAGCGTAGTGTTTCAATCCACGCCCCCGAGCGAGGGGCGATGTGGACTCAGTCAACACAAGAGGCTGAGAGGAAATGTTTCAATCCACGCCCCCGAGCGAGGGGCGATCATATATAAGAAAACAATGGTGTCAAGCTAAAAATGTTTCAATCCACGCCCCCGAGCGAGGGGCGATAGTAAGGCTTCAACCTAACGTTCTCACTGGTTTCTCGAGGCGCTTTTCGCGAACCCTCCCGAACTTCACATTCCATCGTCTCATTTCTCTTCTTAAATCAGTGTATGTCAAATAATTTAAATACGTTGGACGCGTTGCGAACCTCCCGGGGATTTTCTGGTAGCTAAGGGTTCGCACAACCTATTTCACACGATAAGAGGACCTTCCGGATCGTAGCCCGGATTGGCTCCAACGTGATCCACTCGAGGCTTCCAATTGCTTCCCAAGAAATAGAACCTGAGGCTGTCAGTTTCTGGGTCGATCTGTTTTTCGAGCCTGTTGCGCAGTGAAGTCCATTGAGCTGGATCTACAAGGCATTCGAATACTGACTTCTGGACTCTTTGGCCCATGTTTTTGCAGGTTTTGGCGATATTTCGCAACCGTTTGCGTCCTTCGGAAGTCTCGGTATTTACATCGTAGGTGACGAGGACAAGCATGTTTGGCTCACTTCCACAAAAAAGGAGGATACCCGTCGATATCCCCACGCAGGTGTCTGGCAAGCAGAAGAGCCTGGGCGAACGGTAGGATTCCGACAACGACCTTTTCATCGAGAAAAGGATGCCTTATTTCCTCTTGTTTGCGTTTCTGATAAGCGAGAAGGAGTTCCTTGCGAGTTGGATCATCCATGAGAACTGCCCCTGTCTCTGTGATTTTGAACCCTTTCCCTTTAACCTGCTGTCTGTTGATCAAAGACAGCGCCAAGCGATCAGCCAGGAAGGGTCGAAACTCCTCCATCAGGTCCAAGGCCAGTCCGGGCCTGCCGGGGCGATCCCGGTGCAGGTAACCAACGGCTGGATCCAGGCCGACTGTTTCTAGTGCAGACGCCACATCGTGGGCAAGAAGAGTATAGAGGAATGACAGAAGAGCGTTGATCCTATCCAAAGGCGGCCGTCGGGATCTTTCGTGGAATGAAAAATCGTCCTTTTGAGCCACGATAAGATGATCAAACACTCCAAAATAGGTCCTTGCCGCGTCCCCTTCAATGCCACGAACCGTTTCAAGCGTCTCGGGCTTTCTCAGGTTTTCCATAAGACGCAAGAGTTTTTGGGAAGCATCTTCTATTGGGGCCACATCAATCTGTTGAGCATGATCACGAACGGCTCTTAGGAGAACTGTCCTGCAGTTGGCAATTTTTGCCAGTACACAGGGGATGGCTATTTCAAGTGTTTTCTCAGGATCGTCCGAGCGTCTGTACTGCTCTCGCCTCAGCAGAACATTGCCGGACACAGGCCCCTGTACCCGGCCCCAGAATCGCCCATATAGACTCATGAAACTTATTGAAACGTTGCGATCGCCGCAGAGTTGCATCAGGGGGGGGCTGCATGAAACCTGTCCGAAGCACACTATGCCATCCAATGTGTGGATTGGGATACTCAGCTTGGTTTCTTTTTCCACTCGCACAAGGACCGTCTCTCCGTCTCGTGAGAGATAGGTCCCTTGAGTAGTCACATACAGTGTGTTGAGGAGGCGTTTCATTCACAAACCCTCTTGTCATTCAAGAGCCTTTTCCCAATAAGACCGTACACTTTTTTTCGTTCCGGTTGTCTTGGGCATGCACATTGAAATCAGTGAACACTTGTCACATTTTTTCTCATATTGCGCAGTTGGTGTTACCCCGGAGCGCACTATTTCGTGTAGACGCCGGGCCGCTTCTTCTGTCCGTTTGCGAAGATCGTCGTTAAAGGCTATTTCCATACGACGGCCGGTTTTACCGTAGAAAATGGCCCCCGCTGGAACTTCGATATCCAGCATTTCCTCAAGGCAAATGCCCTGAGCGCAAAGCTGGACTTCAAAGCTCATTTCTCGTCTAAGCTTCCCTCTCTTATATTCAACAGGGAACACCAGACATTTTTCGGCAAGGCTCTTGAAATCCGACTTGCCCGTTCTCGCACTGGGCCTAAAGCCTGAAAAAGAATTGTGATCCAATGGATGAAACTCCACTACATCGGTTTTCCCTAAAAGCCCAAGACGAAGAGATCTAATGATCAAGCTTCTAGTAACTAATACTTCTCTTCGTGCCTCTGATGAAGGGTTTAGATCTACCTTCTTATGCAAGTATGAGCCCTCGACAGTGGCGACGTTGTCCTCCCAAATACCTTCGATTCTGTGCAATGCCGCCCGCCGTTCACAGAAACACAAGTCAGCAAGAGCTGAAATCGGTAGAAGATCGTCTTCGCTAAAGACAGTTGGAGAATACATTTGAGACACTCGACACGATTCAGATTTGGGGCAATAGTTTAATGACGAACATGCAATTTGACTCCGGGTGGCAAGTTATCCGAAGTCCATTTGCAATCGATTCGGTAATCCGAAAAGCTTTCAGGAAACTCCTTGTCCTCCTGCAGGGTCACTTCTATTCCCTCAAACAGTTTGTGAGCGTGGTAGCATCCTAATCTTGCCTCGGAAAGATTTTGATTATGGTTATTGGGGTGTTGGGTCCCAACGTGCTCGAAGTCGTAGATACCTCGGACTACCATATCTCCCCTAGCAGCCGATCGGTCATGAGTGAATAGGTCCCCGAGAGCCTCGAAAAGGACTTCCAAGTCTTGACCAGAAAAACCAGTTCGCTCGGCGAAGGCCGGAGACACAAAGCATTTTGCCCAGTATAAAGCATATGGGATTACATGTTTTCGACCCATGGTCCGTTCTTTTCCTCGGTCATCTTCCCTGGTGACTGCACAACGAGTAATGGTGAACTCCAAGGGATTTATGGAATGGTAAGACTGCGCAAAGGTAAACTGAGCCGGTCCGCGAATCTGGCCGTGGGCAGAGCCTTTCATCACTTCGTTCCCGGTTGCAAGCACGGCCCCAAAGGTTCGTACATCAAAATACTTCTCGCACAACCACTTTGCAGCAATTCTTGCTTTCTCATCCTTGTCCAAATTCTTGGAAGGGGAACTGCTTCCCCGATGATCTTTGATCGTGTCCACGGCCTCGTCAATTCTCTCATTGAGAACAGCCCCTTGATGTACAAGAATGTCGAAACCAGATCGACCTTGCTTAAAAATTTCCACATAATTCCTGATTTTTCGCTTCAAGCAAACATCTGTTACGATGCCCTTATTCGTATTCGGATCTATCCTTGGCATGTTTCCAGCGTCTGGATCTCCATTGGGATTGCCATTGGTAACATCGAATATGATCAGAATGTCGTGCCGGTTAGTCAAAATCTCTGTCATCTGTTTTTCTCCCATTTGAATTCTAAAATTCATTTTCCCGAAGAAGTTGACTTAGCGTCCTTCTTTCTTATTTTGATCTCGGCTAGCTGCTGGTAAAAGCCGAGAGCAAACCGTCCCTGTGCCTGAAGATCGAGATGCCTAGGGAATGATGGCTGTTTCTCGCCCGGTCTTGGCTTGAATAATGACATGATTGTACACAGTTGCTCCTCTATAAAACCTTGGTGACTTCGATACTTTTCTGACTTCTTTATCTTTTCTAAGTGGTGTCTATTGAGGCGTAACAAGAGCGGGAAAACAGAGGAAGGGGACACACAAGCTGTTCCAAAGTATCGTTCTCCGACTCCAGCTCCTTCCAGTTGATAGTCGTGAGCTTTGGATTGGGCTTCTGAAATCACTGCCAGCAGCCTTCCACAGTTATAAGCAGAGTCATCTGTTTCAAAAACTCTTGATTCAATCATATGAAGGGCGTCCTTTCTATTGAGGATGAGCTTCAGGAAAGCGAATCTTGACTTTCCGGCGACTAATTCTTGCCTTACCTCTCTAGCAACTTGTTGCGTTCTTAGCGACAGAGGTGTCTCAAAAATCCCCAAGCCGAATTTTGAGATGTCGGTCTTTAAGCGAGTCATGAAAGGTATAACGATTGACGTGGGAAGCGGTGTTCCCGTCACTGCGGCCTGATAAAGCTTTGAGACAACATCATCGTGCAGATTCCTTCGATCCCGTACCGTTGTAAGCGCCAAATTTGTCAGAGAAAGAGGAGGCAAATCCTTTACGCTCTCCTTGGGATCACTATCAGTGAATCTTGTCTTGTTCGAAGGATCACCGGAGTCACCGTCATAACCAAAGTGCACGATGTCGAGGTCTACGAACCATTTCTTGAGATTTTCAATTGCCGCTCTTACGGTTGTATGTAACCAGTGCCGGACAACCACTCTGCCAGCGTTCCCAGTGAGAGTTACTGAGTAGAAATCTTCTGGCCTAGGCTCCCGTTGGCTCTCGCCTTTCCATGGGGCCTTAAGGAAATCTGACACTGTTGTGGGATCCGGCCTCTTAAGAAGTTTAGCGAACAGACCTACTTCCTCCGAGTCTCGACTAGCCCAAAAGCATGTAACCGTATTCCCTAATTTCAGAGTTTGATTATCCTTATATATTAAGGACTGAAGGGCTAGAGCATAACTTGCTGCAGTGGCCTCAGAAATCGGAGCATTCTCACCCATTGTGAATCCGAAAGATGAAAAAGCGGGACATTCTTGAGCAAAGGAAACAATATATCCACCACTGGTTAGTCCCGGGATCCCGAGGATTTTGGGTTTGTGAGATCGAGCTATCGGTTCTCCAATCTTTCCCGTGACAATACAAAGCCCCCCTATTGAAGAATTTTGACTCACGTTTTCACTGAGATCTTCAGAAAACTGTTCATTCTGGTAGGTCTTGGCCCAGTATTTAGTCAAGGGGTTATTGGGATCAGCATCAAACACCAGGTGTCCATCAATTTGAAAACATAATAGAGTATTATTAGACAGTGGCTTCCATTCACTGCTGGAGGTCCTAATGTGTACCTCCTTTTTAGTTGTTCGCGCCTTCGATGGTTCGCGAAATTCGACGAATGACAACGGATGCCTCGAACGCCATTCATCATCATAAAGATACCGAAGCCTAAATTCTAACAACGCCCGAAGGACCGGAAGGTTTGTGGAGTCGAAGGCCTCCTGAATTCTGTTCCAATAATGTATGACTGATTTTATGTCGTTTTTTCTTTTTTTCTCGTCCTGTGATATTTCCAAGCCATCGCCGCTGGACGAGTCAATGCCGAGGATTGTTGAGGCTTTTTCAGCGAGAAAGTGGGCCTTGCCTCCATTGTTCTCTCCAGGAAATCTTGGCATTGAAAGCGTTCGCCCAAGGGTTTCCTTCCCCTTTGAGTCAAGTTCCGTCAGCGGCACCAGTCCGTCTCCGATCAACTGACCGTCAGAATTGATCGGTATGAGAAAGTGGACTTCTCTTGGCTGAAGGTGGACTTTCTCCAAGAGCTTCTTTTCCTTTGCCAATTCAAATAGGGCTTTAAGAAGCATTTCTCGAGTCTCCCGATGTATTCGCAATTAACTTCACTACTCTAGGATTACATTCCAGCTTGGAATTCTTGATTCTTCCATGAAAGAATACCGCACTAGGTTTGACCATTTCTCCTTCGAAGTGCTTTTGAAACTTGTCTGAGGCCCGTCTTACTTTCGAGGCGGTAGGGAATTTTTGATTTCGTAGTTCCTGATCCTTTAGATGATCTACTTCGCTGGTAAACCAGCGGAATCCCACTGAACGATCTTCAGGATTGAAGACGTCATATAACATGAGACCTAGGTCGTCTTCGGGCCAGATCTCTGCACCCGTCTTGTCCCTGTATAATTCCCTGGCCCTCCTCTCTAATCCCTGGTCGGGGTTTGGCTCGTACTCGAAGTCAGCAGCAAACTCACGCATCCCGAGAGCCGGGCGGTGGTAGCACTTGCCGGTCCTGGCACGTCTCTCCACTTCTTCTGTATATTTTTTTACGGCTTGATTTGATTTGGCCCCGATAGTTGTAACGCCAACCTCTGCCGTAATTATGTATTCTACTGTTTCCAAAGCCAGCATGTTCCGCTGTGTGCCATGTTTAGCCCCTCCACCCGCTTGGATTGGTGAACAACTCGAAGGGTCTTTCATCCAGGAAAATAGATTGCCCATTCTTACTACTTCGGTCACCTCATTCCTTCGAAAGGACACCCATAGCCCCTTCTTGATCACACGGACGCTGTCAATCAGGTAGAACATCTCCGGCTCCCAAAAAATAGCCTCAAGGACGCCTCGGGCAGCAGAGGGAGTCATAACAGGGTAACTAACTCGCTCCACCTTCATTTCTGGCCGTGTGAAACACGCAAAATCGCCCCACACGCGAATCGACACAAGATTTCTGTTCATTGGATAAAATCCTCCAAGGGTCTATTCTCTATCAAGACGCCGAGAAAATGGTGGTAGCATCCCTCTCCAAGTACGTGGATCTCAAGATTAGGGAGAATTCTCTTAACCATAGATTGGGATTCGAGACGCTGAAAATCTGCCAAGCGAATATTCACCATGAATCGCTGAAGGCGACGTAGATCCAAGTACCCGAATCGGGGTTGTCCGGGTTGAGATTGTCTGTTGCGAATATCTTCAATTAACCCCCTGCCGTTCTCATAAGGAACTACCACGGGGATGCCCCCGTCTGTTATGACGACGGCATTTTTTGATACGGCCCTGAAACGAAGTGAACGCCTGTCATCTTGTATAGTATTCTTACCTCTAGCCGAATGATCAGTAGAAGCTTGTTCAAAAAGTTGAGAGAAGTAATCTCCGAACACATCAGGGTGGATAATAATTTCATTTATGTCGAAAAGGTTAAGAAAGGTTTTTGTGTGAACGGAGGCTGCTCTGTAGATTCCTGGTGGCAGAGAATCATTCTCTGGGCTAAAGATTACGACTTGACCGCGCTTTGGGACTCTTTTGGAATCGAGCAGCTTGCCTTCACGGTTACAGCGGCCGGCGGCTTGCACGATTGAATCCAGAGGCCCCATTGCTCTAAATACAGTAGGGAAATCCAAATCCACGCCCGCTTCTACTAGTTGTGTGGCCACGAGCCAGCAAGGCAGACCTGACTGGAGGCAGTGCCTAACCGTCCCCACCTTAGGTGAAGCATGCTCGCCTAATACATTCAACCTGTGCTCTGGGCACATCGCCGAAGATAGGTGATACACGGAATGGCGATTCTGACTTGGGACAAGTTCCCTCAATGCCTCCCATAAAGCAAAGGCGTGTTTCCGAACGTTAACAATACAGAGCGCCTGTTGGTTTTGTGCAATTCTCTCCGCAAGGGTTTGCCAATCAATTTGCTCCTCAATGCTGTATTCGACCCGGCGGAGCACACTGAACACCTCAGGTAAATTTTCACAAATCTCGGTAACCTCATCTATGGCAAATCCTTCTGAGAGAAAAATCGGGTGATTGCGAAATGCGGGCTGAGTGGCGGTCATAAATAGGAATGAAACGCTGTAATTTTGGCTTAGTTCTTTAGCAATGCTTAAAAAGGGGTTTAGAAGATGAACCGGCAGTGTTTGGACTTCATCTAGAATAACTATGGAGTTGCATATATTATGCAATTTTCTGCATTTTGAAGGATATGACGAAAACAAAGTTTCGATGAACTGAACGGAAGTGGTTATTATGATGGGAGCATCCCAATTTTCACAAGACCGATCTAAGGAATTGGATTCTGTCCGAGAATCGTCTTCATGAATAGGGACGGCGGAATGGTGCTCAACCACCAAGCCCAGATTCTCGGGATCCAATATTCGCCTGTATTCAGAGGCATTCTGTTCTATAATGGACAGGTAAGGAATTACGACAATAATGCGATCAAGGTTCCATTCGCGTGCATGAGCGAGTGCAAATGCCATGGATGAGATTGTCTTGCCCCCACCGGTAGGGACAGTGAGCGAATAGAAACCACGTTTAGATCTTGCAGCAGCTACACATTTGTCAAATACTGCATGGCGGATCCGATTTACTCTCCCTTCAGATGACTTACACATACGTTCGGCAATAATTCTTTCTAAGAGTAATTCACAGACTTGGGAGAGATTGATCGACTTACGGTTCGAGCCTGAGTAGTGTACCTCGGTATCCAGATAGTCCGCATCTACCAGGCACGAAAACAGCATTCGAATATAAAATTCTGACGAAAGCTCGTCACGCTGGCAATATGCGGGGAGGGAAATCGATACTGGTATTGATGTGACCTGCTCCTTGAAAAGATTTTCCAGGTACGGTAATCGTTCAGCAATTTTGTAGCGTCCTTCGTCTTCCAACAATTCCTGAAGTTTATGAATATCGTGCAAACCTGCATGGTGACCGGCTATCGCAAAACTAGATAGCCAATTTCGCCTAAAGGCTAGTGCAGCACCATAAATAGAATGATGAGTGTCTTCTCCTCCTCCTCGTTGTTTTCTGAGATATTTCTGGAATTCTTCCCTGAATTTTCCAAGGTCGTGAAGCAATCCAGCCACATAAGCTTCATCTGCGGCACCAAATTTTCCTGCAAATTTTGCTGCTCGTCTAGCTACACCGTTCAGGTGTTCGACTAACGTTTGGGCACGCCCTTCGTCATTTTCCGAATGCGCCAAATAGGGGCTGTTCATTTAGTCACCTTTTGCAAAGGCTCTGGACCAAGTGGGGCTTGTCGTATGTAGAGAGCTGCGAAGAGAATAAGTTAGAGATGCTAGCTTTTTCAGATATTATAGCATAAAAATGAGAAATATTGTGGATTTTATCCTGTAACATTAAGAAAATGGATCAAAATTCTCCCGGCCGTTTCGACATCGGTCGTCATCGAGATGACTGGCGGATGTTCCAGAGCCACACAAGGGTGTACTGGCCCGGGTTCTTTAAACAACTGAACGTGATTTATGAGTGGTAAACTGCTTGGTCTTGCTGTAACTGGGTTCGGGGTAAGGTGGTCCAGTAAACCTCATCCGGGGTTCTTCCGGCAAGGCACTGGCGCCTTC
>Ga0007800_10000554_pt1 | contig 14207 bp, 19 predicted proteins | sample CryBogmetaGMA14M_FD_60366 | JGI IMG/M metagenome (GOLD analysis project Ga0007800, IMG submission 60366) | Freshwater microbial communities from Crystal Bog, Wisconsin, USA - MA14M | ecosystem: Environmental > Aquatic > Freshwater > Lake | place: Crystal Bog, Wisconsin, USA | collected 2009-07-06 | reverse complement strand
TTCATCTCCAGTTCGGATATGATGTCAGATGTGGGTTTAGGTAGATTTGCGGGTGGTTTTCTTGGTGGTCTTGCGGCGGGGTTTGACTTCTTCGACTTCCTCTTCAGGCTCGTCGGCCTGGCTCTGGCGGAAATTCTTCATAGCTTTACCGACCGATCCGAAGATCTGAGGCAGTTTGCCGGCGCCGAAGATGATGAAGACGATGACGAGGATGAGAACTAACTCCAGTGGTCCCAGTTTAGGCATCTATACTCTCCTTTTAAAATTAATTCCCCTGCGCTCCCTGCGAGCAGAGGGGAAAACAGCGCAACTACTTAGAAATACTCCTCTATGTCAAGAAGATAGCGTAATCCTATCAGCTTTATTATAATACCACGAAAAAGCAAAGAGGCGGCTAGACTTGTGCAGTTCTCTTTGCCGCTTTCTTGCGGGTCCTGGGACGGGGTTTAACCTCTTCCTCTTCATCGTCGGCCTGCCCGCTTTTGAAGGCTTTCATTGTCTTTCCGAGCGCCGAGCCCATCTGGGGCAGCTTGCCGACCCCGAAAATAACCACAACGATGACTAGTATGATGATCAGCTCCATAGGCCCCAGTTTAAACGGCATGATTTAACTCCCTTTAAAAAACATCAGAAACATCGAGGAAAGCATGAAGGGAAGCATTTATTCCAGAGTGACATCGATTTTCTAATCATAGACGACCAGCCTGTTATTGTCAACCCAAAAACTAAAATGGTTTCTGTTGAATTTACTATTCGCATTTGACGGCTGGGGAAACGGATGTTTAAAAGGAAAGGATTCTGTTACGAAAGAGAAATCGATCACTTGGTTATCCTTCCTCAGCAGAGCCCGCTCTATGCGAAGCCGAAGGGTGACCTTGAGCGGCCTGCCCTGAGCAAAGTCAAAGGAATGATGCAGTATGTCCCATGTCGTTCTCACTAAAGAGGGAATCCAGAAGCCTTTTATTGTCATTCTGAGAGGGTCCGATGGAACTTGTACGGAGTATGTTCGTTAACTCAGTGTAAACTCCGCGAATGTATCGGGGCGAGCGTGAGAATCCCAGGGTCGGAAGGTATATTCTCTCCCTTTCGCAAAGAGCTTGCCAGAGGCATAAGTCTCGGCGCCTATTTTACCATGACTATTTCGGCGGCCTCCGATGGCATAGTACAAATTAACCAGCGGTGGGATACTTATGGGTGATTGTATTTGAGTGCTGGATAGTGAAGAATGTGATGGATTAGTTAGCAAAAGGCAGGTAGCACTATGAACTCTGAAGATAGCGGTAAGAGAAATTACGGCGACCCGGCCGATGTTATGCTTTTACTGGTCAAAGAGGCCGATGACGTAATCGTCCTGGCAGAGAAATCGGCCAGGCAGGAAGCCGAAGATGAAACGGAGAAGATGCTCTGTCAGTATGAACAGAGAGCCAAGCAGATTGTCCTCAAGATACGCGAGGAGACCCGCGCTCGTGCCGACGATATGGCGGGACGTTTCCGCGATGCTCTAATTTTAATGGTCGAGGAGGCATCTACATCGGCTCTGGATGATACCATAAAGAGCGTAGGTGTCAAGGCTGACGAGATAATCAAACATATGCAGCAAGCCATTAAGAAAGAGACCAGACAGGCGATGGCTGAAGGCCTCGTTGCCGGTGATGACCAGTCCAACTCGGCCCGTATATACCGAGAAAAAGAGAAGCCCGTGGCTAAAGCAGAACAACCTGCAATTGAACCGGTTAGCTTAGTGAGCGATGGAGGCAACTTGGCTCCCAAAGCCTCGGAAGATTTCGAAAAGTGGCTGATTCAATAAAGCTCATCGTGACCGGTTCAGCTTCTCGGTTCTGACCAAGGGCAGAATCCTTTCCACATCAGCGCGGCGCGCCAGCGTCGTGCCCAAAGCGAGCACAGCGGCCGTTCCCATGGCCACGGCCAGCCGGCAGGTGTGAATAAGCGATTCTTCACCCTCCAGGGCAATGGCCAGTCCGGCTACGGTTGAATCTCCTGCCCCAACGGTGCTCACTGCCATTACTGTGGGAGGTGTTGCTTTAACTGTTTCACTCCGGTCGGCGGCCACCAGTCCGTCTTTTCCACGTGAAATCACCGCAATATCGACCTCCGCGCGCACCAACTCCTGGGCCGCATCCACTATATCTTTTTCAAAGGCCAATGACCTGCCGAGCAATTCCTCAGCCTCGTGCACGTTTGGCTTGATAACAAATGGTCGGGCTTTGATGCCCTCTTTAAGGTAGATGCCTGATGAGTCAAGGATGATTTTAATGTGGTGTTCCCGCGCCTGGTGTATAATGACGGCGTAGATGTCCGCGGGTAACCCCGGCGGCACCGAGCCTCCGCAAACCAGGATATCAGGTCTGGGACGTATAGCCCAGATCTGCCTAACCAGTTCGTTAACCTCCTCAACTGAGACACCCGGTCCAGGTGTACTGATGCGTATCTGCTGGGCTGAATCGGTCTCGCTGATAATGTAGCAGCTGCGCGTTTATTCGCTAATGGGAACGAAGGAGAAAGGCACACCTTCTTTTGCCAGCAGGGTGGTCAGGGTGACCCCTTCATTGCCTCCGGCAAAGCCGAAGGCAATAGTCTCGCCGCCCATCTCATGCACGGCGCGCGAAACGTCCAGCCCCTTGCCGCCGGCATACTGGGCCACCGCCTGGCTGCGGTTGGTTTCGTTCATTTCAAGGTGAGCCACAGAAATGTACTTGTCCAGGCAGGGATTCAGCGTGATAGTAGCTATAATACTATTTCCACGTAGGAGGCATGCCAATCGGATGTGATTTCGGCCATGTTTTGCACCGCCAGGCCCAGCTTTGTAGGCCAGGGAGTGGCGTACCGATGTGCGACCTCCGATAATTTCTTGAGCCTGTCTGTAGCGACCGTCGCCAAAAATTTACGCCGTGCTTCAGAGTCTGTTATAGAGATTGCTTCCTGCCAGACGGCGCGGCCTGCCAGAAACCCTGAAGCACCGCAGCGGCAGGCTAGCTCAACCTCTTTCAGGAACGGCTCGAAGTTAGCTCCGGCGCTGAGAATCACCCAGGGTTTTTGCGAGGCGCAGTCGAGATCCCCGCAGAATTGCCTCAGTTTCGTTTCATCTGTAATGTAGTTCAAGTCGGCGGGAAACTCAGCCTTGAGCACGTCAATAGGCAACTGCGTCATGTCCCGGGCCGTTTGAATAACCACTTCGCTTTTAATTTCAGCGAACTGCTTCGCGTGGCCGACCTCTTCGCCTATAGGGTAGCTGACAGGCTCCACCAGGAAGGGGATATCATACTTCTGGCAATCGCGTGCCAACTCTCCTATAAGTTTGAGCTGTTTCTGTGCCAGTTCTTTGATGTCCGGGCGGTAATAGACAAGTATCTTAGCGGCGGAAGCCCCCATGCGTTTGAGCTTGGCCACGTTCCAGTTCTCTAACAGGCGTGTCTCGCGGTGCTCACTGTCACCCGCGTACCCGGTAGCCTCCAGGCTGACGAGAAGGCCGCAGGTTTTGGGAATGAGGCTGCGCGATATACACTGCGCCGCGCCGAAAATAGGGTCGAGCAATACCGCGCTGGCGTGAGAAGCTAAAGCCTCGCATAATTCCAGCTTGAAATCGGTCATTTCGCGGGGGCGATTGTCTGTGCGTTCCGGGGCGCATAGCGCGCTCTCCAGCGAGCCTCGGTGATCCATGGCGCACATGGTGAAAATGCCGTCCGCGCAGGCTATCTGCTGCAGTCCCCGTATCTTGCCGATGCTGAGTCCGTTCATAGCCTTAGGGCTATTATGAGATAAAGCGCGGGGTTAAGCAACCGCTAATGTCAGAACGCCTAACCCTTACTTTTACAGCCGAACGGTTTCGTGGTAAATTGTGCATGAAAATCTAGTCGACTTGTTGGGATGGTTCTATGCCAACCAGGATAAAAAAAGCCTCCAACATCGGTTTCTGCATGGGAGTGCGACGCGCTATCGATATCATTACCGATGTGGCTGATAAGCAGGGTGGGGTGGAGACGCTGGGTGCGCTGGTGCACAACCAGCAGGTGCTCAAGAAGTTAGCCGGCCACGGAGTGCGAATCACTGATGATGTCTCCGATATCAAAGGTAAAATCGTGGTTATCAGCGCGCACGGCGTTGGTCCCAGAATCACCGAAGAAATCAAATCGCGCGGTATCGCCGCCATCGATACCACCTGCCCCTTCGTCAAGCGCGCTCAGGTGGCGGCGCGTAAGCTGGCCTCGGCTGGATTTTACACTGTCGTTTTCGGAGACGTGAACCATCCGGAGGTCAAGGGCATACTGGGCTGGGCCGAAGACAAGGGCATGGCGACGCTGGACGCCAGCGACCTGGGCAAACTGGAGGAGCTGCCGCGCAAGCTAGGCATACTCTCTCAGACGACGCAGATACCCGAAGCTTTTTCGCGTTTCGTCAAGGACGTTATCGACATTGCGCTAGTCAAGGATGCCGAGATACAAGTTATAGATACCCTTTGTCACGATATCCGCCGCCGCCAGGCCGATACCCTCGAGATGGCCAGGGATTCGGACATCGTTTTCGTCATCGGCGGGCGCAACAGCGCCAACACCAAGCACCTTTTCGAACTCTGCTCCACGGTGGCGGATACACGCCTGATTGAAACGGCCGCTGAGATTGATTTGTCCTGGCTCAAGAATAAAGCAAAGATAGGCGTGACCGCAGGCGCCTCCACTGACGATGAGACCATTGATGACGTGATGGCCCGCCTGCACGAGGTGATGGAGGCGTGACAGCAGCGGTCCCTCATCGTTGCCGACCTGACAAGTCCTGTGTTACACTTTTCCACTGAAGGAGTTTTATGAAAAAGCGTGTTTTCTCGGGCGTTCGCCCCACCGGACGCCTGCACATAGGCAACTACCTGGGGGCGGTCAAGAACTATTTTGCCCTGCAGGATGAATACGACTGCGTATATTGCATCGTGGACCTGCACGCACTTACCACACTGGAGGAAACAAGCAAGCTTCAGGAGAATATCCATGAAGTGCTGCTTGACCTGCTGGCGGCCGGACTCGACCCGCAGAAGAGCATCATCTTCGTACAGTCCCACGTGCCTGAGGTGACCGAGCTCTTTACGTTGCTGGGCATGGTCACGCCTCTTGGCTGGCTGTTGCGCGTGCCAACCTTTAAGGAGAAGGTCAGGATGCACCCGCACAATGTGAATTACGGGCTGGTGGGTTACCCTGTGCTGCAAGCGGCGGATATCCTGCTTTATAGGGCGGATGTTGTGCCGGTGGGCGAGGACCAGCTCCCGCATCTCGAGTTAACCCGCGAGATCGTACGCCGCTTCAACGAGCACTTCGGCGAGACCTTTGCCGAGCCTCAGGCCAAGCTGACCAGCTTTCCGCTGGTGATGGGTCTCGACGGCAAAGACAAGATGAGCAAATCGCTGGGCAACCACATTGAGCTGGCGGCCACGGCGGAAGAGACCACCAAAAAGGTGATGTCGGCGGTGACCGACCCCGCTCGCAAGCTACGCTCCGACCTGGGGCATCCCGAAGTGTGCAATGTCTATAAACTGCGCAAGAATTTTGAACCTTTGATAGTGGACGCTCTGGCCGAGAATTGCCGCTCCGCTAAAATCGGCTGCGTGGACTGTAAGAAGGCCCTGGCCGAGGCCATCAACCGCGACCTGGCACCCCTGCGGGCGCGGAGGGTGGAACTGGCGGCCCGGCCCGAATACGTGCGCGGGGTGATGCTGGACGGGGCGAAACGGGCGCAGGTCATCGCCAGGCACACGTTGGCAGAAGTGAAACAAAAGATGGGCCTGGTGTAAAACTGCAGGACGAAATCCTAAATACTAATATCTAAATACTAAACAAAGGCAAAAAAATTTAAATCAAAATACAAAGTTCGTTTTGAATTTGCGATTTTGAATATTGTTTGGTATTTGGTGCTTGGGATTTAGTGCTTCGTGAAAGTAGGTCATATGGACGTTCTGCAAGCCATCCTCAGCCGCCGCAGCATTCGTCGTTACACCGATAAACTGGTACCGCAGGAGACAATCCGTAAATTACTCGAAGCCGGCATGGCCGCCCCTTCAGCCAACAACAAGCAGCCCTGGCATTTTGTGGTCATCACCGACCGCGCCACTCTCGACGCAATCCCCAATTTCCATCCCTACTCCCGCATGCTTTTCGAGGCGCCCCTGGCGATACTGGTATGCGGCGATTCCAGCTTGGAGTCACATCCGGGCTATATGGCGCAGGACTGTTCCGCCGCAGTAGAGAATATCCTTATCGCGGCTCAAGGGCTGGGACTGGGGGCAGTTTGGCTAGGCGTTTATCCGCGTGAGGAACGCATGGCCGGAATGAAAGAGTTGCTCAAGCTACCCGAAAGCATTATCTCGTTTGCGCTCATATCTATCGGATATTCCGCTGAGGAGAAACCTCCCGCGGACAGGTACTTGGAGACACGAGTACACCATAACAAGTGGTAAAGAAAAGAGTGGAGTAAAACTCTGCTCCTGGTTTTACCTCAGGAAATGTCTAGGAACCAATCACTGCTGTCTGTGTCAGGTCTTTCTTACGCCGCACCGTCTAAATAAAAGTCTTCTGATAGCGGAAGAATAGGCAAAGTATCATCATAGCCTCGAACGCGAGGTTGGGTATGCGCGCCGCCCATGCGTCCCGCCTGGCTCCAAGCCCTAGCAATAATAGCCCAACGCCGAAAAGAACCGCGCCGACCAGGCCTATTTTCGCCCGCTTCCCTTTGTTGAGGATAAATAGACCGAGCACAAGTTCAATAATCGCAAAGAGGATGATGAATATCAGCATATTGGGTACCACAGTATCCGCCCAGAAGGTTTGCAGAAAATCAGGCCAGGCATACAAACCGCCGTTGTTATAGACCGTGGGGTCGATGATACCTACGACGATATTTATGACGACACCGGCCATAAAAACACAGCCCCAGAACAGTCGAAGAACATTGGCTACCTTCTTCATGTTATCTTCCATGTTTGTTCACGAAGCGCCTGATGCGCAACAGCGCCTCTTCCAGCTCCGGCAGCGATGTGGCATAGCAGCAGCGCACGTATCCCTCGCCGCAGGCGCCGAAGGCGGTGCCCGGCACTACGGCTACCTTCTCTTCCTGGAGCAGCTTTTCGGCAAAGACCTCGGAACTCATGCCTGTAATGGTTATATTTGGGAAGGTGTAAAAGGCTCCTTTAGGCTCGAAGCATGAAAAACCGATGTCACGCAGGCCCTTGACTACCAGTTTGCGTCTGCGGTTGTAATCGGCCACCATCTCCAGGACACTGTCCTCACCGCCGCGCAGGGCTTCGAGGGCGGCCACCTGTGCCATGGTGGGGGCGCACATGATGGTGTACTGGTGGATCTTGGTCATGGCGGCGATTATCTCTCTGGGGCCTGCAGCATACCCGATACGCCAGCCGGTCATGGCATAGGCCTTGGAGAAACCGCCCAGCAGGACGGTCCTCTCCTGCATACCGGGAAGCGCGGCAAAACAGGTATGCTCGACGCCGTAGGTCAGGCGGGCGTAGATTTCGTCCGACATCACCAGCAGGTCGTGTTTCCGGGCCACCTCGGCCACAGCCGCCAGCTTATCTCTGGGCATGACCGCACCCGTGGGGTTGGCCGGGTATCCGCTGAGTATGGCTCTGGTGCGCGGAGTGATGGCGGCTTCGATATCGGCGGCATCTATCTCGAAATTAGCGGCTTCGACTGTGGGTATCAGAACCGGTTCGCCAGCGGAGAGCGATACGGACGCGGGATAAGCCACATAACAGGGCGCCGGCATGATCACCTGGTCGCCGGGGTCGATGGTGGCGCGCATGGCCAGATCGAGGGCTTCGCTTACGCCGACGGTGATAAGTATTTCCGTAGCCGGGTCGTATTTCAATCCGTATTGTTGTTCAAGGTGGCGGGACAGTTCCTGACGCAGTTCTGGAGTGCCCAGATTGGAGGTGTACATGGTGCGTCCCTGCTCGAGGGAATAGATGGCGGCCTCGCGTATGCGCCAGGGTGTTGCGTAGTCCGGTTCACCGACGCCCAGCGAGATGACCCCCTCCATTGAGGCCAGCAGGTCGAAAAACTTGCGGATGCCGGAGGGCGCGATGCTATTAGCCCTTATAGAGACAGGGCCTCTTTTCACCGTTTTAATAGGCCGTATTGTTGTCATAGGCCGGTCTAGTTAAAGGATGACCGCCTGGCGCTTGCTTTCCTCTTTGCTGTCGAATATCTCGCCGTCTTCTTTATAACGCTTGAGCACGAAGTGGCTGGTGGTGCCGGTCACCCCCTCAATAGGAGCCAGCTTGCGAGTGACGAACTCGGCCACTTCCTGCATGGACTTGCCCTCTACTAGCACAGCCAGGTCGTAAGTGCCCGACATGAGATAGACAGTGCGGGCTTCGTCGAAGCGGTAGATGCGCTCGGCGATGGCGTCGAAACCCACATCGCGCTGCGGCGTGATCTTGACTTCGATGAGCGCCCATACATGCTCATTGCCCACTTTGTCCCAGTTGATCATGGCTTTGTATTTGACTATCGCACGCTCATCTTCAGCCTGCTTGATAGCCTTGCCGACCTCATCCGCGGTGGAGCCGGTCATGGCGGCGATCTGCTTGGGGGTGAGCTTGCCGTCCTTTTCCAGTATCTTGAGGACTTCTTTGTTGAACATATAAGCCACCTCATTCTGGCGAATAGAGCCACATTATAGCAGAACTTTATAAGCTTTGCTGCAACGTGAGGATGCCATCTCATATTTTCCTCGCCCTGGATGGGAAAGGTGGGGTTGAAAATACCCTTGCTATCCTCCTCCCCCGCGTGCTAATCTCAAACTTAATTATGTCAAGGCTTACTTTCCTGGGCACCAAGGGTGAAAACAAGGAAGAAGCTCCCGTCCATCGTTTCCACTCTTCCATGCTTATCGAATCGGGCGGGACGAAGCTACTCATTGATTACGGCCTGCTGCACCGCTACTCTCTGGATGAAATTGCCCCCGACGCCATTCTCATCACCCATGCCCACCCCGACCACTACTCCTGGCTCAAGCAGGATGTGCCGTCCGACATGCCGGTCTATCTTACGCAGGAGTCACTGGACTACGGCAAGTTCAAGCCGCAAAAAAGTCATGTCATCGTTCCTATGGAGAAATTCAAAGTCGGAGCCTCCGAATGCATGGCCTACCGCGTCATCCACTCCATCCGCTGCCCGGCGGTCGGCTGGAAGTTGTATTTTGAGGGCAAAACGTTGGTCTATAACTCAGACCTGGTGGATATAGTGGAGAAGGACATGGTTTTAACGGGTGTGGACTACTATGTCGGCGATGGCTCGGCGGTCCAAACCAACCTTGTACGCCGGCGGGGAGACGTGCTTTTCGGCCACACGCGCATTATCACGCAGATTCACTGGTGTGAAAAATTCGGCATAAAGCACATCTTTTTTACCCATCTGGGACGCGAAACTCTGCGCGAAGAGGCCAATTTCAAGGCCGAGCATCCCGAAGTTATCTTTGCATACGATGGGCTGGAGACGGAGATATAATCGAATGATTGTGGATTTTGAGGAAAAATTGGCTTTATTGTGATGTTTTCCGCGCCCTCGTGAATAGCGCCACGAATGTCAGGTATGCTGTTTCTAGCGGCGGGCGGCGCCGATTAAATCGGTGAGTTTTTGAAGACTGCTCTCCCGCATGTAGCCTTCCAGTCCGTCGATGATGTCTGTGGAGGCAGCGGGGTTGATGAAGGTGGCCGTACCCACCTCCACCGCGCTCGCCCCGGCCATGATGAACTCGAGCGCGTCCTGAGCTGTCATGATGCCACCTCCGCCTATCACCGGCACTTCCACTGCCGCTGCTACCAGATAGACCATGTAGAGCGCCACCGGCTTGATGGCGGGGCCGGACAACCCCCCGGTGATGTTGTCCAGTATGGGCTTGCGCTTCTTGATGTCTATAGCCATGCCCTTGAGCGTGTTGATAAGTGTGACCGCGTCTGCCCCGGCCCCGGCCACGGCCTGCGCAACGGCGACGATGTCAGCCGCGTTTGGCGTCAGTTTAACGATGATTGGCAGCGACGTTGCCTGCCTCACCGCCCTGGTGACAGAAGCGGCAGAGGCCGGGTTGGAACCGAACTCCATGCAGCCCGCAGACACGTTGGGGCAGCTGATGTTGACCTCTATGCCGCTCACGCCGGGCACACCGTCCAGCCGCCGCGCCAGATCGGTGTACTCTTCCAGCCTCTCTCCGGCGATGTTGACGATGACCGGAACTTTCCACCCGGCCCACAGCGGGGCCTTGTCGCGGATGAGGGCGTCCACCCCCATGTTTTGTAACCCGATAGCGTTGAGCATGCCGCCCCGCGTCTCAGCGATGCGCGGCTGCTTGTTACCCTCGCGCGGAGCGAGCGTGGTGCCCTTGCAGATAATGGCCCCCAGGCGTTGAATATCACACAGCCCGCTCATTTCTTCGCCATAGCCGAAGGTTCCGGAAGCCGTAATTACAGGGTTTGCAAGAGTCAACCCTCGCCGGTTGCGGGGCGCCAGTTGTACGCTGAGGTCGAGTTTTTCCGTATTCAAGGTGCCATAATTATAGTCTCAGTCACACATGGTGGCAAACTCTTAGCCCGAAATTCTAAGCACTAAACACCAAATACTAAATAAGACTCAAAATACAACTATCAAATCATCTCAAAGAACATTTTGGATTTGGATACTTCGGTCATTGATATTTATTTAAGATTTAGATATTGGGATTTAGAATTTGTCGTTGCTCTATTGAATAATGTAAATAAATAAGCTACACTGATTGACAGTGGCAGACATGTATATCTCTCCGACGCCCCGATTGAACCATCCACGCCTGTGGACGGCTCGGTGCGTGTTATTCTTTGCCAGCTAGTCCTGGCTGAGCGCCTTTTTTACCACCAGCATCGTCGCAATTTAATTCAATACAGGCATCGGGATAATCACAAGCAGGTTAGCTTAACCACAGGAGAAGGCGATGACCGATATTAATTACAAGCTGATCCGACCTCGTCTGGAAAAAGAGCACAAGCGCCTGACTGAGCAGCTGCAGCATATAAGCGCCGATCGCTCTTCCGAGGAGAGGCGCGAGGGAAGCCCTTTTGGCAAACGCGAGGAAGAGGCCACCGAAACCGCCGACCTGGAGAATATGGTGGCCCAGGAGCAGCGCATCCTTGAAGAGCTGGCAGACATAGAAGCGGCTATCAAGAAATTCGATGCCGGGACCTTCGGGATATGCGAAAAGTGCGGCCGCTCAATCGAGCTGGCCCGGCTGGAAGCCATGCCGACAGCCAAACTCTGCATGAACGATGCTCAGAAAAATGTCAGATAAAGCCTCGCGCCTGTCTCTCTTTTTTCCCGTGACCGCCGCTGTGGTGGTTGTGCTGGACCAGCTTACCAAGTTCTGGGTGAAGAACGCTATTCCCCTCTATGGCTCATGGCCGGAAACGGGCTTTTTCCGCATCACTCACGGCAGCAACACCGGGGCGGCATTCGGCCTATTCCAGGACTCGAGCGTTATCCTCAGCATCATCTCCTCCATCGGGGTGGTTGTCGTGCTTTACATAGCGATCTGGTTCAGCCGGCGCTTTACCTTTCTCAGATGGAAGACCAGCATGCTGGCGCTCGGCCTCATGCTGGGGGGCACCGTGGGCAACCTCATTGACCGCGCCTTCATCGGGCACGTCACCGATTTCATCAGAGTCTGGGAGTGGCCCGATTTCAACATAGCCGACTCATCCCTGGTGGTGGGCGGCATCCTGCTGGCCTTTAATCTCATCCGCGCCTCAGGGATGGAGCGCAGCGATGGAAAAACCGCATCAACTTAAAGCGGATAGCGCAGGCGTCCGCCTTGACCTCTTCATAGTCCAGAATCTGCCGGAGCTTTCCCGCAGCTTCATCCAGAAACTCATCGAAGACGGCCATGTAACGCTCAACGGCAAACCTGCCAGGGCCGGCCTCAAACTGAAAGAGGGAGACGCGGTCTGCATCACTATTCCACCTCCCGAACCCAGTGAATTGCTGGCTGAAGACATACCCATCAGCATCATTTACGAGGATGGCGACCTGCTGGTGGTGGATAAGCCCGCCGGCATGACGACTCATCCCGCCCCGGGCAATCCTTCACATACGTTGGTCAATGCCGTGCTGTCGCATTTGCCGGCTCTACCCGAGAGCGACAACCCGGCCCGCCCCGGCATCGTGCACCGGCTGGACAAGGACACCTCCGGGCTTATCCTGATAGCCAAGACGCGCGGCGCGCTAGCCGACCTCTCGGCGCAGTTCAAATCGCGCGAGGTCAATAAGGCCTATGTCGCCCTGGTAAAAGGTAAAGTGATACCTCCGCGCGGCATCGTAGATGCACCTATCGGGCGCGACCGCGCCCACCGCCAGAAGATGGCTGTCACCGATTCAGGCCGCCCGGCGCGCACGGCCTACACCGTGCTCAAGGTTTATGAAGGCTACACGCTGGTGGAAGCCAGGCCGGAAACGGGACGCACGCATCAAATACGGGTGCATTTCGCCTCGGTGGGGCACCCCGTCGTGGGGGACATCATCTACGGTGCGAAGTCGGAGCTGGTAGGGAGGCAATTCCTGCACGCGCAAAAGCTCAGTTTCAGACTGCCGTCCACGGGCAAGACAGTGGAATTCACCTCGCCTTTACCGCCGGACCTGCAAGCCGCGCTGGACAGGTTGGGATAGAACCCATGCTGGGAGCCATAATGGATGGCTGAAGCATCTGGAGGGGGGCGTTTCTCTTCGACGGGCGAGGCATGCCTCGCCCCTACGACGATTCGTTTGCATTTAACAGCAATTATTTTTTTGACGAAACGAATCCCTTTTATCAGGCAGAGCCACTGCCTACGATTCGTTTCAAAAAGAATCCCACATTGTGCCTGATAAATATTCGTTTGTATTCGCTTGCTTCCACCCTCAATATTTCCAATGTTTGATATAGAATATAATAGCACAGATGTTCGGCAATAGCAAGGGATCTTTGGTGGGTTGTCGGCAGTGAAAGGTCTAAGGGATTTTAACTATATGATGCAGCCTGTTGATATAGGAATTTCTGGAAGCCTGCGAACACCTTGCCAATCTCCTCCGGTTTACCTAGGGCAGCTATAGCGTCGGCGATAGAGTTGCGGTACTTGAGGTGCAGCGTGGAATAAGCTTATCCTGGTCAAGTTCTTCTACTCCTATTTTGATGTAATGGGACAGAACAAAGTCGAGAAAAACCTGCTGGTTGCTGCTGAACAATCTGCTGATATTGACTCTGGCGTTGACGGCACGCACCTCGCGGGTGATCGGATATATCACATAGGCCACATGCGGCAGTACATCGAACAGATCACTCTTCTCAGCGTCGATTATCTTCTGCATCTCGGCCAACTGCTCGCTGCCAAAACCTTTCTCAGCGAGTCCCTGCAAGAGTTTCTTGCGTGTTTCCGGAAGACTCCAGATAGCCCGCAGGTCGTCTTCGTTCTTGAAAAACTCCGGCAGCTTGCCGAAGAGTTACAGGGAAAGGCACGAGCATCGTGCTACGATATTTGGGAAAATCCCAGATGGCATTCACTTTGGGGTTAGGTCGGTCGCGTCTCAACAATCCGTCGGCAAAATGGAAAAAGCCCCTGGATGCGAAAGTCAGAGGCTTTGTTGTTCAATTGGCAGGGGTTCGATTTTCTATACCTCTATTTTAACCAGCTCTTCTTCGGCCTTGACCTCGACTGGTGTATTCAGCATATCCTCCGCGCCGATTTTTAGCGATTCTAAAAGCGCTTTTCTGCTTTTCTCCTGGGCGTTGACTCCCGTAAGGTCAATCAGCCACCCTATCCACCATTCGCCGCTTTTTTTGATGACTGCTCTAAATGCCATATTTCTCTCCGCCCTTTATGATAGTGGTATTTCGAGGTCTTTACAAATCTTTCTAGCCAGTTCGTCCATAATTTCAGTATGGCGAGGTATTTCCGTCCTCAGTTTGCCTTTTTGATATATGCTGTGCCGGCGTCCTTCACGCAGTAAAAATGCCCCATGAGTTGTTATATGTTTGATGAGATCCCTGCGTTTCACAACAGGCAGATTGTAGCATATCCAAGGGGGGAGGCGGGGGTGGTTTAGCGATCAGCGGTCAGATTTCGGCTTTCGGCACAAGGACATGGGGAAATCCCTCACAATTTCCCTTTCGCCAAAGGGAGAGCCCTCCCCGCC
>Ga0007800_10000553_pt1 | contig 14228 bp, 8 predicted proteins | sample CryBogmetaGMA14M_FD_60366 | JGI IMG/M metagenome (GOLD analysis project Ga0007800, IMG submission 60366) | Freshwater microbial communities from Crystal Bog, Wisconsin, USA - MA14M | ecosystem: Environmental > Aquatic > Freshwater > Lake | place: Crystal Bog, Wisconsin, USA | collected 2009-07-06 | reverse complement strand
GCGCTTATGTGCGTTACCGTACAGACTAACAGGATTCTTTGCTGTTATGCTATTCTAAATTTGGGTCAGGACTTCTTGAATAGTGTGATAAAGCCTTGACCACCCTGAGCAATAAAGCTGATAATATTTGTTAGTGTTTAAGGGGGGGGGGGGCTTAAATCATTTCGTGGCTTTATATTTTATGCGTCCGGTTTATTTTGGCGCATACCGTCATGACATTGGCTACTGGTGTAATCATCATTATTTCCTGATATTTATGGGCATTATTTAAGACGCGCTTTGGCAATACGGGTTTTCGCCGTTGGTGAGTTGATTGGGATGGCTGGGTGATGAAAAATAAATCAAAAGTAGCGATTTACTTTATTTTTATCGGAGCTGGGAGAATCAAATCATGGCGAAACGGGGAGAAAAAAGGCGATTTGTTAGGGTAGCTCATCCAAGTGGTGAGGAAGCACCTATTCGTTTTGAGTTGTTTAGCACTGAGCGACTCAAGCAACATGCGGTCAGTTTGGCACAGGCACAAAAAGTCAGTAGCCATAAGGAAGGGCGCAAACTAATCCCGAGGGTACGCGAAAATTGTCGGGTGTTGCTGGATGCCTATAAAGCCGTTGCCAAAGCGGTGCATGAGCAACATGCCATTACACCTGCGGCAGAATGGTTGCTGGATAATTTTCATGTGCTTGAAGAGCAGGTCAGCGACATTCATGTCGACTTGCCTGAAAGTTATTATCGGGCATTGCCCATGTTAGCCGATGGTGTTCTTGCCGGTTACCCGCGAGTCTACGGTATTGCCTGGGCATTGGTAGCGCATACCGACAGTCGCTTCGATCCGGAATTATTGACGGTATTTATAAAGGCGTACCAACACGTTGAACCCCTTACCATTGCGGAGCTTTGGGCAATACCGAGTACTTTGCGGGTATTGCTGGTCGAGAATCTTCGCCGCATAGCCATCCGTATTATGCGTTCCCAATCGGGTCGCCAGTTGGCGGACGAGTTTCTTGATCGTGTCGAGCAAGTTGCCGCGCAACTTGATAAGCCGGATTCACCTCTTCCTGAAGGGCTGTTGCCTTCAGAACCGCTGCGTCAGGCTTATGCCGTGCAGATCTTGCAGCGTTTGCATGATCCGCATCCGGGGGCTGCGATTTCCCTTGATTTCCTGAATGTCTGGCTGAAAGAACAAGGCGTTAATCTGGATGAAATTGTACGTCAAGAACACGCCGATCAGATCGCCAATAACCTGACCGTCCGTAATATCATCATCAGTATGCGTGCTATTTCTGCATTTGAATGGCCGCAGTTTGTTGAGGACGTTAGCTTGATGGATGCGTGTTTGCGGGCTCATGAAGGTTATGGGGCGATGGATTTTTTAACCCGCGATCGTTATCGCCATGCGATTGAGGATCTTGCCAAGCGTTCGCCGCATTCAGAAGTGGAGATTGCACACTTATTAATTGACAAGGCCAAACGTATTAGTGAGGAGTCTCCCTTTGATGTAAAAAAGCAAGAGCCGGGTTACTACTTGATTGGTGCGGGTCGGTATTCGTTTGAGCGGGACATTAATTATCAGCCATCATTAAAACAACGGCTGTTGCGGGGTTATATTGTCCATGCCGGACTGGCTTATATGAGCAGTCTTGTCATTTTGACGCTGTTATTGCTGTTACTGCCATTAAGTGCAAGCTTTGCGGCGGGGCTAAACGGACAGCAGTTATGTTTGTTGGCACTGTTCTTGGTATTTCCCGCTTCCGATATCGCCGTCGGTTTGGTCAATCGCCTTATTATTGCAGCACTGCCACCGCGTTATTTGCCGCGTTTTGATCTTAATCACTTGCCACGACTGGATTTGAAGGATGGGGTGCCGCAGACCTTGAGCACTTTTGTGGTGGTGCCGACGATGTTTTTTAGCGAAAGCGAGGTCAGGGAGCAGGTCAAACAGATGGAGATTCGTTATCTGTCCAATTCCGGTGGACAAGTGCGTTTTGCCTTGTTGTCGGATTGGGTCGATGCTGAGCAGGAAACCCTGCCGAACGACGAGCATTTACTGAGTATTGCTGTTGCTGGTGTGGACGCGCTTAACGCCAAGTATGGCGAGCAACGGTTTTTTGTGTTTCATCGTAAACGCTTGTGGAATTCCGGTGAAGGCAAGTGGATGGGATGGGAACGCAAGCGCGGCAAACTGCATGAGTTTAATCGTTTGTTGCGGGGTGCTACGGATACTTCTTTTTTGCCGATTGATGGCAAGCCAGCCACCGCACCGGTTGGCGTTTGTTATGTGATTACCTTGGATGCCGACACCAAATTGCCGATGGGGGTGGTTTCTCAATTGGTGGGTGTCGCCGCGCATCCTCTTAATCAGCCGGTATTTGATCCAAAGACCGGCTGTGTTGTAGATGGCTATGGCATTCTTCAGCCTCGGGTGACACCGACTTTGCCACAGCGTCAGGAGCACTCGATGTTTCACCAGATTTATGCAGGCTCTTGCGGCACCGACTCTTATGCCAGTTCGGTGTCGGAACTTTATCAAGACCTGTTCGCACTCGGGACTTACAGCGGTAAAGGCTTATATCATGTCGATGCTTTTGAAGCCGCGTTGGCCGGGCGTGTGCCGGATAATACCTTGCTGAGTCATGACTTGTTCGAGAGCGTATTTGCCCGCTGTGCGTTGGTGAACGATATTGAGTTTTTTGAAGAATTTCCCTCGCACACCGAAGTCGCTGCATCCCGCCAGCACCGGTGGGCGCGAGGCGATTGGCAGTTATTACCCTGGATTTTGGGGTTTCGTGGCAAAGGGTTGCCCATGATTGGGCGCTGGAAAATGCTTGATAATTTACGCCGAACCCTTTCGGCACCCGGCAGTTTATTTGCACTGGTCGTAACTTGGGCTACTCCCCATGCACCGCTGTGGGTTTTGATGGGTTTTGTATTGACGGCATTGGCATTTCCTGCGCTATTGGCATTTATAAGTGGTTGCTCTTTTACCCGTCGAGGTATTTCGATAACCACCCGTTTGCGCGTAATGGGACAAAATGTACTTTGGGCTATTGGCAATAGTTTGGTGACCTTGACGTTACTCGCCCAACAAGCCTGGCTGATGATAGATGCCATTGTTCGCACGTTGGTCAGGCTGTTTATTACCCGTCGCCACTTACTTAATTGGATCACCGCCCTTCAGGCCAAAGCGGTGGCCGGTCATTCGCTACAAAATCTTGTTTTATCATTGGGTAGTTCGTCCACAATCGTTATGGGTGCCGGGGTTGTGGTATTGATTTTTAATCCGGTGGGTATTGAGGTTGCGACACCTTTTTTGCTTTTGTGGTGGCTGGCACCTGTACTCGCTCGGGCATTGAGCCAGCCGCCCAAACTTGACCGGGCAGAGTTTTTACAGGCACGCGACAGTCAGCAACTCCGCTTAATTGGCAGGCGTATCTGGCGTTTTTTTACGACTTTTGTAACGGCTAAGGAAAATTATCTGCCACCGGATAATTTTCAGGAAGAACCGCAGCCTGTTATCGCCCATCGCAGTTCGCCCACCAATTTTGGGCTTTATCTGTTGTCTGTTGTTAGCGCACGGGATTTTGGGTGGCTCGGGTTGATCGATACCGTTGACCGGCTCGAAGCCACCTTGACGACACTCATGGCGTTGCCCCGTTTACATGGCCATTTTTATAACTGGTACGATACCCTTGATTTACGGGCACTGGAACCTCGCTATATTTCTACCGTTGACAGCGGTAATCTGGCGGGGCATCTGTTGGTATTATCCCAAGCCTGCCGGGAAATGCGCAGTCGGCCGCTTGCACTCGCCAACACGTTGACAGGGCTTGCGGATACTTATCAATTGTTGATGGAGGCGCTTGCTAAAATAACGGATGACCGGCGAACGCTTACCGTGACGCTAAAAGAGCTGCAACAAAAAGGCATTATTTTGGGCGAGCTTTTGAAACGTCAGCCGGTTGATTCAATCGGTTGGAGTCATTTGTGGATCACGTTGACGCCTTGTGCCGATACCTTGCTGGATATGATGCGTGCTTATATCGCCGAGCGGGGTGATAGGGGCGACAATGAGGCGCTGGAGTGGGCGATATTGTTGTGTGATGACATTCATTCGCAGGGGCGTGATGTGGAGTGTCTGCTTCCCTGGATACATTTTGCAGAGCGTTTTAATGTGAGTCCCCCCGGGATATTTGAAAAACAATTAACGCTGAATACCGGTTTGACTGATCTCAATAACAGTTATGCGTTGGCCTTGGCTGATCTTGAAGCCGCACCTGAAAATTATTGGGCAGTTGATGACCTGAAAGCACTGGCAAAAACGCTGCAGTACGCAGGCGGGCAAGCTGAAATGCTGACAAAACGTCTGGACAGTATACTGTTACAACTGGAGGCATTGTTCCAAAAAATGGATTTTAGTTTTCTGTATGATGCCAACTGCCATCTTTTTTCGCTGGGCTACCGGGTGACGGAAGGCACGCTGGATTCCAGCTATTACGACCTGTTTGCCTCGGAATCACGTCTTGCCAGTTTTGTCGCCATTGCCAAGCACGATGTACCCAGTATGCACTGGTTTCACTTGGGTCGAAGGGTAACTCGCGCCGCGCAGGGCACGGTGCTACTGTCGTGGTCGGGGTCGATGTTTGAATACTTGATGCCTTCCTTGGTTACTTTTACGCCCCGTTACAGCTTGCTTGATCAAACTTGTCGCCTTGTTGTTAAGCGACAGATTGAATATGGCAAGGAACGTCATGTGCCGTGGGGGGTTTCAGAGTCAGCGTTCAATGGACGCGATCTTTTATTTACTTATCAATATTCTGCTTTTGGCGTGCCGGGTCTTGGCATGAAGCGAGGTCTTGGCGAAGATCTGGTCATTGCTCCTTATGCTACGGCTTTGGCAGCGATGTATTTCCCACATGCCGCCGTGGAAAATTTTGAGCACCTGGAAAAGGAAGGCGCATTAGGTCGCTTCGGCTTTTATGAGGCGCTCGATTACACCCCGATTCGACTGGAGGAAGGTCAACGGGTTGCGATTGTGCGGTGCCTTATGGCTCATCATCAAGGCATGAGCCTGGTTGCCATTGACAATGTTGTCTATGACGGCGTGATGCGTCATCGCTTTCATTGCGCACCGCTGATTCAGGCGGCGCAATTGTTACTGCAAGAACGCATTCCGAGTGCGGCGGATATCAGTAGTCTGCCCATTCTTCATGACTTTTTCGAAGTCAAGGAATCCTTGCAACCGCCGGTTCGGCGCTTGCCGTCGCCGACCTCTTCAGTACCCTCAGCGCATTTGTTGTCCAATGGTCGTTATGCGGTGATGATTACCGCTGCAGGATCGGGTTACAGTTGTTGCCGAAATTTGGCGATAACGCGTTGGCGTGAAGATGTGACACGGGATGCGTGGGGCAGTTATATTTATCTGCGTGATGTGGCAACCGGTGAGGTGTGGTCAGCCGGTTATCAACCCACGGTGAAAACGCCTGATCATTACGACGTTATTTTTGCCGAAGACCGTGCCCGCATCACCCGCACGGATGGCAGTCTGGTCAGCACCTTGGAAATTGTCGTCTCGCCCGAAGACGATGCGGAAATTCGGCGTTTGAGTTTAATTAATAATGGGCTGCGAGCACGGGAAATTGAAATCACCTCTTACGCGGAGATTGTATTGGCCTCTTTTTCCAGCGATATAGCCCATCCCGCTTTTTCCAATCTGTTCGTTCATACCGACTATCTGCCTCATGTCGGCGGATTGATTGCCCAGCGGCGGCAGCGTTTGGCAACCGACCCGATCATCTGGGCTGCCCACATTATGGGGGGTAACCCGGTAAATAACGGTCTTCAATATGAAACCGATCGGGTTTGCTTTGTCGGGCGTGGACAATCGCTGCGGGCACCGATTGCTGTGATGGATGGTCGCCCTTTGAGTAATACCGTCGGTGCCGTTCTTGATCCCATATTCAGTTTGCGCACACGGGTGACTATTGCAGCGGGTGCAACTGAACATATTACGTTGACCACACTGGTTGCGGCGTCACGGCAGGCAGTGGAGGATTTGGCTGATAAATACCACAATCCGGCTACGTTTGACCGGGTATCTTCTCTGGCGTGGACTCATACGCATGTGCAATTGCATCATTTGCGCACCAAGCCGGACGAGGCGCAACTGTTTCAGGATTTGGCCAACCGTTTGCTTTATGCTGATCCCTGGCTGAGGCCTTCCAGCAAATTGATGCAGATGAGCACCCAGAATGTCACCGGTTTATGGCGGCATGGCATTTCGGGTGATCGCCCTATCTTATTGTTGCGGGTAACCGAACCTGAAGACCATACCCTTATTGAACAATTGCTGCGAGCCCACGAATATTGGCATATCAAGGGTCTTGCTGTTGATCTGGTTATACTGAACGAAGAAGCGTTGTCATACGTTAAAGATTTACAGGCTTTATTGGAGGCCATGGTGCGTGACAATCAGGCGCTTTCGATGCATCGGGATCATGAAGATCATGGGGCTGTTTTTCTTATCCGTGCCGATCAGCTTTCGATAGAAGACAGGCAATTGCTCCAAACGGTCGCCCGCGCCGTGCTGGTCAGTAATCGAGGCACGTTGGCAGAGCAACTGTTGAGGCATCCACGACCGGCGGCAGCTTTTGTTGCGCCTAAAGCGTTGCCCAAGCCGGAAGACGGTTCGCCCCGGTTGGCGCTACCCAAGCTTGAGTTTTTTAACGGGCTGGGTGGGTTTGGCAATGCCGGACGCGAGTATGTGATTGTATTGGATAATAATCAGTGGACACCTGCGCCCTGGATTAATGTGATTGCCAATCCCGAATTTGGTTTTATGGTTTCGGAGTCAGGAAGTGGTTGTACTTGGAGTGGCAACAGTCATGAAAATCAATTAACACCTTGGTCGAACGATCCGGTCTGTGATCCTTCCGGAGAAGTGATTTATCTGCGTGATGATGAGACTAACGACTTGTGGACGCCTACCGCACTGCCAATTCGGGTAGAAAATGCCGGTTATGTGATTTATCACGGGCAGGGATATAGTCGTTTTGAGCACATTTCACATGGCATTCATAGCGAACTTCTGCAATTTGTCAGTCCGGATGATCCGGTCAAGATTTCATCGCTGACGTTGAGAAATGTCTCCGGTCGAACCCGCAGGCTCACGGTCACAGCCTACATTGAGTGGGTGCTGGGTGCCTCGCGTACGGTGACGGCACCGCATATTATCACCGAATTGGATGCGCAGACGGGCGCTTTGTTTGCTTACAATCCGTGGGATGTGGAGTTTGGTCGGCGTGTTGCTTTCGCTGATTTTGCTGGCAGGCAAACCGGGTGGACAGGTAATCGGGCTGAATTTATCGGTCGTAACGGCAGTCTGGATGCGCCAGCCGCCTTATTGGGTATCAAGCCACTGAAAAATCGTGTCGGTGCGGGGCTTGATCCTTGCGCGGCATTGTCAACGGTGATTGAGCTTGAGCCCGATGGAAGCATCGAGATTGTCTTTCTGTTGGGGCAGGGTAATGACCACGCCCATGCCAGCGAGTTGGTCAAGCGCTATCGGGCAACTGAAGTAGTCACCACGTTTGCCAACGTGATGCAGTCGTGGGAGCAGGTACTCACCAAGGTTCAGGTGCAAACGCCGGATCGGGAGCTTGACCTTATGTTAAATCGTTGGCTGCTGTATCAAACGCTAAGTTGCCGGTTGTGGGCACGCGCCGGTTTTTATCAGGTGGGAGGTGCCTTTGGTTTTCGGGATCAATTACAGGACAGCATGGCGTTGGCAGTCGCCCGACCTGACTTGACCCGCGCCCATCTCCTTCGCGCTGCGGCGCATCAGTTTGCCGAGGGAGATGTGCAGCATTGGTGGCATCCACCTTCCGGGCGTGGCGTGCGCACTCATTTTTCTGACGACCGTATCTGGCTGCCTTACGCGGTATTGCATTATATTAAAGTGAGCGGCGATAGGGCTGTACTTGAAGAGGTGTTGCCTTTTCTGGAAGGCGATGTGCTGGGTCCGGAACAGGATGACGCTTATTTTGAGCCGACTCAAGCACTGCAACACGATACGCTTTTTGAACACTGTGCGCGTGCGTTGGATGTGAGTCTGAAAACGGGCTTGCACGGTCTGCCTCTGATGGGGAGTGGCGATTGGAATGACGGCATGAATCGGGTGGGTTACCAGGGCAGGGGAGAGAGTATTTGGCTGGCGTGGTTTCTGGTTGCCACACTCTCTGAATTTGCAGCGTTGGCGGTGGTGCGGGGAGAAACCGCGCGAGCCTTGCGTTGGCGCGAACAAGTCGAGCAATTAAAGGTTGCGGTGGAAGCGGAAGGCTGGGACGGGGCATGGTATCGCCGCGCCTATTTCGATGACGGCAGTGCTTTGGGTTCTGCTGCCAACGCCGAATGCCGTATTGATTCGATTGCCCAGAGTTGGGCGGTCATTTCCGGTGCAGCAGACCCTGAACGGGCGCAGCAGGCGATGAATTCGGTACGGGAATATCTGGTTCGTTACGGTGATTTGGTGTTGCTGTTTACCCCGCCTTTTAACAAGACCGAACGCGATCCGGGTTATATCAAAAGCTACCCGCCCGGCGTACGTGAGAATGGGGGGCAATATACGCATGCGGCGATCTGGTCGGTTATCGCCTTCGCTTTGCTGGGTGAAGGTGATCAAGCGATGGAATTGTTACGTATGCTGAATCCAATTCATCGCACGGGCACCCGTACCGGTGTTTATGCCTACAAGGTTGAACCGTTTGTGCTTGCGGCGGATATCTATGCCGAACCGCCACATTTACGACGAGGCGGTTGGACTTGGTACACCGGAGCTTCCGGGTGGTTTTACCGTGCCGGAGTGGAATGGATATTGGGCTTACAGATTTGCGCTGATAAAATGGTTATTGATCCGTGTATTCCCAAAACATGGCGCAGTTACCGCATTATTTATCAGTACGAAAATACCCGTTATGAAATCACCATTGAAAACCCGAACGGTGTGGAGCGAGGAATCAGTTTGATAGCGTTGGATGGTGTATCCCGGTTAAACGGGAATGTTATTACTTTACAGAATGACGAACGCCTGCATCAGGTACGGGTGGTACTAGGTTGATCTTGTAGTCATTTATTAGTGGTGATGATTTTGGGTTTTGATGGTTTTTTCGGCGAGGTTTAGATTAGTGTGTCAGAATGATTGCCAAACCACGCTTTACTGCTGATTCCTGGAGTGAGAGAAATGCGCCGACTGCTAATAAAGCACGTAACCACTTACCAATATACGGAAGCGGTAACCTTGTTGCCGCACAAGTTGCTGTTGCGACCTCGGGAAGGGCACGATATTCGTATTGAATCGGCTGAACTGGTTATTTTTCCGGGGCATCAACTGCACTGGCAACGCGATGTGTACGACAATGCGGTAGCCCAGGCGACTTTTTTGGAGCAGGGCAGTTTACTTTCAATTTCCAGCCGTATTTTGATTCAACACTATAATGATCAGCCCCTTGATTTTTTGGTGGCAGATTATGCGGTGTTGTTTCCTTTTCAGTACGATGTCGCCGAGCGCGTTGATTTGGAACCTTACCTGTCAAGCAATTTTGATCAAGACCGTCTAGTGTTGAATGGTTGGTTGCGGCAATTTTGGTGTGTCGGTCAGGTAGTAGAAACTTATCTTTTGCTGGAATGGATTAATAAAGCAATCGCCACCGGATTTGTTTATCAACAGCGCGAGGAACCAGGCGTGCAGACGCCGGAAACCACGTTGACCCGACGCGCGGGTTCATGCCGCGATTTTGCGACTCTGTTTATAGAGGCCTGCCGTTCCTTAGGGTTGGCGGCGCGTTTTGTCAGTGGTTACCTGTACACGTCCCCGCTTCAACAGATCGAAGGCTCAACTCATGCATGGTCGGAGGTTTACCTGCCTGGCGTTGGCTGGAAAGGCTTTGATTCTACATCGGGTCAGGTGGTTGGTAACGACCATATCGCCGTAGCCATGAGCCGACATCCCGAATCGGTGCCGCCCGTTGCCGGCTCTTTTCAGGCCATAACTCCCCAAGCGCCCGTAATGAGTGTGATGGTGGAAGTTACCGAGCTTTCAGAATAACGGTGGGTAGCTCACCATAAAATAAATCCCGTAACTACTTTGGTATTCGTTATTTTTGGAAACCAAAGCCGGCTTTGGCCGTGTTGTAATCAGAATGCGCCCGTGTGCTACCGAATGGATTTCGGCAGCACCTATCAATAGTTCGTGACTTTGATCTCGGGAAGCAGGCGATTGAATTCTTTTTTAACCACTTGATAGCATTCGCAAGCTTGCGCTTCCAGTTTGGGTCGATCCACCAGGGTGATGTGACCCCGACTGTAATGAATCAATCCCGCCCGCTGTAATTTTCCTGCTGCTTTTGTGACTCCTTCTCTGCGCACACCCAGCATGGTTGCGATTAATCCGTGGGTCATGATCAATTCGTTTCCGCTTATCCGGTCAAAACTAATCAGCAGCCAGTAGCAGAGTCGCTGCTCAACCGAGTGATGCTGGTTGCAGACTGCCGTTTGTGCCATTTGGTTAAGCAGTGCCTGGGTATAGCGCAGTAACAGATGTTGCAGCACTCCGCTGCGTCGTCCACCCGCGCGGTCAAATTCCTGCATAAACGGTTGCTCTTGCAACCGATAGGCATATCCCGCGCTTAATACAACGGCTTGATTTGGCGTAGTTTCCCCGCCCATAAAAAGACTGACACCGATCATGCCCTCGTTGCCGACCACAGCAATTTCCGCAGATGTACCATTCTCCATCAGGTAAAGTAACGATACCCTACCGGTCGTAGGAAAATAGGCAAAGTTTAACTTATCCCCTGATTCGTAAAGGACATCGCCGGACGACAACGCGACGAGTTCCAAATTTGGAAAAAGGCGGTCGTATTCGGTAGCAGGCAGAGCGTCAAGGAGACGGTTTTGTCGGGGATTATGTAAATCAGTCATAAATTACAGCTGTATTAATAGGTCGGCAGGCGGTGATGTAATTTAAATAACCGTTTGCACGGTTGATTCAAGGTTTGGTTAACGTATATGGAATGGCAGCTTAAACCCCGTTTTTTTTGCATAAATTATAATATAATAAGTTGTGTTTTTAAGGTAGTAGTATTAGATAACGATTGCTTATTCTGTATTTTTAACAAAAATATTTTCTGATCGCTATAAAATACATTATAATATGCGGTTCTACGGAGCATATCGCTCCTCCTTGCTTTACCTTCTTTTTAAGACAGAGAAGGAAGGCTTAACCGAAAGGAAAAATAATGCGACATTATGAAATTGTCTTTTTAGTCCATCCTGACCAAAGCGCTCAGGTTCCAGCAATGATTGAACGTTACAAGTCAACCATTGAAGCAGCATCCGGTACTATTCACCGTTTGGAAGACTGGGGTCGTAGACATCTGGCTTATCCAATTAAAAAAATTCATAAAGCCCATTACGTGCTGATGAATGTTGAGTGTGATCAGGCGACATTGGAAGAACTGGAAAGTGGCTTCCGTTTCAACGATGCTATTTTACGTAGCATGACTTTATTGCAAAAAGCAGCCATTACTGAACCGTCTACTATTGCCACATCAACAGCGGAAGAAAATAAAATCGCTGAGTCCAGAGCTAAAGATGCGGCTGCCAGAGAAGCGGTTGTTGTGCCTGCAACAGGTGATATCGACGAAGAAGTTGATTTAGACGATGTTGATTTTGATGCTGACGCTGACGCTGACGCTGACGAAATCATTCCTGAATAACACTTTTAACTTATTGGATTTAAGGAAATTATTATGGCACGTAACATCAGACGCAAAAAATTCTGCCGATTCAGTGCAGAAGGTGGAACGCAGATCGATTATAAAGATCTGGATTTATTAAGCGATTACATTACTGAAACCGGCAAAATTGTTCCTAGCCGTATCACAGGAACCAGTGCCAAGTATCAAAGACAGTTATGTGTTGCAATTAAACGCGCTCGTTTTATTGCATTGCTGCCGTTCTGCGACGCGCACAAATAACATAACCGGAGGGGCTATGAATTTTTTAGCGACTTACATTATGCGAGGCAGAGTGCAGGCCATGATAGTGGCTTCCTCTCTCGCATTGTTGTCACTAATGATGCCCCCGGTCAGTGTTGTAAGTTCAGCCGCCGTTGCTCTCGTTACTTTAAGGCGGGGAGCATTCGAAGGTTTATATGTTTTAATTTGCTCCAGTTTGGCAGCCGGTCTTTTAGGCTTTCTGGTACTCGGTAATTATCAGTTTGCATTGCTTTATGTAATGGTTCTGTGGTTGCCGGTCTGGTTGATTTCAATCATCTTAAGAGAAGGTCGGCATTTATCGTTGGCGGTTGAAATTGCCATATTGATTGGCATCGTTGGCGTTATAGGTTTTTATCTCTATGCGGCAGATCCTGCCGCAATGTGGAAAGCCGTACTTTTGCAAATGATACCGGCAAATGCACCTGTTGCAGATATTCAACGCACCATTGAATTTCTGGTACATTACATGACTGGCGTGGTTGCCGCAGGCTCGGTATTTGGCTTGTTGTTTGGCTTGTTTTTGGGGCGGTGGTGGCAGGCAAACCTTTATAATCCGGGTGGTTTCAGGCAAGAATTTTTGTCATTGGATACCAAGCCCAGATTGTCAATAGGGAGTGTTGCTGTCGTAGCTGTTGCTTTGGCAAGCTCTGGCGTTATATCTGAAATAGCATGGAATATTAGTATCTTGCTCTTTGTGTTATATACAGTGATTGGAACGGCTGTTTTACATACCGTGTTTTTAGGGAAGAAACTGGGGCGCTTTATGGTACCAATGCTCTATATAACCCTGTTTTTGATACCCCATGCCATGCTGCTTGTTGCTCTAATTGGCTTGAGTGATCCGTGGTTGAACTTACGCAAAAAAAAATCGAATACACACACGCCTGACGGCGTATAAATAATGGTTTAAAAACCGAAAGGTGAGGATTAAAAGATGGAAGTTATTCTTCTTGAAAAGATAGCAAACTTGGGTAACCTGGGCGACAAAGTCTCCATTAAATCAGGTTACGGCAGAAACTATCTTGTTCCACAAGGTAAAGCAGTTCCTGCAACAACCAAGAAAATTGCCGAGTTTGAAGAGCGTCGTGCCGAGCTTGAAAAAGCCGCAGCCGAAAAGTTAAGTGCTGCTCAAAAATTGGGTAACGAACTAACCAAGCTGCAAATTGAAATTGCCCACAAAGCGGGTGATGAAGGCAGATTGTTTGGCTCAATTGGTACACATAATATTGCTGAAGCTATTACTGCCGCAGGTATTGCGGTTGAAAAACATCAAATTCGTTTGCCGCATGGGGCAATTCGCCATATTGGTGAGTATCCTATCGACATCAACTTACATTCTGATGTTATAGTAACACTGACTATTAAAGTGGTTGCTGAAGCATAATTAATAAAAACGCAAGGCGAAAGGTGGAAGTGTTAACTCTTTAACCTTGCTCCTTAGGCGATTTTTTGCAAAAGATATCGCCGCAAACCTTGCGTCTTTTATGTATGCGTTTTTTTTATACTTGCATTTTTTATCTGTTAATACCCTTCATACTCTTGCGCCTGCTCTGGCGTGGTATAAAAGCGCCCGACTACCGATACCGATGGCGCGAACGTTTCGCATTTTACAATAAACCATTCCCCCAAGATGTTATCTGGTTTCATGCCGTCTCCGTAGGCGAAGCTGAAGCTTTGTTTCCGCTTGTCCGGCACATACAAAAGCAACATCCGCATGCCAAATTATTAATCACCACAACTACACCGACCGGCTCCGCCAGAGTTAAGGCCGTGATGCAAGATACCGTTGCCCATGTCTATCTCCCTTATGATGTTCCCGATGCAATCAACCGGTTTATGCGCTGTTTTAAGCCAAAGTTGGCGGTTATTATGGAAACCGAAATATGGCCAAATCTTTTCGCGGGTTGTGGAAAAAACGCTATTCCTTTATATATTATCAATGCCCGATTATCGGAAAAATCATCGCGCGGTTATCGTAAAATTCCTGCACTCGTTCATCCCGCTTTAGCACAAGTAAGCGGTATTGCGACACAAACACAAGATGATGCAAACCGGTTTATCGCTATTGGTGCAGCCAGTGAAAAAGTTAACACATTGGGCAATATAAAGTTTGATGTTGAAATTCCACCGTCAACCCTTGCGCAGGGCTTACAGATAAAAGCCGATTTGTTTGAAGGC
>Ga0007800_10000548_pt1 | contig 14312 bp, 10 predicted proteins | sample CryBogmetaGMA14M_FD_60366 | JGI IMG/M metagenome (GOLD analysis project Ga0007800, IMG submission 60366) | Freshwater microbial communities from Crystal Bog, Wisconsin, USA - MA14M | ecosystem: Environmental > Aquatic > Freshwater > Lake | place: Crystal Bog, Wisconsin, USA | collected 2009-07-06 | reverse complement strand
ATTAGGGAAAATTATGGAAAAACGTTTAATAAAAAAAGATGCACTAGCGGGCATTGCCAAGAAAATGACCGGGGATTTCCTGGTTTGGACGCCGGTAAAAAAAGAAGACAATATCCTTTTTGAACCTTTGCAACAAGATGCCGAGCCTTTCTTTGCCTATTTAAATTCCAAGAACGCGCCGAAAAATGTTTTTTTCCCGCATACGGAAGCTTTGCTGAAATATACCCGTACTCAAAAGGGGATGGTTTTTTTAGAAGACGAAAACAAAGCGAAAGATTCTGTGTTATTTGGCGTGCGTCCCTGTGACGCTCACAGTTTTGTCCTGCTGGATAAACTTTTTGACCAGGAAAAATACAAAGATGGTTACTACATAGCCAAAAGAGAGAAAACGACGGTTATTTCTTTAGCCTGCGTTAAGCCTCCTTATGCCAGTTGCTTTTGCACATCGGTTGATGGTGAGCCGGTTTCCTCAGAAGGTTCAGATATTCTCCTGACAGATATAGGCAGCGACTATCTTGTTGAGTTTATTACTCCCAAGGGAGAAAAACTGGCCAAGTATTTTGGCGACACAAAAGCGGATGCTGCAGCAGACACAAAGAAGGCTGAAATTGCGGCAAAAGCAAAAGCAGCAATTACGTCGAAAATTCCAGCGCATGAAGTTAAGCCGATTCTGGATAAGAATTTCGACAATCCCTTTTGGGCGACGATTCATGGCAAATGTCTGGCTTGCGGCACTTGCACCTATCTATGTCCTACTTGTCATTGTTTCGATATCAGTGATGAAGTGAAAGGCAGCGATGGTGTTCGCCTGCGGTCCTGGGATTCCTGCATGTTCCCGATGTTCACCAAGGAAACATCCGGTCACAATCCGCGCCAGTCGCAAAAGGAAAGATGGCGTCAGCGCGCGATGCACAAGTTCAAGTATTATGTGGATAATTTTAACACGATTGCCTGTGTAGGCTGTGGCAGATGTGTTATGTCTTGTCCCGTGAATATTGATATTAGAAAGATTGTTGAAGATATTTCAAAATTATAATTAGGGAGTTAGTAATGCAAAACCCGTATATACCTTATCCTGTTGTGGTGGATAAAATCATTACTGAAGTGGATACGAAAGACATCAAGACTTTTCGTTTTAAGTTCGTAAATCCGGAAGATGAAGCAAAATACAATTATACCCCCGGACAATTCGGCGAGCTTTCCATCTACGGCAAAGGCGAATCGCCTATCGGCATTGCCTCATCGCCTACGCAAAAAGGCTATGTGGAATTCACTGTCCAAAAGGCCGGTGTGGTAACATCAGCTCTGCATGAAATGGAAGAAGGCGAAGTCATGGGTTTGCGCGGTCCGCTGGGCAACTCCTGGCCGCTGGAATTTCTGGAAGGAAAGAATATTGTCATTGTCGGCGGCGGTTTTGCTTTTACAACACTGCGGTCTCTGATTAATTATATGATCCACGATGATAACCGCAAACGCTTTGGCAAAATCACAGTGATTTACGGTGCAAGAAATCCCGGACTGTTGCTTTATAAAGATGAATTAACCGAATGGGGAAAAAGAACTGATTTAAATTTGAATGTCACTGTCGATAAAGGTGACGCCAACTGGAAGGGCAGGGAAGGTTTTGTTCCTACAGTATGTAAAGAAGTTGCTCCCAGCAAGGAAAACGCTGTGACTGTGATTTGTGGTCCTCCGGTGATGATTCGTTTTACCTTGCCGGTATTTTTCGAGCTTGGCTTCTCCAAAGAAAACATTATCACTTCGCTAGAAATGCGCATGAAGTGCGGCATCGGCAAGTGCGGACGCTGCAATGTCGGTAGTAAGTACGTTTGTAAAGATGGTCCGGTATTTTCACTGGCGGAACTCGACAAGTTGACACCGGAATACTAAAAAGAAATCCAAATTCTTAAAATTTTTTTAGGGAGCCTTCGGGTTCCCTTTTTTTTAAATTTTCCGCGGTGTTATGTATGTAAGGTATTTTTGTCAAGTTTGAATTTGCACTTTCTTTTTTTGTGTGTTAGCAAATTGCTACAAGTCAATAATCTATAATTTAATGACTCATAAATGACAGGAGATGTTTAATGTCACAAGCAGTTACGCCATATCTGGAAATGTCTCAGGCGATTATGGAGGCAGGTGGTGAGGCACTGAAAAAATGTTACCAGTGCGGAACCTGCACAGGCACTTGTCCCTGGACACCAATAACTCATTTTAATATCCGCAAGTTGGTTCGTTTTGGCCAGTTGGGTATTGATGGCATTGAAGAATTCATGTGGGATTGTTCCACCTGCAAATTCTGTGTGGATCGCTGCCCTCGCGGCGTGGAGATCATCGATGTGGTCACGGCGATAAGAAATGTTTACAGCAGCGGTGGTATGCTGCCGCAGAGCCTCCGGTCTTTTGTCGGCAGTATGTCGGCCAGAGGAAACCCCTGGTCAGGTGATCAGGGAAAGCGTAACGATTGGGCCAAAGAAAAATATCCGCTGTTTTCCGCAGATAAAGAATACCTTTTCTGGACTTGCTGCACTGTCTGTTATGATCCCCGCAATGTCCGGTTGGCCAAAGCAACTGCCGAAATATTGAATCAATCGGGATTGAGCTGGGGGTTGCCGGATGTGGAAGTAAACTGCTGTGGCGAAAGTTTAAAAAAGGTTGGTGATCTGGTTTTATTTGACAGACTTAAGAGCAATAATCTTCAATATTTCAATAAAAAAGGCGTCAAAAAGATAATTACCGTTTCACCTCATTGCCTGACTTCTTTTAAAAAGGATTATGATGAGGATTACGAAGTTGTGCACTTCAGTGAACTGATGGCCAGTTTCATTAAGGCAGGGAAACTAACTCCTAAAAAAGATTTTGGCGGGACGAAGGTGACCTATCATGATCCCTGCTATCTGGGAAGGCACAGCAGCGTTTATGATGCGCCACGGGAAATTCTTGCATCCATACCAGGGCTGGATTTTGTGGAAATGGACCGCAGTCGTGAGCAAAGTATGTGTTGCGGAGGAGGTGGCGGCGGATTATGGATGGAAAAACTCAAAGGCGAGCGCCTGAGCGATCTGAGAATAGAAGAGGCATTGGCAACTGGAGCCTCTGTACTGGCAACGTCCTGTCCATATTGCATTACCATGTTTGAAGACAGTATTAGAACACTTAATGCCGATGATAAAATTAAAGTAATGGATGTAAGCGAGCTTTTCCTGGAGAGTCTGGATATAAATATTGATGAATCTGTGGCTGATACCTGCAGTGTGAGCTAAATGTAAAGAGTAGGGAGATACTATGAGCAGAATTGGTGTTTTTGTTTGCCACTGCGGTTTAAATATTGCAAAAACAGTTCGGGTAAGCGAACTTGCGGAATTTGCCGCTACCCTTCCGGATGTTGTTATCGCCAGAGATTATAAGTTCATGTGTTCCACGCCGGGACAGGAAATGATTCAGCACGATATCAAAGAATATAATCTTGATCGCGTGATTGTCACCGCCTGTTCTCCTTTGATGCACGAAAAAACATTCCGCAAAGTTATCGAAAACGCCGGTTTGAATCAATACCTTCTGACTATTGTAAACATTCGCGAGCAGGTTTCCTGGGTAACAAGCGATGTTGAAGAAGGCACCGCAAAATCCAAAGCTTTGCTTAACGGCGCGGTTTATCGCGCGCGGCTTTTAGCGCCGCTGACCTCGCGTGTCATTGATGTCAATCCCGATGTGATGGTAATAGGAGCGGGCATCGCGGGAATCCAAGCCGCGCTGGAACTTGCCAACACAGGTAAAAAAGTTTATCTGGTGGAGAAAAATTCCACCATCGGCGGGCACATGGCCCAGTTTGATAAAACATTCCCGACACTTGATTGTTCCGCCTGTATTCTCACCCCCAAAATGGATAATGTTTTGCAGCACAAGAATATTACGATGCTTACATATTGTGAAGTGACTGAGGTAAAAGGATATGTGGGTAACTTCGATATTACCATTAAACAGAAGGCGCGGTATGTGGATCACAGCAAATGCAACGCCTGTCTAGCCTGCACAGAGAAATGCCCCGGCAAGGGCGTATCTGAATGGGATGAATCTCTTGTAAAAAGAAAAGCGATCTACATACCGTTTCCTCAGGCCGTGCCGCAAAAACCAATTATTGATAAAAATTCCTGCACTTTTTTCCTCAAGGGCAAGTGTCGCTTGTGCGAGAAAGTATGCGAACAGAAAGCCATTGATTTTGAACAGCAGGATACTTTTATTGATGTTAAGGTTGGCGCCATTATCGTCGCGATAGGCTTTGATCTGATGGATACAAAGCCGCTGGTTCAATATGGTTACGGCAAGTATCCCGGTGTTTATAATTCTCTCGAGGTCGAGCGGCTGTTCAACTCCGCCGGTCCAACGGCGGGTAAAGTGACGCTGCGCGATGGTAAGGAGCCAAAATCTATCGCCATCCTGCACTGCATCGGTAGCCGTGATAAAAATTATTCCGAACATTGCAGCCGCGTCTGCTGCATGTATTCTCTCAAGTTCGCGCATCTTTTCAAGGAAAAAACATCCGCGGATGTTTATCAGCTCTATATCGATATGAGAGCTGCCGGAAAAGGATATGAAGAATTTTACAACCGCCTTTCGGAAGAGAATGTAAAGTTTATTCGAGGCAAAGGGGCTCGAGTTACCGAGAGTACAGAGGAACCGGGACGGCTGATAGTCGAGGCGGAAGATACAATCACCAGCAAGTTTATGAAGATCCCGGTAGATATGGTTGTACTTTCTCCGGCTATTGTTCCACGGGCGGAGTCCCGGGATATCGCGCGGCTTTTGAATCTCAGCACCGATAAGCAGGGCTTTTTTATGGAGAGGCATCCGAAACTTGCGCCTCTTTCCACCATGTCGGAAGGCATTTTTATAGCCGGCGTCTGCCAGGGGCCCAAAGATATTCCCGATACTGTAGCTCAAGCATTAGGTGCGGCGGCCGAAGCCTTGACTATTGTTGTCAATGATAAAATGGAATTGGAAGCCACAACGGCGATGGTTAATCCGGCCTCGTGTTGCGGCTGTCAGAACTGCGTTCGCGTCTGCCCTTACGGCGCGCCAGCGTTTAATTATGAAAAGCGTGTTTCGGAAATTAATGAGGCTTTGTGCAAGGGCTGCGGGCTTTGCGCGTCCGTCTGTCCGTCATCAGCGATCATTGCGCGCCATTTCACCAACGATCAAATCCTAGCCGAAATGGAAGGCCTCATGGAGTTTTAATAGAAAGGAAAGTTTATGTCGTTTGAACCGAGGATATTGGGTATAGCCTGCAACTGGTGTACATACACAGGGGCGGATCTGGCCGGAACAACCAGACTGCACTATCCGCAGAATGTACGTGTTGTCCGGGTGATGTGTTCCAGCCGCATCAATCCTTCTTTTATATTTCGGGCGTTTCAGTTAGGCGCGGACGGAGTTCTTGTCGGCGGCTGCCATCCAGGTGATTGTCATTATAATACCGGGAATCTTTATGCCAGAAGAAGGCTGGCAACGACCAAAAAAATACTGGAATTTGCCGGTCTGGAACCGGGAAGATTAAGAGTGGAATGGATATCCGCATCCGAAGGCAATAAATTCGCCGAAGTGGTTGAGGCATTCACAACGCAGATTAAAAATCTTGGCCCCCAGACGAAGTTGAAGATACCGCAGTAGTGTCGGGAGAAAATATGACTGATTTTAAAAAAATCGAAGAGAAATTGAAAACGGAAGCAAAAAGGTTGTTGGAATCAGGTGAAGTGACGGTGGTTTTATGCTACGGGAAAGGTTTTGATGAAAGCCATCCGATGCCCTATGCCGCGAAAGCCGTTGCTGATGTGGATAACATAGTCTTTAACGAATATTGCAATTATAATATGGCCAGATACCTTGTTCGTTACCCGCAGGGAACTAAAATAGCCATTGCCGTGAAAGCAGCCGATAGCCGGGCAGTCATTGTGTTAATCCAGGAAGAAAAAGTTAAGAGAGAAAATCTGGTAATTTTGGGAATTCCGGTTCAAGGAATGAAAAACCCCAAGACAGGTGAAGTAATTGACAGCAAAACAACCTGCGGCATGAATAATCCGGTTCTTTTCGATATTCTGCTGGGTGAAGAAGTGCACGGTCCAAAGGTTGCCTCACCTTACGATGTCTTGGCAGAATATGAAAAGATGGATAAAGACGTACGCTGGGAATTCTGGGTAAAAGAGCTGGATAAATGTATCCGTTGTTATGCCTGCCGTAAAGCCTGTCCCATGTGTTATTGCGATCCTTGTTTTATTGATCAGAGCAAGCCCAAGTGGGCGGATAAGGCTCCGCAATCAGCGGGTAATATGATGTATCACCTTACAAGGTTTCATCATCTGGCCGGGCGTTGCATTGATTGCGGTGAGTGTTCGCGTGCCTGTCCGGTGGACATTCCCCTGTACCTCTTCCACAAAAAAGTGGCGAAAGATTGTGAGGAGATGTTTAACCAGCAAGCCGGTATGAGTATGGATGATAAGCTCGTCCTGGTGAATTTTAGGGTTGAAGATTCCGACAAAATTTTGGAATGATTAAGGAGCGGTTTGTGTTGAAAAGAATTGCAATTGAAAAAATATCCCAACTGGCAGCCGTGCTGATGGAAAAGGGGACACTTCTTGCCCCCGTCAAGGAAGTCGCCGGCCATAATTTTGTGCAGATTTTAGATTCGCAAAAGGTTGATCTTAATTTTTACAATACACTCATGAGTCCCAAGAGCGCGTTTTTCCCCCACAAGGAAGATTTTGTCAAATATAAAGTTGGGAAGCCGTTAGCGGAAGCGGAACCGGTACTATTGAATTGCAAACCGGCATTTCTGTTTGGTGTTCGCCCCTGCGATGTCAAAAGTTTTGAAATTATGGACATCCATTTTAATGCAGCGGGTATCATTGATCCTTACTGGCGCGCCAGAAGAGAAGCAACAACCATTTTTGGTTATGCCTATGATATAAGCCAGCCTGTGGACTCCGCCGATTTCTATAATACCCTCGGCATTAATGCAGCCGACCCAGAAGGCAGCGATATCTTCATGGTGAAAAAAGATAAAGAGTTATTGCTTAAGACAATAACTCCCAAAGGTGAAAAACTTCTTGCTGAACTTAGTGCTCTTGACAAGGTTTCAACTGCTGATGAGAAGTATTTTGAAGAATATATTAAAAAGGGTAAAGAGTACAAAACACGCTTTAATTGTGTGGATTCAGAAGTAGTCGCTAAAAAATTAGAGTCTATTTTTGACAATACTGATTTCTGGACAAAGATGTCTGCCGTCTGCCTGAGCTGCGGCATCTGTACCTTTGTTTGTCCGACATGCTACTGCTTTGATATTTGTGATGACAATATGTTCGGCAAAGGAACAAGAAGCAGAGTATGGGATGCTTGTATGTTCACGGATTTTACTCTGGAAGCAAGCGGTCATAACCCTCGAACACAGGTTTATCAGAGACTGCGGCAGAAAGTATGTCACAAGTATTCATATCATATTAGAAAATACGGCGTAATCTCCTGTGTCGGTTGCGGACGCTGCACCCGCCAATGTCCGGTGAATATCGATATATATTCAATTATCGAAGCAGCACTAAAAGCGTAAGTTTTCTATACTGAAAATTATTTTTGAGGAAGAAAGATGTCAAATAACCCCTACATACCCATGCCGGTTCAGATCGCCAAGATCATTGATGAAGTTGATACCCACGATATCAAAACGTTTCGATTCTCATTTCTAAATAAGGAAGACGAACAAAACTTTAAGTATATGCCGGGGCAATTTGCCGAGTTATCCATTTACGGTAAAGGTGAATCGCCTATTGGCATAGCTTCATCGCCGACTCAGCAAGGCTTTGTTGAATTTACCGTGCAAAGAGCCGGGGCTATTGTGCCGGGTCTGGTAACTTCCGCTTTGCATGACATGAGCGAAGGCGGAGAAATCGGCATTCGTGGCCCCATGGGGAACTCATGGCCGATTGAATTTCTGGAAAAGAAAAATATTGTTGTTGTCGGCGGCGGATTTGCCTTTACTACATTGCGCTCGCTGATCAATTACATGCTGCATAAAGAAAATCGTTCACGCTTCGGTGAGATAACTGTAATCTATGGAGCCAGAACTCCCGGATTACTCTTGTATAAGGATGAACTGGCGGCATGGGAAAAAAGAGACGACATCAAAACTGTGATTACCGTGGATAAAGGTGATGAAACATGGAAGGGACGCCAGGGTTTTGTCCCTGCTGTTTGTAAAGAAGTTGCTCCGTCGCCTAAAAACACTGTGACCGTGATCTGCGGGCCGCCTATTATGATCAAGTTCACACTGCCGGTGTTTTTCGAGTTAGGGTTTTCCAAAGAGAATATTCTTACATCACTGGAAATGAGAATGAAATGCGGCATCGGGAAGTGCGGGCGCTGCAATGTCGGTTACAAATACGTTTGCAACGATGGCCCGGTATTTTCTCTGGCTCAATTAGAAGAACTTCCACGCGATTTTTGATGACTATTGCTCTAACATTCAATAATTATTTTTCAAGGGATTAAGAAATGAAATATACAAAAACACCGCTTAATCATGGTTATGCCAACCAAATTCTGACCATTGATTTAGGGACCGGCAAAATTAATTCGCAGCCGCTCGACCCGCAGATTCGGGATTTTTTTATTGGCGGTAGAGGTTTGGGACTCTATCTGCTGCACAAAAAAATTGATGCCAAAACAACCGCCCATGATGCGGAAAATCCGCTGATCTTTGCGCCGGGGCCGCTGGGTGGCATTCCGCAATTTCCGGGAACGAGCAAATGCATGGCCATTTCATTGTCACCTCTGACACACATTCCGGGCGTCTCTAATTTTGGCGGCCATTTCGGCGCTTACCTGAAATACGCGGGCTTTGATGCCCTGCAGATCACAGGCCTTGCCGAAAAAAATACTATGATTGTGATTGACGGTTTTAAAAATGAGATATCTATAACCAAAGCCCCCATGTTAGATCAGGTTTTCGATCTGGAGAAAGCCATTGTCGATCAGTTTCTAAAGGACGGTCATGAAAAGAAAGACATCGTATTTTTAACCACGGGAATCGGCGCGGCCAATACTACCTATGGCTGCATCAACAGCCATTATTATGATGCCGCCAAACCAGTGAATGGGACCAAAGGGTTATTTCGGACAAAGCAGGCGGGACGCACCGGCTTAGGCACTGTCATGATGCACAAGAATATTCGGGCAATTGTTGTCTTGGCTGGTTATCCTCATGGCGATAATCCTTATGGCGCGGCGGATTGGGAGAAAGTGAAACAAGCTGGAACAAAACTCCACAAGATAGTCAAGGATGTTGACCCACAATCACTCCAGATGTACCGCAAAGGCTCAGCCGGTCTGATCACTTTTATGAACAAGGAAGACTACCAATCTCTGCCTGTGAACAATTATCAGTACGGGTCTCACCCAGAGGCTGGAAAAATCTGCGGGAAAGCCTATGCCGAGAGTCTTTTTGATCACCGGGGCATGGATGGGTGCTTTCCCGGCTGTAATCTTCGGTGTACCAAAGGGGGCTGGGTAACTTTGGCATCCGGTGAACATAAAGGTCAGAAGGTATGGGTGGATGGCCCTGAGTATGAAACGGCCGCCGGTTTTGGTTCTAACCTGGGCATGTGGAGCCCGGAATTTATTATGGAAGCCAACTGGCATTGCGACAATTACGGCATCGATACCATAACGACAGCCGTGATCATGGCTTTCCTGATGGAATGCTATCAGCGGAAGTACCTGGTCAAGGAAGATGCCGATGGCTTTGCGCTTAGCTGGGGTGATGAGCAGGCGTCATTCTCTTTTATTCACCAGATTGCCCGCTCCAAAACCCGATTAGCAAAAGTAACAGGCATGGGCATGATTGAACTCATCGATTGGATCGCTGAAAAATACACTGCAAGAACCGGCAAGCAAAATCCTAAAAAGGAAATTGCCCAGTTTGCCATGCACACCAAGGGGCTTCCCTTTTCACTCTACCGAACACACCGGTCATTGTCCATGCAGGCATCTTACGCGGCGGCAAGCGACATCGGTGCGCATCATGCGGCGGCCTGGCTTATCAAGGTTGATTTGCTGGGAGCGTTTACAACCCCTGAAGCCAGAGCACAGGCCTTAATTACTTATCCGCGAGTGCGTCTGGGTAATGATAATTTGGGCCTATGCAAATTGCCGTGGGTGGATGTGTTCAATCCCGATTCCGGAAATCGCAAAAATACGGATATCTACATCAATCCCGCTTCTCAGGAAATTTACGCGGATTTCTATAACGGCATGCTTGGTACTAATATGACCTGGGAAAAGATATTCGAGCAGACCGATCGGGATATCAATTTGCAGCGCGTAATGAATATTATGGTCTATGATAAGTCAACAGGCGAGCATGATTGGATTCCGGACAGAGCGATCGGTCCTACGGATGATAGTCTGTATGAGAGAGAAAAAGATTATAACGATCAGCAGCTCAGCACCATTCTGAGTAAGACGCTTACGGAGATTTCCAAAATAAAAACTGCCGAAAAGCGCGAAGTTCTGATCAAGCACAGAAAAGAAGAATTAAGAAAATTGATTGGAGTGTATTACGCACAGCGTGGTTGGAGTGCCACCGGCATTCCGAAAGTCGAGACGCTTAAGCAAATAGGCCTGTGGAATTTCTTAAGCGATGAAACCAGAACAAAAGTAGCAGCTTTAAACATCATCTCTTAAAAAGGAGGTTGATATGAAAACCGCTTTAGCATCAGAACATGCAATCAAAGAACCCAAAGGATTATCAGATCGTGTCTTGTGGCTGCGTGATTACTATTTCCGTGGAAATGACCGCGCCTGGAACAATGAATATACATCATGGACTACAGGTACTCCCTGGGACATCATCTACAATGAACTGACCTTTTATATTGTGCCGGAGACATATATGCTTCTCAATACGCTGGGTGCTTCCTATCTCCAGTCGGCAAGGCCGATTGCGCTGCATCCGTATTTCTGGCAGTGGTCGAGGGTTGAGAGGCGTGCCTGGTTTGTGAAAGAAGCTATCGTCAATCATGTACCGCAGGAAATACTGCCGGGCGATCTGCTTGCGGGTGCCAGATTTAACATTCAGACATCCATGTGCTTTACGCAAGAGGAGAGCAACCAGTGGTTGCGGCAGGTAAAGGGCAAAAACGGCGCCCGGACGAAGATGAAATGGTTTCATGATCATGGTTACGGCAATGCCGGAGCCACAAGCGGCCATATTGTTCCGGGGTACGAGCGGCTGCTGAAAATCGGCTGGAAGGGTGTGTATGCCGAACTCCTTTCTCTTTTTAACGCGCTGGATAGAAATGAGCGCCAGGGAGCAAAAGGAGCGCAGCTTAAGGCCATGATTACATCCTCTACGATGGCGAGGGACCTGGCTTTAAAATACAAAGAGCTGTGTGTTGAACTTGCCGCAAAAGAGAAAGACTCTGTGCGCAAAAATGAATTAACTTCAATGGCGGCAAACTTAAGCAAAGTGCCCTGGGAGCCGGCGACGACATTCTGGGAGGCCGTGCAAGCGCTGTGGATTAACCACATGCTCGTAATGACCGATGAGAATTATCCAGGCGCCGGAGTCTCCTTCGGTAGATTTGATCAGTATCTCTGGCCGTATTATCAGCGCTCAATTAGTGAAGGCATGGACAGAGAGTTTGCTAAAGAAATCCTGAAATGTTTCTGGGTTCACTCCAATACCGCCTATGATGCTATGATCCGCAACGGTAATCAGGGGATCACTGCCGGGTTTGGCCAGCTCATTACGCTGTCGGGTCTTGGCGCGGACGGCAAGGATATGACCAATGATCTTACCTATGTCATTTTAGAAGTGATTGATGAAATGTCGCCCATTCTGGAGCCAAAACCCAATGTGCGGCTGCACCGCAACAGCCCTGAAGAACTTTATGATAAGGTTGTGGACATGATCGAATCCAGTCAGGGTGCGCCTTTCCTGCTTAATTTTGATGAACGTTCCATGGCCGGCATGATGCTCGAGGCAAAGAAATCTGGACTGACGCATCTTATTAATAAAGACAATGTTCATGAATACGCGCCCGTCGGCTGTCTGGAAAATACGATGGTGGGTAATGATCGGTCCGGTACTGTCGATAACAATCTCAATTTGCTCAAAGCCGTGGAACTGGCGATGACCGGAGGGAAAGATTTGCTTGCCTTTACCGACCCCATGACAGGTAAGGCCGAGACCATCAGGCAGGATGGCCCGCCCACCGGAGATGCTACGTCTTTTAAAGCATGGGAAGAATTCTGGGAGGCCTATGCCAAGCAGACGCGATATATTATTCAAAAATGCGTGAATTTATACGAGACATCGGAATCAATACGAGCCAGCTTCTTCCCCACGCCTTATCTTTCCTGTATGGTCAGGGGCTGCGCTCAGAAAGGCAAGGATGTTACGCAGGGCGGAGCGGAAATCAGTTTCACTACGCTGGAGGCCGTTACCTATGCCACAACCGTGGATTCACTGCTGGCAATAAAATATCTGGTCTTCGACAAACAAACCTGCACCATGAAAGAATTAATTGCCGCACTAAAGGCCAACTGGAAGGGGCATGAAGTACTTCAGGCAACGGCAAAAAACCGCGCTCCTAAATACGGACGCGACGATGATGAGGCGGATGCCCTGGCCCGCAAAGTAATGACTCTATGGTGCGATGAATCCTGGCAGCACAGCACAAAATCAACCGGACGCAAATACCGTCCCGGAATGCTTAGTTGGAATTACTGGGCAGGCGATGGATTTATCATGGCTGCAAGTGCTGATGGAAGGGCAAAGGGACAGTTTCTTTCCAACGCGATATGCCCTTCCAACGGTGCCGATATTAAAGGGCCGACGGCAAACGCGAACTCTGTCGGCAAAGTGCTGGGCGGCAAGGCCCAGGGCAACGATGGTGATTGGGAAGATTATTTGAATGAACTGCCTAACGGTGCCAGCCATACCATAACTTTCAATCCTTCAATCCTGAGAGATCCCGTGCACAAAGATAAATTCAAGGCGTTTCTTAAGGGCTACACTATAAACGGTGGCACTGCTCTGCAGATCAATATGCTCGATCCCGTTATGCTCAAAGATGCTCAGGATCACCCGCAGAACTATCGCCATCTGCTGGTTCGTATTACCGGTTACAATGCCTATTTTACTACTGTGGGAAGGGAACTTCAAAACGAAGTGATTGAACGTCTCAGTCACAACAAATTTTAAGGATGTTTCCCGATGATGGAGAACAAAGCTAATAAAGAAATACAGGGTACCGTTCTGGAGATTATTCGTATGTCCACGGAGGATGGCCCTGGGTTGAGAACAACCGTTTTTTTCAAAGGCTGTTCGCTCAACTGTTCATGGTGCCACAATCCGGAGAGCATCAGCCCCAAGCCGCAGATTCAATGGATAGCCCCAAGCTGCATAGGCTGTGGTATTTGCGTAAATACCTGCCCTGAAAAGGCTCTGGACAAGACCGAAAAAGGCATTCTCATCAACCGCTCAATCTGTAATGGCTGTGGTTTGTGTACCGAGGAATGCCCCACAACCGCCATGGAACTTTTAGGTAAAAAATGGAATGTTGATGATCTGGCTTGTGAACTGGTTAAAGACCGTGCGTATTTTGAATCATCCGGCGGTGGTGTTACCCTTTCCGGCGGTGAGGCCGCCCTGCAAAATGATTTCTGCCTGGCCCTTTTAAAAGAGCTCAAGGGCAGGGGGATTCAGACAGCGCTGGATACCTGCGGGCAGGTGTCCAAGGAATTGCTTACCAGCCTTTTGCCTTATGTTGATATTCTGCTGTATGATATAAAAGAAATTGAAACGGAGAGTCACAAAAAACATACCGGCTCCGGTAACGAAAAGATTCTGGCCAATGCCATTTTCGCGGCAAATTATAAAAAAACTCATCTTTTTCCCAAAACCCTCTGGATACGCACGCCGGTGATTCCGGGCGCTACAGACACTGCCGAAAATATTCGTGGCATAGGCGATTTTATTCACACAAACCTGCAGGGAGCAGTCGCCAGGTGGGAGCTTTGCTCATTTAACAATCTGTGCCGCGATAAGTATAAAAGGTTGGCAATAAACTGGCAGTTTGCGCATACGGAACTTCCGGAAAAGTCGCTCATGGAAGAGCTAAGCCTCATCGCTAAAAGCATAGTAGCACCGTCGATTGTCTGCTGGAGCGGATCAACAAGGCTTAGTGAGACTCAAATACTATAACTGAAAGGAAGAGTGTCATGACTATAAGAAAAAGTTTTACTGAAGCGGAGATTAAGGCTTT
>Ga0007800_10000547_pt1 | contig 14321 bp, 5 predicted proteins | sample CryBogmetaGMA14M_FD_60366 | JGI IMG/M metagenome (GOLD analysis project Ga0007800, IMG submission 60366) | Freshwater microbial communities from Crystal Bog, Wisconsin, USA - MA14M | ecosystem: Environmental > Aquatic > Freshwater > Lake | place: Crystal Bog, Wisconsin, USA | collected 2009-07-06 | reverse complement strand
ATTCAGAGTAGTTCAACTTTAGGCCGCACAATTGATACCAATAAATTTAAGGTTTTTGTAAAAAAATATGATATTTTGACTTGGGTTGTTTCGGAAAATACATTTTCAGACATGGACTTAAGTTATAAGAATATTAAAGGCAAAAATGAAGAATCATGGTGGCAGGACTATTAAATAATGGCTCACCCCATCACCCAATTTTTCACATTAAACCTGTAGAACCCCATGACCGATAACAACATTCAAATCCAAACTTTTTCTACTGTAGTCGGTAATTTATGTACTGATTTAATGAGTTGGCAAGACTCTTATCTTACTCAGCAAGAGAACAGTGTTCAATCCACTGAAACTAAAAACCTTAATTGCCCCTTTCAGCAAGAAATAGCGAGCCTGCTAGAGTTGAAAAAGGATTTTTCTCTACGAAAAGCGCATTATGAAAAAGAAGGCCAACAATTGAGTATTGGCATCATAGGACAGGTTAAAGCCGGTAAAAGTAGTTTTTTAAATGCGTTATTGTTTGATGATCAATGGGTTCTTCCTGTGGCGGCGACACCCAAAACAGCTAATTTAACGCGTATGACTTATGGTGCAACGCCACTCTTAAAAGTCAGCTTCTACACACCACAAGAATGGGCGGATATAGAAGCTAACGCTGCCAGTGCGGGTCAACATGTTGAAGCACGAATAGCACGAGAACTGGTAAAAATGGCTGCCGAGGGTGTTGCTAAACACGGTATTAATATTACTGAAACACTGGCTCAAGGTAGTCATGAAATTACAACAAAGGATGTTGCGGGTTTAATGGGGTTACTCAATCAATATGCCGGTGAAGATGGGCAATACACGGCTCTGGTTAAAGCGACTGAATTATATTTACCGCATGATGAACTTAAAGGTTTTGAGGTCGTTGATACCCCAGGGATGAATGACCCCGTGCTCAGCCGTACGCAAAAGACCCGAGATTATATGGCTAAATGCGATGTGGTCTTTTTTCTTTCACGTTGCAGTCAATTTCTTGATCAGTCAGATATGGAATTGCTCGCGCTCCAACTCCCCAGTAAAGGTGTTAAGCGCATGGTGTTGGTTGCTGGGCAATTTGATTCAGCCATTTTAGATGATGGTTTTAATCGTGATTCTTTAACTGAAACAGAGACCAATTTGAGAACCCGTTTGGGCAGACGCGCTAAAGAAGAAATGGGCAAATTGGCTCATGCACAGCAACTTAGAGGTCAGGACTATGTCGAGTTGGCTGACTTACTGACGGCTTGTTCGACTCCTATTTTTGCAAGTACCTTTGCACATGGTTTTGCCACCTATCCACCTGAACGTTGGGGCGAGAGTATGCAGCATGTTTATGGGGAGTTTGAAGATTTAGTTCAGGATCAATGGAATGGCACTCAAATTACTCAAGAAGATTGGTTAAGGCTAGGTAATTTTGAGGCGTTAAGAGCCGCTTATCAAATAGCCCGTGAAGACAAGCAGACGTTATTAGCAAAACAACTGGCGGGTTTATTGCCCGAAGCACAGCGCAATTATCAAGATTATTTAAAAGCCCTTATTGAGCGGGTAAAAGAAAGATCCTTGCAATTACGTATTGGAGATATTAATGAGATTGCTCAACAACAAAGTCTTTGCGAACGTCGCATTAATAGTATTTCTGGCCGACTAGCCGAGGTGTTAAATAAATACCGCGACATTGCCGAGGGCGAACGCCGCAAATCGATAGTTGAGCTGCAAAAGTGTATAGCAGAATATTCCACTGTAAAAGCACGTACAGGCACAGAAACAGAAAGCCACTCACGTGAAGTAAGTACATCACGGTGGTATAACCCCTTCTCATGGGGTGATACCGAAACTGTGTATTACACAACGAGTAGTAATTATGAATATTTAATGGCCGCTGATGCTATTGAACAAGTCGTTAATTTTGGTAATGTCAACGCCGCTAATTTACAACAGGCTTTTAACAATGTGGTATCTCCCGCTCAATTAAAAATTGAGTTACGCAAAACCTTACTCGCTGAATTAGATACCAGTAGTGAAGGTTTTGACCCAGGCGCTTTTCGTAGCACATTGGAAAATACTTTAAATAAGCAGCCGTTACCCACCTCACTCAAATTAGATTTAGGTGATTCGGCGGAGCGTGTCAGTCGTCAATTTAGAGGCGAAATTACAGACAATCAGGAAATGAGTGAGCTTCGTCTAAGCTTACAAAAAGCTTTGCAAGACGTACTTCAACGCCTATTGGCTTCGTTTGAAGACGGTGTAATAAACCTCTGCAAACAATTGGATAATATCCGTGATGCGCTGGCTAATGAATTAGCGCATGATTTACGTCAGGAACTGGAAAGCTTGAAAGTATCATTTGCTAATAAAGAACAAGAACTCAATGCCTATAACGTCTTGTTATCGCGTTTAGAACGATAAACCAATATATAAAATTCGATTACAAAGAGCCAATCTCAATACCGGCCATTCAGAGTTGTAATATTTGTAACAAGATCAAAGTCTCCACCCGACCCAAAGGTGATATCCATAGATTTACGTTTAATGTCGGCAGTGCTTCAATGAGCTGCCATTTAACACCACGGCTCACACGCGGCAAAGCCTCTTGACCAACATTACAGTGGCAAAGCTCTCTCCTTGCGGAATGCGAATGACAATTCAAGAGACATAAACTGGAAGCTCTTTGTCAAATTGACCTTACGCAGTTGTACGTCCATTCCTAGTTTCAAATCTTAGCCTGGCAAATATAGTGACCAACTCGCAGAACTGTTTCTTCATGCTTATTGGCATAGTACACACCCAAGATCTCTTCCTCATTGGCTGTGAGGTAACTCCAGGTACCTTCTTCCAGCATGAGCTCCTTGAATAGCTTTGCATCCTGACTCACGTAAATGGCCGAGCTGTTGTTTCGAGTGAAGAGGCTCAAGTCTTTCAAAAGAAAGTACTCGTCAGCATACAGCGTCGTTTCTTGCTTGCTCCATTCGTAGCCTTTGTCCGAGGTGAGAATCTCGCCCGAACTGAAATACACCAGCCCGTCGCCGATGTTGACAAGTAGGTTACTATCACGGTGAGAATTCGTACTGCCGCCCCAAGTACAATTTTGCCAGACCTTGGCAGCACCGTAATACATGACGAACGGGGGTGTTTCAGGTTTCTTTTTGTTTCGGATATAGGACCGGTTGTATTCGCAAAAAGCCAAAAGGGCGTTTTTTCCTGGAATGGAACAGATCGATTCAACCTCTACTCCTTCAGAAAGTTGCGGTGTCTGATCCCAAGGTTGCCATGGCCCATCGAGAGTTTGCGAGCAATAGAGGATGATTTTTCTGCAGTTATCGGTTTTCGTGGAATCGGAGAAGAAGCCTTTTTCGGTATAAGAGTATTTTTGATACTGATGACCACACCATAGCCATAAGCCATGGAAATAAATAATATTTTCAAAAAAAATACAGCCATCATTGATTGACAGTCTACGTTTCGATGGTTCCGGTGCAGGATTGTGCCGCCAAGTAATAGCATCGGCGGAGTAATAGAAGCCCTCTTCGCGTGTACCGTTCGACAGTTCAACATTCCTTATGATCCATACGCCGTTGACGACGTCGATTTTGTTGACATAGATTTTGATGCCCGGGGTATCGAGTTGTACTTGTTGCCATTGCACCCCGTCTTCACTGCGATAAAACACCTCATCTGAATTGATACTGGCGACGATGAGCCAAATCTTGCCGTCTGTCTTGATATGGCCAATCTTGTCCGGATCACAGGGTGGATTCTCAACTTGTTTCCATTCGATAGTGAACAAGTGGTCTTTGCCATCCTTCGTAATGGTTACGGACTGCTTTTCCAGTTTTTCCTGCTGCTGCTGATGCAGGTATTCCGCACGCTTCTGTTCTCTGAGTTTGAGGACGGACTGATCGAAGTTTCCTTTCGTGAAAAGTTCGAGCTGCTCCGTGGTGTCGTTACAAGCCTGGGAAAATGCGTTCAGCGTGTCATCGATTTGACGATAGTAGAGCTCAAACTGATCGCCCCAATCCTCATTGTCAGCCGAGTTATCCAAATCGAAATCGGAGTAGGGGATCACGTCGTTGAACTCGAAAGAAGGAAGGTTCCAACGAGAAATCACGCTATTCGCCTGAGACAGCGCGAAACGGTTCTCTGAAAGAAAATCTCCCGCCCTCTTGCGTAACTCATTCAGACTAGCTAATGCGGACTTTCGTCCCACGCTGCATATGGCGGATGCAGCCTTATCGGTTAAATTGCTTATTAAACTGCCGTCGGAGAAACTGAAAAAGACCGAGTGCTCTATACCTTTATCGCGTACATCAATCATCTCCATCGTCGTCTCGAGGACGAAACTTATATAAGCCCAACTCGCCGCATTAAGTTGCTTCTCAGTCTCCTCGAAGTACTGGTCGAAGCGGAGTCGGCGGTATTGAATAATGTTCTTCCAACCCTGCGTGTAAGGGGCCAACTTGATCGCGGCTCCCAGCACCCTGGATTCATCGCTGTCGTTGATGATCACCAGGATGTTCGGAAGGCATTCCTTCAACTGAGCAGGTTTGAGGTTGCCGAGTATCGCCTTGATTTGCGGATTTTCAATTGCCTTCTGGGCTAGCGTCAGAAGGAAGAACGCATCGAGCAGCCACGTATATTTCTTGTCATCGTCATCAAGCAACGCCTGGATGACCTGCTGATATTCGTTATGCTTGCTCGGATTATCCGCCAATTCCAGAATTTCTTCCTGCAGCTCAGGGAAACCGGCCCTTTCCGCTAAAAGTGATATGAACTCACGGGCATGCTCGTTTAAGGACGCCGAATTTTCAACACACAGCGCCAACAGGATAAGATAATTGCGCTTCGACTCGCAGCTATCGTAACTGTCGAGGAATGTATGTGCGTGGATATCCGGCAATGAAGAAACCAGCGTAACGACCTCTAGCTGTGGCTCATCGGCGACTTCGTCCTGCACGACATTCAGCCCATGCTCGTCCTTGTAAACATCGATGGAGAGTTGACTTCCTCCGATCATTTCGCAAATCAGATTACGGATACTGTATGTCGAGGAAAGACCCGAGAACTCATTCCCAAAAAACTTCGATATTATTTTTTCACGGGCCTCGTCGCTATTGCATAGCTCATCATCGCCGATCATATCGACGATCTTCTCATAGTGGTCGGAAAGAAAATACAGTGCATTAAAGGCTATGCCCGAAATATTCTTCTGGATGTAATCCGAATCCACAGTATGTTCGTCAAACGATAATTTGATCGTTGCGCGATATTGGTCAATGCCAACAACTTCTATTTGGTCGATCAGTTCGCTGATGAAGTCCAGCAGCTTGATGTCCTCGTCGCAGTTGATATCTAACTTCTCAAGCGTTGTTACAAGATAGTTGCTGATATCACGCTCGGTCAGAACGATGTCCTGATGGCTACGCATAAAGTCGTATGTCATGCGCAAAATCAGCAAGGTTTTAGGAGTCGATTTGAAGCGACGCTTGTTCGCATCGATATTGAGTGACCAGTTGTTGAAGCTGGTGTTGTTTTCAACATGCTGTAGCCGATTGTCGATCTTGTCGATGGCCAGTTCGAGGAAATCTCGGGTTTCGATGATGTATTCGTTCATCGTGCCGAGATTGTTGCGGATGACTGCGATGCTCTGCGCATTGATCAGATTCTGCTGCTGCAGCTGCTGCAGGTAATGCCACGCAAACTTTTGCATTTGCAGCATATCCATCTGGTTCAGCAACTGGTTTTCGCTCGTCTTACCACTGATTGCGCTGGCGAGACGTTTGAAGAAGCCAGCTTCGGATTGCTTGGCAAGCCGATCTTGGCTGGTCGCCACCAATCTCGACGCATCAAGCGCCAGTTGCTGAGTGACGGCGGCATTGGCTTTGTGTTTGCAAACTAGGGCATTGACAGCCTCAAGTTCAGCACTCTCCAGCTTTGTCTCAAAAATCTGCTTTTGTTCAGCTTTGGCTGCTTCATTCATTGCCTACCTCAGAGGTTGTGAATTTTGCTTTTCAGGCGCGCGCTTTGCGCTTGCATGGTCGTGACTTGATACGCGAAATGCCGCTCGGACAAATATAGCCCTTTGTGGAACTCGGCATAATATTCTTGAGAAAGATGCAGGTACTTCAAAGACTCGTGCACGGCGACGCCATTGCTGACGACCTGCTCCGTGGAGGCGAGCGTGAGCCTGAAGTTTTTCTCGACGTGGTTGTCCAGCGCGATAGTCATCGCGAGCGACGTGATCATGCCGCCCAATAAACTACCGATGAGTGCGCCTACCGGCCCACCCAACCCGCCTATCGAAGCACCCACCGAGGCGCCAACGACTGCCGCGCCGGTTTGGAAGATATTCTTGCCGGTGCGCGTCTCCAGCTCTTCGATGGTCATTTTGCCTGCAGCGTACAAAACAATGCATTGCACGGCATCCACAGCGCAGATTGCCGATCCGGCGATGGCACCGGTTGCAAGACTAGTCTGAAAGGCGGAGCCCGCAAAAAGCTCTGGAAGTGAACGCACCGCCATACCAACGCTTGCGGTAGCTGCGCCAGCCTTCAAAGTGCTGTCGCCGGCAGCAATCACCGTATCCTGCAAGATGCGCAGTACTGCCTGCTCCGTGGTGATTTCACCATCCCTTAATTGCTTGATGCACTGGAATGAGTTGATGCAGCCGGCGGTCACCGCAGTGATAATGGCCGCAGAACCTGCTGCTCGTATGCTTTGCTGAAGGGTGGCTTTGTTCTGATAGCCGTTCTGCATGTTTTCGTGCAACTCTTTGCCTGTTTTCGAGCCGGTTCCGAGATGTTCCGCATCGCGTTTACTCAACGGCGTGGATTGGACACCCTCCACATCGAGCTGTCCGGCAGTGTTGTCACGCACCTTTTCAGCCGCCCGTGAAACCTCTGGGCGTGTTTGCTGGTTTTTCAACGCGGCTTCGTTCGCGGAAGTCTTGATGCCCTCAATCTGATCAGAAGGTCCCACAAACAGATCGCAGCTCTCGTAATGATGAACACCGTCTTTGCTGGAGCGAAATGCTTTTTGCGTCGCATCCGCATCTTTGAAGTATTTCAATTGCGCGCCAAGCACTTGCTCCCCGTCTTTCATGACGACGATGTCGTGTAATTTATCGTTTCGCTGGAGCGGCGTCTTTGCAAACTCATTAGTGAAAGCGCGTACATCCTTATCCTTCAGAATGGCGTCCAGGTTGAATGACTCAGCATGAAAGGTTTCAGCGGCAAAACCTCCTTTGATTGCGCTGTTTTGCGCAGTCGCGGAAATTTTGCCCATGATGGTATTGGCCTGATTGATTTCACCGATCATCTGGCCTATTTTTTCCGCAGCCTGCGTCGGCCAAATGGGACATGCGCTGATTGACAGGCTTATCACTTTTTTACGTTCATTATTCATACTGCCTCCTCACTGAGGTAATAGCGGCACCTAAATTGGAATCCATAACGAGACCATTCATTAAGAGTGCCTAATTAGCTATCACTGCATCGGCGGTTTGCCGCAAAATGTGTCATAGCAACGCCATGTTGTGATAATAGCAGAATCCTGCAACAGGAATTGTCGTTTATTGCCCGTTTTCGCGCGAATCCTTACGGTCCCCCTATATCATCTAAACTGCGTTGAAATTGCTGTTAGAGGTTATCACGTTGCACGTGCTCGCATCCCTAAGCCAGGCGGTTGAGTTGCAGATTTCTCAGTGTAATATTCCGGATAGGCAGCGCCGCGATTTTAATAAGCGGCTTAGGTTTTATCTAGATTTTTGAAGCCAAACCATTGGCTGCAATCAGCCAGTTTTCAGTTATTGACAAAGGTTTGCTCTGTGTCGGCTATTGGCCGTTATCTGTTATTGGTCAGTTTCAAAAAATTAATATCAATACCGGCCATTCAGAGTTGTAATATTTTAATGGTATCAGAGCCACCACCCGACCCCTTGCCGTAATTCAATCTAGATTTCCGAATGGAAGCATATCAAAGGAAAGCGATCAGTAATTTTAGCAAACCAACTGGCACTAACAATCCATTTGTGCCATTCACGATTGCCAAAAGCTGACGTTCCTTTCAAGCTTTCCACACTAAATTACTTGTCAATCAACGTAATCTGTTTTCCAGCCATCAACGTTTCTGCATTATGCGGATTAGGCTCAGGAGAGAGAGTATGAATCGGAATGCTTGTTTTCAGGATTGCATCTTAAGCTATGGTTCTTGGCGCTGCCGGAACCGCTGATAGTTGTTATGTTTATCTAAGCAACTACGGCCATTATAGTTGTGCATTCACTGCATCATTTAAGGACTTCATATCCTCTAAAAACCTATATATAGGTAAGTTTTTTAACTCCCTACTTACTTTTTTGTTCTTTCTTTGATACTCCACCTGATAAAGTATCATTTTCGTTAAGTCTTTATGATCCTCCGGCACATTCAGCACGATGCAAATACGTCCTATACAATCAAGCCATTTGCTGTCTTTTTTTATGGCTAACATGGCCTTTCCTCCTAAATATTTTGGTAATTTTTCACTAGGTTTTGCACATAACTTTTCAAAATGCATATAAACCGGTTAATAGTAACTGCTCACTGAAACTATACACACGTTAAAAGAGAGGCTAGTAAAATCACACTCTTTATAATTTTCATGCGTATAGACTTTCAGAAATTAAATTTCCATTTTTCCACGCTACAAACCCGAAAAACCAAGGCTGTTCTGCACAGTACTTGGAAAGTATTTATCTAAAAGTCTATAGTTACCAAATATTTGTTTATTTTGTATGTGAATACTCCTCCTGTTAAATAAGAAAAACAAGTGATTTAATAGCAACTTAAATAAAGAACATTTACAATTTTATTCGCTTTGTCTGGTGTCATAATAGCCCGTTGCTTGTCTACAACAATCTATTTAAGATTGACATTTGTCGGTAGATGTGATTTTTCTGTAGGTATATCATTAAACAAACAACAAAATTTCGACGACTTTCTATGCTCTTTTGTGTAAAAGCAACAGAATAATCAGTGGATATCTAGCATTAAATTGATGTTTAAATTCAGAGAAAATGTTTATTGATACCGCAATTTCTGCCGAGCCAATTAGCTCTGCTTTGACGGACAGGTTGAGTCGATAACTGACTACCGCGACTGGCAACTTCTGGCCTAGGCTGTGTTAAAACGTAAAATCATTAATGCTGGTGGAAATAATTAACCGATTATTGCTAGAATTGCACAAAAAAGTGGTAGTAACCATTAATAATTACCACTTTTTTTGCAAGTAAATGGAGTATATTTCATATCTGAAGATTTTTTTTGTGTTTTTTGACACAGCCTGGGCCGTTACCTGTTATTCGTCAGTTTCAAAAAACCAATCTCAATACCGGTCATTCAGATTTGTAATGTTTTTAACGAGATCACAGTCTCCACCCGACCCGCCTGATGCGATCATCAAATGCTAGGGCGGCTTTTCAGCCCAGAGCAGCCACTCGGAAGAATTTCCTGACGGGCTAGATCTTGGACAATACAATCGCACATGGGTATACGACTATTGTGTGACAGACAATGGGCGCGTGAGTTTGAATAACCATACACCCGGATGCAAACCATTTTTTGCCAGTGTTTCAATTTCGGACTCGTGATCTTCAAACGGCTTAAGTACCGAAGTAGTGACATCCTCTGACTCACCGCTGCTGGAAACCAGCCATAACTGCCAGTCATAGCCAGATTTGCCATAAAAAATGGCTCTTCGACGTTCATTCTCGGAGAGGTAGAAGAGAGCGCTTTCCAAGTGGGTGACGCGCTTGACTTCAACCAACTGAAAAGCAAATTTACCCGAATGGCTAGTTGGCACCAAGACATCAAAGCCCACGTTACCGATATATTGTGCGACATGAAGAAAATTCCTCATGCCGGATGGCGTACCCAGTAATTTTCTTTTGTCTTGACCTTGTGAACCGAGACAATCCGGTCGAAGCAACAAATCAACTGCCTTATCGAATCCGTCTGGATCAGATTGGTGCCAGTTGAGCGCATTGCTCAGAGCGAGTTTCACAATCGCTTCTTCGGCTCGGAGACCACCGGTGGCCTTTCGTTGGGCATCCCGAATGAAATCGTCACTAGATTGGCTATCAATGGGTCGAAAATGCATAGTGCTACTTGAAAACTTCTGCAATCTTAGTAGAGTTGGTTCCTCTGGTAGCTTCTTCAATGGGATTTCACCACGCGCAAAAGCTTTGGCTTCCTCGCTGATGGCTTTATTCAAGTCCTTGATATTCAAGCGTAGTCTAATTTCTTCCTCAGCAGAAAAATCGAGATATCTGAGGCGTTGTTCTTCACCTTCCAATGACAGTTCAACTTGCTTCTTGAGCTGTTGATACAAGTGTTCAGTCCATTTGCCAACATGCAGTTCAGCTGCTGCTGCCAGATACGGTAAACAATCGAGCTCCCGCAACAGTTGTTTATTAAATCGAGCGAAGTCCACTTGAGGAGGCAATATCTTGATCTCGGCTAATGCTGCGCGAATCTTATCTTCGCTGTGGTGAGCCCGTTGATCAAAACAATCAGGTGTAATCACCATCCCGAGTTTGGGTGCCTTTTTTAAGTTGCCGAACTGTCTTAAGCAGGTTTGTACGTCATTTTCCCATTGCGAAAGCTGTTCAGGGTGCAATTTTTTCTCTTCCAGTCGCTCTTTCCAAGATCGAATCTCTTGTTCGGAAAGCCCGTTGTCACGTCGGAAGCGTTGTACCGCATGAGAAATACTGTCGTTGGGAAGGCTCCAGGCGTAGAGGCCCTCCTTGAAAAGACTCACGAAGGCTTTGTTATTGGCAAACAGAAGGCTTAGGGGAAGGGCGCATTCCACTAGCGAAGTCTGAATTACATTACCGTCAAATCGCAGTTCTTTGCCACCGTCGCTACGCGTTTCTTCAAATACGTCACCCCCCGTGCCTTTGCCAAGCTCCTCAGAGCGACCAGAAGGCAATGTATATAAAGTCCAGATATCTTCGTAATGCCGAATATCCAGACTCACAAATGTCTCGATTGCTTTGTCAGCGTCAAATTCAAACGTTGTAGCCCTCGCTGCTGCGATTAGATCGGGCATAGCCTCGTAAAGCTTATTTTCGAGTTTGGATGAAAGTTCATTATCAGAGTATTCTTGGCTAGCATGTCGTTTTAGGGTTGGATCGAAGTTTTTGACACCAAGCTTTTCAACCTTGCTGGCTTTGCGTACAACCCAAACTCGAATGCCAGGAAAAACTCTGAGCGCCGCCATATGGTCACCTGAATCATGCAAGATTCCGTCTTCGGCACCTCCCCAAGCAAGCGATTCAATACTTCCGTCTTTTCCAAGCGTCTGGTACAGCAGGGGAATGCTTGAATAAATCTCGTGTTTGAACATCGAATCTATCAGACGACCGTACAGTTCGATAAGGTCACGCTGCTCACCCGCGACAAAGCTTTTCTGGGGCTCAATGGTTTGGAGACGTTTAAATGACAAACGCAAACGTTTCTCGGTTGATACTTCTACCGGACTACAAATTCCTAGTTGCCGATACCAAGTTTGGCTGTTCATTGTGGAGTCTTGTTCGAGGCGCGGTAAAAGCTTTGTTTTGAACCCTTTCGGCAATTGTAGCCATACTTCATTGGGCGCGTATGGAGAGGTGCTACCAACGCCATCTAAAATATTGAGTTCGTCACTGTGGTAGAGCCAATAACAATTTTCCAGTGCATTTCTAAGTGCTGTTGATGAATCGTGCTCAGGTCGAAGAAACCCTTCCATATACCCCCAGAGCTTTAGAAGATCACGCATGGTCTCGATGGAAAGGTTACCGGGTAATTCAGGATCACCTGTCTCATATAACGGTATCAGGAACACCCCAAGCAAGAGGCAACTATTCTCGAGATCGGCTTTCAGCTGATTTTTTGCGATGAGATTTGATAGCCAGTCTTCATTGAGTTGCGGCCAAGGTCCGCATGTTCTGCCACAGCTATTGACCGTCTCCCAGGTATCCGTCATCGTTTTGACTTTCAATGCAGCCAGGCTTTGACTGACTTGGACCATGGTGTCTTGGGTATTCTTCGTTTCAAGGATCTTAAATCGCCAGGCAGCACCTACACCGAACTCTTCTGCACGAGTCAATATGGAGCCCATACCGCCCTTAGGTTCTTCGATTGCCAGTTCAATCGCGGCTACCAATATTGCTTCATGCTCGTCATCATCTATTCCGGGTTGTAACTGGGCCAGAATTTCAGGGCGAGAAAACTCAAGCAAACCTTGCTGAGCAGTGGAAAGCCCAGGAAGTTCAGGATGAAAAGTTGTGACAAAAGTACGTTGCTTCAGTACAGCATCGGGCAACTTGATGGTTGCATCCTGGCTGTAAGGCCGCCAGTAAATTCGATCAACATTCTTTCCCCGTGACTTCCCCTTTTCACCAACAATGAGCGGTTTGACGCAGTCGACGCTGACATCGTCTACCGCAGGGTCGCCAGAAATCACGGGAAGCACGTTGGCTTCGCTTTTTTGTAGATGTTCGAGGAGAGTTAGCCTTAGATCATTGAGCTTACCGAGATTAAGTTCTCGGTAAGCATAGTCAGCCCATGCTTCCATCGCATCGAACAACTGCCTGTAACGTTTGAGCGTGAATGTTTTATCCGGGGGGAAACTAAGATTTACCATATGCCCAAAATCGGCTGCGTTATTTCGCCAGAATCGGATTGCCACAGCTTTTCTCAAATGTGGGCAGTCACAGGCACGCGGTGTAGCAAACTCCAAAAATTGTTCAGCCTCGCAAACTGCAGGTGTCTTCCATAATTCGATCACGCAATCAGCTGCAAGATTCACCAATTGTGAATTCCAACCGGCTGGATCATTTCCTGGTGCGTTCTTTTCCAGTGGTCTCAGCGCGATATTTCTCCTTGAGTTACTCAGATAAAAGTCAGCATGGATCTGAACGCCAAACCCAGCCATCTGTTCGGTAGGGAGATACGACCAGTAGCGTGACGTGAGTGGTGAATATTCTACTATGACACGTACATCCGCATTTTTAAGGTCAAGTCCAGTGTTTGACTGCACCTCATCAGGAACCAATAGGGATCGCTCTGTAATGCCAAGGAGGTTGGCGGAGTACATGGTATGGGTTACCTCACCCATTTGGTCTCTCAGCGTGATCTTCAACGCTTTGTTTTTGACACGGCGATCGAGAAAGGTAAGAGGGCCATCTTTGAGTTCTCTCACTGAGTTTGAAATGCTATTTACCGCTTCGGGTATTTTTACATTCAGAAGGCGAATGACCGTGACGAAGTCGTCGAATCGCCCTTCTTCAGGGGAATAGAATTTCGGCTGGTAAAAGCTTGCTGCATCAGGCCGCCCCCACTGATTGCCTGGAGGCTCCATTAAGGTTGGATGTTGTAGTTTCATACCCCACCAGGCATTGTCCTGAGTTCGACTGCAAACCTCGACTTCTTTGGTGGCACCAAATACGGAACGAAACCCGATTCCTTTATTACCAACACTGTCTCTTGCAGATTTGCTACTCGAATGGAGACTCAGCAATGACTTCAGATCGCTAAGTTTACCGTCGATACTTTCGCTCGTGATTCCTCGACCATCATTGGCGACTTCTAGAGTACCCGTAGATTCATTCCAGTCGATAAGAACAGATGAATCAGCACAGTCTAGCGCATTTTGCAGCAGCTCAAAAACAACACGTCCCGAGTAGTCTTGAATCAGAGCTTTTTCTGCACCGAAGTCGCGAGCGCGTGCGCTCTCTGGCAATTCACGGTGTTCCGCGATGTGCTCCTCGAGCATGTTACATATTTCGTGGACAGTAGGGGGAAGTCCAATCAATGGAGAATTCAGATCAATCATTTAGCGACGTTGATGGGTTTAGACCTGGTCAGTTAAGTTGCAATTGTACAGCAAAGTAAAACGCCTTGGCTTTACTAAATACTTTTGATGGTCTAGTTTAAACGAATTTTGCCGTCAACCTTGAAATTTCGAGTGGCAGCACAATGTGGATAGTTGCAGACATCCGGCCAAGAGAATTTTCACGCGCATGAATGGCTGAAACTGGCCGATTGGGTTACGAAGCGAATTAAGGAGTTGAATGATATTGCTACAAACCTATTCGAACAACACCAAGAGTTTGTAACCTTTGCAAGAGCGAGAATCCAAAGCTAACGAATAAGGTTAGATTGTGTGAGCGAAGCGAACCACAATCTGAACCGTTTGTTGGACAAGCCCGGCCTGTTCAGCGGTGGTCGAAAAATACGGAAAAGTAAAGCTTGACAATCTATGAGCTTTAAGATAATTAGAAAATATC
>Ga0007800_10000538_pt1 | contig 14509 bp, 14 predicted proteins | sample CryBogmetaGMA14M_FD_60366 | JGI IMG/M metagenome (GOLD analysis project Ga0007800, IMG submission 60366) | Freshwater microbial communities from Crystal Bog, Wisconsin, USA - MA14M | ecosystem: Environmental > Aquatic > Freshwater > Lake | place: Crystal Bog, Wisconsin, USA | collected 2009-07-06 | reverse complement strand
GGATATGCTGAGGCAGAACGAAGCCGTCGCCCGCCAGAGCAAGGTGCTGACAACCATCGAAGTACGGGCGCCCGTGACGCTCGACATGGAAGCCTGCCGCATTGGCAACTTCGACCGCGAGAAGGTGGTGGCATTGTTCCGCGACCTGGAGTTCTTCAAGCTGATAGACCGCCTGCCGCAAGCTCAAGCGGGTGTGCAAGGAACATTGCTGGAGACGCAAGCCTCCCCAATGCCCCGCGCAGAAGAAAAGAGGCAGTACAGCACTGTCACCATGCGCGGGGAACTCGAAATGCTGGCGGGTCGATTGAACGAAACGAAAAGCTTTGCCTTCGACGTGGTAGCCGGAAGCGGCAACCCGATGAATGCGCAACTTGTCGGTATCGCTATTTCTCCCTCACTCGGCGAGGCTTATTACATCCCCCTCACTCACGCCGGACTGGAGGCAGGGCCGCAGCTTTCGCCGGACGAGGTCAAGCACGCGCTCTCACCTGCATTCGAGAGCCTAAACATCGAAAAATCGGCGCACAACGCCAATTTCGTCACCAGCCTGCTGGCGGAATACGGAATTTTCTCGCGTGGTACCGCTTTCGATACCATGCTGGCGGCCCATTTGCTCGGTGAGCAGTCGCTGGAACTGAAGAGCCTGGCGCTGGGGCGGCTGGGAATCGAACTTCCCAACCTTCCGATCGGCTCGGGCGTAAAACAGATACCCGTTTCCCACCTCGCGGTCTCCGTCATGACCGATTATGCCTGCGCTTGCGCCGACGCCATCGGACGCCTTGCAGTCATGCTCGGTGGTGAGATGGAGAAACAGGGGCTGCTCTCGCTCTTCGACGATGTGGAAATGCCGCTGGTTTCGGTCCTGGTGCGCATGCAGCGGAACGGCGTACTGCTGGATATTCTTTTGCTGGAGGACATGTCGCGGCGGCTGGGGGATAGGCTCACCGCGCTGGAGAGCGAGATATACAAATGCGTGGGACACCAGTTCAATATCAACTCTCCCAAGCAGCTCGGGCTGGTACTTTTCGAGGAACTGCATCTGCCCACCGAGAAGAAAAAGGGCGTTTGGTCTACCGAGGCCTCGGTGCTGGAAGCACTGCGCGGGACAAATCCCGTCCTTGATTTCATAATAGAGTACCGCCAGCTCAACAAGCTCAAATCGACCTATATCGACGCCCTGCCCGGCCTGGTCAACCCGCGCACGGGACGCGTGCATACCAGCTTCAACCAGACACGCACGGCTACAGGCAGGCTGTCGTCCAGCGAGCCGAATTTGCAGAACATCCCGGTCCGCGGCGAGCTGGGGCGCGAGGTACGCCGGGCTTTCATCGCGCCGCCCGGTTCAATCCTCCTCTCCGGCGACTACTCCCAGATAGACCTGCGTGCGCTGGCGCACCTCTCGCAGGATAGCCTGCTGCTCTCCACCTTCGAACGCGGCGAAGATATCCACACCGCCACGGCGGCCCAGCTTTTCGGCGTGGAGACTACTGCGGTTACCGCCGACATGCGCCGCCTCGCCAAAACGGTCAACTTCGGCGTCATCTACGGCATGAGCGGCTACGGGCTGGAGCAGGCCACGGAGTTCTCGCGCGAAGAGGCCGAGCGTTTCATCTCCGCCTATTTTGAAAAATATCCTGGCGTGCGCAGATACCTCGACAATACGAAGATGGAAGTCCGTCGCCAGGGTTACGTGAAGACCATCCTGGGTCGCCGGCGTTATATACCGGAGATCAATTCCACCAACCGTATGATACGCGAGGCGGCGGAACGGATGGCCATCAACATGCCGGTGCAGGGCACTTCGGCGGATATTATCAAGGTGGCCATGCTCAACCTGGAAGAGGAAATGGATTTCCGAAAACTCGCCAGCAAGCTTATTTTACAGGTGCATGACGAGCTGATATTCGAGGTGCCGGAGGGCGAGGTCGCGGTCATGCAGGAGATAGTGCCGCGCCTCATGGCAAGCGCTATCCAGCTTTCCGTGCCTGTGAAGGTGGACCTCAAGATGGGCTTCACCTGGGGCCAGATGGAGTAGCGTTTTCATGCCCGAACTGCCTGAAGTTGAGACCATAAAACGCGAGCTTACCCCGCTGGCGACTGGACGGCGCATTACGTCGGTTGAATTTCTGTGGGCTCAAACGCTGCTCTCGCCGTCCATTGCCGAGTTCGAATCGAGAGTAAAAGGACGAGAGATAACCTCGCTCGACAGGCGCGGAAAATATCTGATACTGCGTTTGGACAGCGGCGATTCTATCCTGGTGCACCTGCGCATGACAGGCTCTTTCCTGGTGAGCAAGGATAATGAATTGCCCGACAGTCATACCCGAGCCGTCATCCACCTCGATGACGGCTCGAACATGTTTTTCATCGACCCGCGCAAGTTCGGCAAGTTCCAATTGGTTTCAGGGGATAGCTGGATGGCAGGGAGACTCGGGCCGGAACCCTTATCCGACGAGTTCACAGCGAGCGTGCTGGCTCGGATACTCGAGGGAAAGCAGGCTCCGATAAAGGCGTTGCTTATAGAGCAGCAGCTTATCGCTGGCATTGGCAACATGTACGCTGACGAGACTCTTTATGAGGCACGGATTCATCCTTTGATAATGGCGGACAGCCTCTCGGAGGAAGAGATCAAACGTTTGCACCGCGCCATCCGGCATGTATTGAATGCAGCCATCGAAAACAAGGGGGCCAGCATTGCCAACTACTTCCGCCCGGGGGGCGAGCGCGGCACAGCGCATGAAGAATTCAAGGTGGCCCACCGCAGGGGTGAGGAATGTCACGTCTGCGGCGGGCCGATTGAGCGTATTGTGGTGCGCCAGCGCGGCACCTATTTCTGCCCCGTGTGTCAGACCTAGGGCTCGAAGCGGAACGGCGGGTATTCGTCCGTCATCAACGCGGCATAGGCATAAACACGATATGACCAACGGTTCATGCCGACGATAAACTTGAACAGGTCCTCCGGGTACTTGCCAGTAAAGAGAACAATGAATCCGCAGATGATGGACAGGATGCCGGTCAGGCCGTTGTACCTGCCACCCTGGAAGATGGCGACGATAATATAATGCGGGATGGCCAGCAACCACCACTTGACCAGTACCAACCCTTGCGATAATTTTTCAGGATATGCTACATCCAGGTCAGCCGGGTAACCGCCCTTCTCCAGGCTAAAGGGCGGGTATTTATCGGTGCCGAGCGCCTGATAAGCGTAAAAACCCACGCGCCAGTTCCAGCGCATCACTCCCACGTTGAAATCAAATATGCCGCGCGGGTATTTACCTGTAAAAAGGATGGCGAAAAAGGCGTAAACGGTGGCGAAAAAAGAAGCGATGAATAGGAAAGCGAGGACGATGTAATGCGGGAGAGCCAGAAGCCACTTGAATATCCATTGCCATTGGCCGGGCGGATCCGAGAGTACACCTGTGATGGTTACCGGGTAGGGTTTTACGTCTGCCATTCGAACCTCCTGTTAATATTTTGGAACCCAGCATAAATTACTCCAACGATGGGACTGTGTCAATGGACGTGACAGCCGGTATTTTCTTTTCCTCTTTCCTCGTGGGAGAGGATTTAGGTGAGGGGGTAAGTGGTCTGAATGAGGATCACTCGGCAATCGACTGGCTTTGAATTGCTGTCCATGTTATAATTAGCTTTCAATGAAATTAGATGGAGTGTAAACGTGCCTAAAGCCACAGCCAAGAAAATCGAAAAGCCCAATACCGATGCAGCCACTTTTGTGGAGAATGTTAGTAAAAAAGGCACTGCCGTCAACGGCAGACGCATCAATTTTGGCTTTACCCGCCGCAAGCGCAAAGCTCGCTAAAAGTCGGATATTACCGGGCTAAGACCGACGAAGCGGTAAAAATAATTCTTACCTTTCCTCTCCATCGAGGGGGAGGGTAAATTATTTTTCGAAGGGGTGCCCTTCCTTCTCGAAATCCGGCAGATAATTCTGCGGGGCGTCCATGCCCTGCACCCAGCCGTTTTCCAGCCCAGTCTCTTCCAGCGCCCGCATCACCTCGTCGTATTCCGCTTGCTTGATGGGACGCGCGATTTCGGGGAAGCGTGATGCGTGGTGGGTGGGGTGATACTGGCTCATCAGGCTGATGGTGACGTCAGGTGATATCTCCTGTGCCAGCCATGTTAACGATTCTCTGCTGCCCGCGATATTCTCCGGCAGGATAAGATGCCGCACGATAACGCCCCTTTGAGCGATTCCGTCCCCGTCCAGCATCAGTTCCCCGGTCTGCCTGAACATTTCTTTGATGGCCTGGCGCGAGATAGCGGTATAGTTTGGCGCGCTGGAGTACCTGACGGCCTTTTCATCGTTGGAATATTTGATATCAGGCAGGTATATGTCCACGATGCCGTCGAGTTCTTTCAGAGTTTCGAGGCTGTCGTAGGCGTTGGTATTATAGACTAAAGGCAGCTTGAGCCCTCCGGGGACAGCAATAGCCAGCGCAGCCGCTATCTGCGGCACGAAATGCGAGGGCGATACCAGGTTGATGTTGTGGCAGCCCTGCGCCTGAAGGTCCTGCATGTAGCCCGATAGCTTTTCGATGCTCACCTCGTTAGATTTTTGCTTCTGCCAGCCCTGGCTTATCTGGTAGTTCTGACAGAAAACGCAGCGCAGGTTGCAGTTGCCGAAGAAGATAGTTCCTGAGCCGCGCGTGCCCGAGAGTGCTGGCTCTTCGCCGCGATGGGCGCAGTAAGACGCCACGATGGGAAGCGCTCCCGAATGGCAGAAACTCACCTCACCCTTGAGGCGATTGACGCCACACCTGCGCGGGCAGATGTCGCAAGAGGCCAGGCGGGCGGTCAGGCGCCCGGCGCGAGATTGTAGTTCATTTGCATCGATGTTCATATTTTCAAAACTCTCCCTTTTGAAAAGGGAGACTAAAAGTGATTCTTACTTTTCACACCTATCATTTCGGGAATCACCTCAACGACGCCTTCGATATTATTCAACACGTCGTTATCATTCACACGCAGAAATCGATATCCAAGCAGAGCCATAAAAGCATCTCTTATCCTGTCATTAGCGACCATGTCCCCAGCCATAGGCTCCCATCTACTTCTATAATTAGCTCGGCTTTCGGGCAGAAGAAATCAACAATATATTTGCCGATAATCTTTTGCCTGTAAAATTGTTGGCCCCCGAGTTGTTTCAACCTGAGCTTTAACAACAAACGCTTTTCGGCATCGGCCATGTTTTCCCGGAAGGATTGGGGATAGCTTAGAAGCTCTTTATTATATGGCAGAAATGATGTCATTGTTTCTGAAAGAAGCTCTCTCTTATCTCTCCTTTCCAAGAAGAGAGGAATTTTGTACTTTCCCTCCCTTCTAGGGAGGGGCTAAGGGAGAGTCATAACGAATAGTCTTAAGGATGAATAAAGAGCTAAGAGCTACTTCCCGCTCCGCAGCTTCAACTCGACACCCGTCTTCTGCGCCACCCCGTTGAACGCCTCTCTTATCAGTTTTGTTTTTTCTTTGGGCGTCATCTCCGCCGTCATCCCTTTCTGCACCTGCGCCAGTACGGACTTGAGCTTATCCAGTGGTAAAAGCTGGACGCTCAGGCAGTAAAAGGTCTTGCTGCGGCCGTCGTTGTAATCCGCCAGCAGTATTTTGAGGAAGGCTATCTTTTCATTTTCGTGGGCGGCCCATTTCTTTATCCCCTTCCGGCGCACGAAATCGAGGTTGGCTGCTATCGGCAGGTAAGATACGAATGAATCGCGTTGTTTGGCCTGTTCTGTGAGCTTCATGATACGCGGGCAGAATTCGAACTCGTTACACTGGCCGCACGTTTCCAACCCGTGCGTTTTGACGCAGCAGGTCTGCAACCCGCAACCGCGGGCATTATCCCAGAAACCCTCGCCGGCGCATCCAGGACACCTGGTGGCTCCCTCCCGGTGGAAGCTGGGGCACAGCCCGCAATCCAGCCCGCAGGCGCCGATGGTGGGATATTTTTTCACAGGATGGTTATTTGGCTGAGCTTTCATTTGTTACCCGTAGCACCAAATTCTAAGCACTAAGCATCAAATCCTAAACAAATACAAAGGACAAAACCACAAATTCAAAGCGCGATTTTGATATTGTTATTTTTCATTTATTTCGTATTTAGATATCAGGATTTAGAATTTCCAGTTTGTCTATTGCCTGTCCAATCCGCTTGAGGCATGTTTCCTGCCCCAGTACTTCCATTGTCTGAAAGAGGGGCGGTGTGGCGGTGAGACCGGTGACGGCGGTGCGTAGCGCTCCGAAAAGCTGTCCGGCCTTGACTCCTATCTCGTCGGCCAGGGGGCGCAGTACGCTTTCGAGAGTGTCGGCATCAAAGCGCACCAGCTCATCCAGTTTGACACGGGCTACGTCCAGCATCTCCAGCGTCGCTTTCTTATCCAGCTTATTATCTATCAGTAGTTCCGCGGGATAATCTATCTTGTCCACGAAGAAGAACCATGTCAGCTCTTTCGCAGCCACTTCACCCAGCGTTTTGGCGCGTTCCTGCACCAGTGGCAGCATCCGTTTGATATAATCGAAATCCAGCGGGCGTTTGACCTCGGCGGGCAGGCTTTTCTCCAGGAAGGGCAGGGCGCGCCGGGCGAATTCGTCGGCACTCAGCTTCCGGATATAAACGCCGTCCATCCAGTCCAGCTTCTCCTTGTTGAAGATGGCGGACGTCTGGCTGATGCGCTCGATGGAGAAATTATTTATCAGGTCGTCTTTCGAGAAAAGCTCAGTTTTATCGTCGAACGACCAGCCCAGCAGAGTCAGGAAGTTTGCCATGGCCTCCGGCAGATAGCCCTGCTCTTTGTATTCGAGGATGGAAACCGCACCGTGCCTTTTGGAGAGCTTGCTGCGGTCGCTCCCCAGTATGATAGGCAGGTGGGCGAAGAGGGGCGGGGTGAAGCCGAAGGCGTTGTACAGCATGAGGTGGCGCGGCGTGCTGGAGAGCCACTCCTCGGCGCGTAAAACATGGCTTATCTGCATCAGGTGGTCGTCTATGACGTTAGCCAGGTGATATGTCGGGTAGCCGTCGCTCTTGATAAGCACGAAATCGTCCAGGGTAGCATTCTCGAAGGTGACGTCGCCGCGTATCAGGTCGTGAAAGGTTGTCCTGGCCTCCAGCGGAGTTTTATGGCGTATGACGGCGCCCGGAGCGGCACCCAGCCCCAGGTCTCGGCAGCAGCGGTCATAACCCGGCGGTTGCTTTCTGGCCGTCTGCTCGGCGCGCATCTTTTCCAGCCGCTCGGATGAGCAGTGGCAGTAGTAGGCATGGCCGCGCTCCACCAGCTCACGCGCAAGCTTCTGATAAATCTCCAACCGCCTGGACTGGAAATAAGGCCCGAATTTGCCGCCGATGTCCGGCCCCTCGTCCCAGTCGATGCCCAGCCATCCCAGTCCTTCCAGAATGCCTTCCAGCGCGCCGGGGACAGTGCGGGCGACGTCGGTATCCTCGATGCGCACGATGAACGCCCCGTTGTTATGACGCGCGAAAAGCCAGTTGAAAAAGGCGGTGCGTATATTACCCACGTGGGGCAGACCGGTGGGGCTGGGGGCGTAGCGGACGCGAACGGGTTGTTGAGCCATACGTTCTAACCTCGGTTCAATTCATAATTATTGAGTTGGAGTTATTGATCAAAGTATTCTTTTATTAGTCATACCAGAGAAACCAACTTCCAAAGAGAAGGCTGAACACTAGTAAAGCGCAATTTAAGAGGATTCCGGCAATTGGGATAAACCTGTTTGTTCGCCTCTGGATGAAGCCAAGGAGTCCAATTAAGACACCCAGGAGGAATATCAACAAGCCTATGGTTCCCAGTCTAAGATGAAACCCAAACCAGCCAACCCCGACAACCAGTGGACAAAAGAGTGACAAGACTGCAAAGTATTGTCTTTTCATGCCGGTTAACCTCTACGTCAGCCTCGGGCTGGCCAGTGCCGTCTGTGTGCGGACGGGTTCCGGCAGCTTGACCACCACGGTATCGGCGATCTTGTCGTGAATGCCCTGCTTGCGGGAATCGAAGGCAATCCACAGGAATCCCATGCCCAGCATCAGGCCGCAAACGATATATCCCAGGTAGCGCAGCAGCGCGTAACCAATAGTGGTATTGCTGCCGTCGCCCCTTAATAACTTGATATTCAGCAGCATCTTGCCGGGCGTCTGGCCGCGCCATGTCCAGAAGACGACGCTGTAGGCTACTGTTGCCAGGCTGGAAAGAAGGTTGCTGATGGTGATCAGCGGGACAAAATACCATTGCTTGACGAAATCGATTAAGTCGAAACCCAAACCCCGGAATGGGAAAAGAATTTGGATAATCATACTGAGGAGTATGGCGTCTATTGTAAAGGCGGCGAATCTGCGCCAGAAACCGGCGTATTCCAGTGCGTGCGCGCCAGTTGTCTGCTGCATTAAAAATCTCCTTGAGCTAATGACATATTATACAACCGCAGGGAACAACATACCATACAAAATATGGTTGATACAGAAAGAATACCAGAATCGCTAGATAGAGAGAAAACGTTGGAAAGCGGCAGGGCTATGCCATCTCCAGACTGAAATCGAGTGCCTTGACTGAGTGCGTCAGCGCGCCGATGGATATGATATCCACGCCGGTTTCGGCCACGGCGCGCACGTTTTCCAGGGTGATGCCACCCGAAGCCTCGAGACGCACCCTGCCCCGCAGGTGCGAGGCGGTCTCTTTCATGTCGGCCACGCTCATGTTGTCCAATAGCAGCATATCGGCGCCCGCTGAGGCAGCCTCTTCCGCTTCGGCGATGCTATTGACCTCAACCTCGATTTTCAAGCCGATTTTATTTTGCTCTTTGGCATGGCTGACCATCTGGCTCAAGCTCAACCCCGATCGCCTGAGCGAGGCAATATGGTTGTCCTTGATAAGTATGCCGTCGGCCAGGTTCATACGGTGGTTATGGCCGTCCCCACACAACACGGCGTGTTTTTCCAGCAGGCGCTGGCCTGCAGAGGTCTTGCGCGTGTCCACTATACTCACCGGCAATCCTGCCACCCGCTCCACATAGCGCGAGGTGGCCGTGGCTATGCCGCTGAGATGGCAGATGAAGTTGAGAGCAGTGCGCTCGGCCCTGAGGATGCTGCGGGCGCGCCCGCTGACCACGGCGGCTACGTCTCCCGGCTTGAGAGCGGCTCTGTCAGATAGTCGTATATCTACGCTTAGTTTTTTATCCACGGTTTTAAAGACGGCTTTGAAAACCTCGATTCCCGCGAGTACTCCAGAAGCCTTGGCCATCAGGGTGGCCGTAGCCTCCAAACCTTCAGGGATGACCAACCGGCTGGTCACATCGTTGGATACACAATCTTCAGCCAGCGCCAGCTCTATGATTTTTCTAACCTCTTTGTTTTTCAAAAGAGATTGGTTCGAATTTCCCATGTCAACCTCTCGTAAGAATGATATGCTTGTGCCAGGCGGCATCCACCTTGGGGTAATCCAGGCGGAAGTGGGCGCCGCGACTTTCCAGTCGCATGAGAGCGGCCTCTGTCATCAATCGTCCGGTAATAATAAGGTTCAATAGCTCCCACGAAGGCCGGTCTCCCGGCGGAGGCAGGCACTGCTGCCAGCTTGCCAGAACGGCGGCGGCTCTGGCCAAGCCGGGGCCGTTCCTGACTATGCCTGTGTTCTCCCAGAGCAATTGCTGCAGGTTGGAACGGCTGGGCGAATCAATCCGGGAGAGGGTTGCATCCTGCTTCATCGCGGAGCGCATGTCTCCATCCCGGTTATCCTCACCCTTACGCAGGCCGCCCTTTACGCTGCGCTCGATGATGCGCTTGCCGAATACAAGAACCTCCAGCAGCGAGTTGGAGGCCAGGCGATTGGCGCCGTGGACACCTGTGCAGGCTACCTCGCCTGCCGCGAAGAGACCGGGCAGGCTGGACTCGCCCCAGGTGTTGACGCGAATACCGCCGATCATGTAGTGGGCCGCCGGCGCCACAGGTATCATGTCACGCGCCATATCCAGCCCGTGTTCCAGGCAGTAGTGATATATCTGAGGGAAACGCGCGGCGGTGATACTGGCAGGCTGGTGTGTGACATCTATATAAACGTGGTCGGTGCCGGTCCTATCCATTTCGCTGACGATGCTGCGCGCCACCACGTCGCGCGGGGCCATCTCGGCCTGGGGCGTGTATGCTTTCATGAAGGCCTCGCCCTGGGTATTGCGCAGTATTCCTCCCTCGCCGCGTACGGCTTCGGAGATCAGGAAGGGTTCCACACCCGGCAGGTGCAGGGCGGTGGGATGGAACTGGAAAAACTCCATGTCGACTATGTCGGCGCCGGCCCTGAAAGCCAGCGCGATACCGTCGCCTGTAGCCACTTCAGGGTTGGTGGTGAATTTGAAGAGCTGCCCCGCCCCACCGGTGGCCAGTATGAGGTTGCGACAGCCGAAATGCTGCGCACCGCAGGTGAGCGTATCGAAGGTTTCGAGACCGCAGACAGTCCCGTTTTCCATAAGAATGCGCGTGGCCAGGCAGTGTTCCAGAACGGGTATCTTTCCCGTTCTAATCTGGCGGCTGAGCGTGATCTCTATCTGTGCGCCGGTGGCATCTCCTCCGGCGTGCAGGATGCGCGGCATGCTGTGGGCCGCTTCGCGGGTAAGGGCGATCTCCCCGTTAAAGGTATCGAAAGGGACGCCGAATTTGACCAGGTCGGCGATGCGGTCGGGGGCCTCCCCTGTAAGGATGCGCACTGCCTCCTCATTGCACAGTCCGGCTCCAGCGGAGACGGTGTCCTTGAAGTGCAGCTCCGGGGAATCCGTTACGCCGATAGCGGCGGCGATGCCCCCCTGGGCGTGGCGCGTGTTGCAATCGTCGATGCTGCCTTTGGTGACCAGCAGGACACTGCCATGCGCCCTGGCGAGAAGTGCGCAATAGAGTCCGGCGATGCCGCTGCCGACTATGACATAGTCGTAGTTTTTAATAGGGGGGCTCCTGTCAAATACTAAGCACCAAATTCCAAATCTTAAATAAGCCCTAAGAACCAAATCCAATATTCAAAACGGTTAATGGGATTGATAATTTGAATTTATTTAGGATTTAGATATTAGGATTTAGGATTTATTTTATCGGGACACTCCTATCGGGGCGAATTATTTGGAGGAATCGGGCTGTTTTTGAGCAACCGCCATGCGCGCCATGCGTATAGTAGCGCCGGATTCCACCTTGATTACTATGCTCTCTTCGTCGGCGCTGACGATCTCTCCGTATATGCCCGACCAGGTGATTATGCGGTCGCCCTGCTTCACATCGGACGCCAGTTTAGCCTGATCCTGCTGGCGTTTGCGCTGCGGACGTATAAGCAGGAAATAGAAGCCCGCAAACATCAGTACCAGAAAACCTACCGTTATCCAGCTCGTTCCCATTGTGCCTCCCGAAAATTAGATAATCTGAGATATTTTCAGTTGAAATCGAGCGAGGCTTATCTCGCTCTGAGGAATATCAGTTTAGCACTTCGTGAGCATAACTGCCACAGGGTAGGTCTATTTATCAGTTGCTCGACCCTGCAGCGACCACGGGCTGGTCTTTTCGATGGCCACCATTACAGGCTTGCCTATAAGGTCATCGCCTCCTGAGAAGAATACTATCTTGTTGCTGCGCGTGCGACCCTGCCAGCGGCTCTTGTTTTGGGCTTCCACCAGCACCTCTACCGTCAAGCCGAGCATGCGTGCGTTTATCTCCTCGGCGATTTTTTCCTGTAGTTGCTCGACAACGTCCAGCCTGGCTTTTTTAACTGTAGCCGGCACGTCGTCGGCGTACTTGCGGGCAGCCAGCGTACCGCTGCGGGGTGAGTAGGCGGCCACGTGCACTGCGACGAATTTCAACTCTGCCAGCAGATTATACGTGTTCTGGAACTGCTCGTCGCTCTCGCCAGGGAAGCCAACGATGACATCGGTGGTGATGGCGATATCCGGCATGGCGGAGCGCAGCCTCCCAACGAGCTCGCGGTACTCGTCGATGGTGTAGTCCCGGCGCATGGCTTCCAGTACAGCGTCATCCCCGGCCTGTACAGGCAGATTTATCTGGCGGCACACTTTTTCAAGACGTGCCATGGCCTCTATCAGCCGGGGGCTCATGTCTTTGGGATGGTTGGTGAGAAAACGTATGCGCAGCAGGCCGTCAATGTGGTTCAGTTCGTCCAGCAGCGCTGCGAGGTCGGGTTTACCCGCCAGGTCTTGGCCATAGGAATCCACATTTTGCCCAACAAGTGTTACCTCTTTCACGCCGCGCCCAGCCAGCCCGCGCGCCTCTCTGACTATCTCCGCCATGGGGCGGCTCACCTCGCGCCCGCGGCGGTAAGGCACGATGCAGTAGGTGCAGAAATTGTTACAGCCCTGGATGATGGGCACGAAGGCGGTGACAGCGCTACTCTCAGGCAGGATGGTCGAGCAGTGTTCTTTTTGCAACCAGTCAGGTATCTCGCCGGGCCGGAAAAAGTAGTCCACGTAAGGGAAGCGCTTTACCAGGTTGTCCGATTCCTGGCCGACGAAACACCCGGTGAGGACTATGCGCAGATCAGGGCGGCTGCGCTTGAGCGTTTTGAGGTTGTAGAGCTTGTTGATCACCTTGTCTTCGGCATGCTGGCGCACCACGCATGTGTTGACCACGATAATGTCGGCTTCCTCGGCGCAGGAGGCAGTTGAGTATCCATGGGAGACGAAACGCGCTTCCAGCCGCTCCGACTCGGCGCGGTTCATCTGACAGCCTATGGTCCAGATATAATATGCGGGCATTTTGATCGAATTGGGCAGGGGAAACAGAATGCGGAAAAGGCCGATGGCGGAGGGAGAGAGATTCGAACTCTCGACCCTGATTACTCAGGGCAAGCGCTTAGCAGGCGCCCGCACTAGGCCACTATGCGATCCCTCCAGTTTGGCATCCATTACTATATCATACCAGCCTGTTTAGCTCAAAGGGTTTCAGTTGTCTTTACGAGTCCCTTTCTAAATCCCCTCACCCTTGATGTGAGAGGAAGAAGGCCTGCACTGAGCACGTTCGTTCTCTCAGTGTAAACTCCGCGAATGTGTGAGGGTGAGAGTTAGATATGAAATTGAAGCATCTCCAGGATTGAGCCTCCCATAGTCCTGTGTTATCATAGACGCGATGGAAATAAACGTTCTTTTCGATGAGGGCTTCGAGGACGCTATCGATGAAAGCTGGCTGCGCGAGGTGGCCGCGAAGGCATTGACCGCCGAACACCAGACTGATGCCGAGATGGGAATACTGATCACCGGCCAGGAGAAAATACGGCAGCTCCACAAAGATTACATGGGCGAGGATGAGCCGACCGACGTGCTGTCGTTCGCCATGCGGGAAAAAGGCCCGGCGGACGCCCCGGATTTTGTTTTTCCTACAGGAGACGCTGTTCACCTGGGCGAAGTCATCATCTCCTACCCCCAGGCCGACCTACAGGCCGCCGAACACCGTCATTCGACCCAAAAAGAGATTGCCATACTGCTCATCCACGGCGTGTTGCATCTGCTGGGTTACGATCATGATGAAGCGGAACGTCAGAAGAAAATGCAGGCCAGGGAAAAGGCCGTACTGAAACTGGTATCGGAGAGGCTCGATTGAAAGTACTGGGAATAGCCGGCAGCCCGCGCTTCGGCAGCAACACGGACATATTGCTGGGTGAGGTGCTCAAGGGCGCCGAGAGCAAGGGCGCGGAGACCAAACTAATACATGTCGCCAACCTGAACATCACACCGTGCAGCCACTGCGACGCCTGCATAAGCACAGGTGAGTGCCCTTTCCAGGACGACACGCAGAATTTCTATAAGGAATTGGAGTGGGCCGACCGTGTGGTGTTAGCCGCTCCGCTGCATTTCATGGGATTGCCCTCGCAGCTGAAGACGCTTGTTGACCGCGCACAGGCGCTGTGGGTCATAAAGTACCTGCTTAAAAAACCACCACTGGGGGACACACGTGAGCGCAAAGGCCTGTTCGTATCCGTCGGTGGGCGTAAGGGTGAAGACCTGTTCAGACCGGCGCTGGCGACCGTCAAAGCCTTTTTCGCCAGTCTGGACATCAAGTACGCCGGGATGGTGGCATTTGAGGGCGTGGAAAGCCGCGCTGCGGTGTTGCATCACCCGGAAATGAAACAGGAGGCCTTCCTCGCCGGACAGAAACTGGTAGAGAGTGAAACCGCTTCGAGCTCTAATGCAAGCTAGAAGCCTATCTCAATGATGAACTACCAATTGCCTTTCATCTCGAGCGAACCCGGATAGCATTCTAGTCGGTGAAGACGTATCCGCCTTTTTTGAGGTATGAATAAAAGGTAGCCACCGTCGAAATTATCGACATATACATCAGCGCGGCCAGCAGCCAGCCCGGCCCGATTTCCAGGATAGCCACGATCAGCGGTGCCAGCCAGAAGAGGAAATTATACTTGGCTACCTTCGTGGGCGTGGGGAATTCTATCTGCTGCGTGCGCCTTTTCCATAGATACGTGCCTATACCAACCAGCACGAAAACGCCGCCCAGCAGCGC
>Ga0007800_10000534_pt1 | contig 14677 bp, 16 predicted proteins | sample CryBogmetaGMA14M_FD_60366 | JGI IMG/M metagenome (GOLD analysis project Ga0007800, IMG submission 60366) | Freshwater microbial communities from Crystal Bog, Wisconsin, USA - MA14M | ecosystem: Environmental > Aquatic > Freshwater > Lake | place: Crystal Bog, Wisconsin, USA | collected 2009-07-06 | reverse complement strand
TTATGAAGGGCCTGATTACACGACAGCAAACGTGATGGTTTTCCGGGACACCGGGGAGGCTGTCGAGGCGGTCACTTTCGCCCGGAAACGTCAGGGGGACGAAGGCAAACCGTCCGCCGAATATCTGGCGGTTATCAAACAGGGTTATATAGATTGGGATTTAACACAGGGTAGTGACAACAGAAATAACCGATATTAAAAGAAACAGATACAACTAGGAGGCAACCGGCAATGGCAGACACAGGTTTAAAAGTCACCAAGAGAGAAGTGCTGGGCAAGAAGACCCGTTTCCTTCGTCGTGATGGGCAGACCCCAGCACATCTTTTCGGACACGGCGTCGAATCACTGGCACTCCAGTGCGATACGACGGAACTTCAGCACGTCATTGCCCGGAAGGGCACCACCCGTCTCCTCAATATCAAGGTCGGTGGCGAAAAAGAAGCGCGTTCCGTTTTCATCCGAGAGATACAGCGCGACGCCCTCACCGGCTTGCTCATCCATGTCGACCTCTATCAGGTTAACAAGTCTGAGAAGATCAGGGTAGCGCTGCCCATCATTTTCGTGGGGTCTGCGCCCGCCCTCAAGCAGAAGAACAATATTATCGAGCACATTGTCAACCAACTGGATGTTGAAAGTCTGCCCGATGACCTGCCACCTCAGATTGAAGTCGACCTGAGCGTTCTGGCCGAGGTCAACCAGGCCATCTCCGTGCGCGACATCAAGCTTAAGCCGGGTGTAACCATCGTGGCGCCTCCCGACCAGCTTATCGTGAAGATCAGCCAAGTAGCTGAAGAGAAAGAGGAAGTGGTGGCTGTGGCCGCCGAGGCTGTCGCCGAGACCGCCGAGGCTGCGGGCGAGGCCGAAGAGGCTGCCACGGGAGAAGCCAAACCCGAGGCCAAGGCCGAAAAGAAGAAGGAGTAAGGGAACCCTGTTTCCTTCGCGGATTTTTGTCCACATCCCTATGCCGTTAACTCCCATTTCTTGCAACCCCCCTTCGGGTTCGGGTGTACCCAAGCTAATGGCGAACCTTTAGCGATTCCGTACAGGCTTTCATAAGTTGGGCCAAGACGCTGGCTACCCAATCCAAGCACTGTCTGGAAAGCAGCCATTGACGTTTCACGTCTATTGAACCTGAAGACATACTCGTTGAGATAGGCTTGGAGGTGCTGTTTTTTAACTGCCCCGTGATGAGTCCCCAATAGCCAAGTCTTCAAGAGAGCGAATACCCGATGTATATGGATTAACTCCATATCTATCTCATGTCGGTAGCCATAATTCGGAAGTTTGTTGTAACCCGACCATTCATCAGTTTTTACAGTTGAGCCTTCTTCAACATTGTCTTTCACAAAGTTGGTTAGGGTATACTGCGTTACATTTGGGATTACCCTGAGTCGCACTCTATTGGCATACTTGCCCCGAATATCCACCGCCCCTGCCACAATCACCTTGCCAGCCGCTCCCCTACCCGTTTTGCCCGGTCTCTCGCCGCCGATGTAGGTTTCATCAACCTCAACCGAGCCATTTAACCTATCTCTGCCTTCTCGCACCATCCCAGCACGAAGCTTATGGAGCATATTAAAAGCAGTTTTATAGCTCGATTCCCCCAGTTGTCTTTGAAATTGCAAAGCGGACATCCCTGGTGTATAAGTAGTAACTAAGTATGCGGCATTGAACCATGCTCGTAATGGCATCTTAGAGCGGTGCATTACCGTTCCAGCCGTTACCGATGCTTGATAACCGCATTGTTTGCACTGAAGAAGTTTACGCTCTTTCTTCCAGTAATACTCTGCGTATCCGCAGCGAGGGCAATGGTAGCCATCAGGCCAGCGTGATTCAATCATAAACTTCAGGCATTCTTCCTCGGATGAGAAGCGAGTTTGGAACTCAAAGATGTTCTTAGGGAAATCAGGACGTGGCATATTTACCCCTCTTTTGGTAACTCACCAAACCTCTGCTTGTATCTTTCGACCTTTTGCCGTTCTTCCCCCAGATACTTATCCAAGGTTTTAACGTAGTTATCTAGTTCAATATTCCTACTTTTCTGTAGCCAGTAGGGTATCATGAGGAAACACGCAATTATTGCTTCTCCCCCTACGATGAGTAAGATTTTAATTGGCATTGTTATAGGAGTAGTTAAAAGAGCAAAAATGCCTGCTATTGTACCTATTGCACCCAAGAGAATCCATGAATATTTCATCGCTTTTATCACCGCCTCATTTGTCTTCACACCATTCCTCCAAGATTAGATTTCTTGGCGGAATTATACCATTATTGGGAGTTATCGGCATAGGGATATTTGTCCATACCCGTCAGGATTGTATGGCAAACCGGGAAGGTGGCTCGAATGAGCCACCTTCCTTTTTATTTGTGCTATAATCCAAGCGTGGTAATCGATTCACATACCCACGTTTTTTCACCGGAGGTTGTCCGCAACCGAGAACGCTACATCCAGGCAGACGAGGGGTTTGCGGCGCTTTACAGCCGGCCTTCGGCCAGGCTGGTCACCGCAGATGAGCTGGTTGAGAGCATGGACAAGAACGGCATAGATATGTCCGTAGCCTGCGCCTTCGGCTGGGGACGGCAGGAACTCTGTAACAAGGCCAACGAGTATATCCTCGAGTCTATCGCCCGTTATCCCCAGCGCCTCATTGGCTTAGCCACACTGCAGCCGGAAGCCGGTGATAGTGCTCTGTATGAGTTAGAGCACTGTGTCAAAGGTGGAATCAAAGGCATCGGCGAGATGAGGCCACCTGCCGCCAGTCTTGACACAGCCTTTGACAGTCTATGGACACCTATAGTCAAGTTCCTCATAGAACGCGGCTTGATATGCCTGTTTCATACTTCCGAGACGGTTGGACATCCTTATCCAGGCAAGGGCGACCTGACACCACAGGTACTTTATCCGTTCATAAGCCGATTTCCAGGGTTAAAAATCATACTGGCGCACTGGGGCGGTGGGATGCCATTTTATGCCCTCATGCCTGAGGTTAAAATAAACCTGAATAGTACATGGTTCGACACGGCGGCCTCGTCGTTTCTTTATAACCCCGCAATATACGGACAGGCCATCGATATTATCGGAGCAGAGCATATCCTTTTTGGCAGCGATTATCCTCTGATATCTCAAAGCCGCGCCCTCGGAGAAATTCAGAGTCTTAACATCCTCCCGGAACATAGAAAAAGGATACTGGGACTGAACGCGCAAAAGCTACTAGAGATAACAGGTGGCTGAAAATAACTCGAAACAGGTGCGCTCATTTATCGCCATCGAGCTGCCGAAGGAAACCAAACGCGAGCTGGCCCGACTGCAGGAGAGGTTGAAACGGGTCTGCGGCTACTGCCCTGCCAAGTGGGTCGCCGCTGAAAGCATGCACCTGACATTAAATTTCCTCGGGGATGTTCCTCTTGTAAAACTCGATGACATCAAGCGGGCCGTCGCTCAAGCCACCGTCGGAACGGAAGCCTTCGAGTTCACCCTGGCCAATCTGGGCGCTTTCCCCGATCTGGAGCGCCCGCATGTTGTATTGGTGGGATTGGGCGGTGACATAGAAAGGCTGTTAAAAATACAAAAACATCTGGATCAGCTTCTTGCCGGGTTGGGATTTGACCCTGAAAACCGGCCTTTCAGCCCGCACATGACACTGGCGCGCGTGCGTGATGAAGCTTCCGCAGCTGACAAGAAGAGACTGGGACAGGCCATCAGCTCCACGACATGCGATACCGATCGCTCAATAGAGGTACGTGCGATAAGCCTCATCAAAAGCCAGCTTACGTCGGCTGGTCCGATTTACACTGTCCTTTTTTCTGCAGCTCTCGGACAACAGCTTTGAACAATATCTATTGCCAACTGTCGGCGGGTTAGTGTATACTTCCCACAAATCAAGGCTGGGAGGTGGATTTCGTGGAACAGTATACTATGCCCAAGTGCCACAAGTGTCATGTGGGCGACCTAGTGCCCCTGTCGGACTTCGGCAGCCAGGGGGCTTCCATCATGTACAAAGCCTGGGTTTGCACCAACCCTGAATGCGGTTACAACATCAAGATCAGGAACGGTGATATTTATATCCATGAACCCATCATGAACGGGGTCAACAACGGGCGCTCACGCCAGAATAACACGACCTAGTTTCCGTCCTTAACGCGAGGCCGCGTGCTTTATCGATTGGACCGGCTGGGGAAAGCTGTAACAAACCTCTTCTTCCCTCAGTTTTGTATAGGCTGCGGGCGAGAAGGTGAGGTTCTTTGCCCTGCCTGCCTAGCAAAGCTGCCCCGGCTTTCATCCCCTTTCTGTTCTCGTTGCGGCTTGCCTCAAACCGACAACAGACCCTGTCGCGACTGTGCCGGCCTCAATATGGCCATTGACGGCATCCGTTCCCCTCTCACCTTTGAAAAACTGACGCGTGAAGCTGTGCACCAGTTCAAGTATAAGAACATAAGGGTACTGGACACCCCTCTGGCCGAAGTGCTCCATGCCTATCTCACTGAGAATCCTATCAGCGCCGACGTGCTGATACCGGTGCCCTTGCACCCCCAAAGACTACACCAACGGGGTTACAACCAGTCTCTCCTTTTGGCTCGTAAACTCGGAAAACTTTGCGGCATCCCTGTCCACTCTGATATTCTCAAACGTCGTATTAACACGCCGCCGCAGGCAATGACCGCCAGCTCCATTGAAAGGCACCTTAACATGCGCGGAGCGTTCACAAGCCTAGATGGAAAATTGAAAGATAAGAAGGTATTATTGATAGATGACGTGTCAACATCCGGTGCCACCTTGGACGCCTGCGCCTCGGCCCTCAAGCAGGCAGGAGCGATATCCGTCTGGGGGTTGACTGTCGCCAGGGAAGTTTAGGAAAGGAGCTGAACACATTATGGAACTGACCGTTAATGCCCGCAACGTCACCCTTACACCGGAGCTCAAAAACTACGTGGAACGCAAACTGGGCAAGTTCGATAGCAAACTCGACAACATCATGGAAACCAGGATCGAAATACTCGAAGAACCCACGCGCTCGTCGCTTGACCGTACCGTGATACGAGTTAACATAAGCGGCGCTAATGTCACGCTCCACACCGAAGAACGCGCCGACAACATATTAACAGCCGTAGACCGGGCCTTCGATTCCATCAACAAGCAGATCGAGAAACAAAAGGGCAAATGGCATGGTAAAGACAAGGGTGGACAGTCCATTCGAGCGGAATCCTCCGAGGTCTCGCCAGCAGTCAGCCGTAAGCGCATCGCTCAGACAACAAACATAGGACTCAGGCCGATGTCGCTCTCCGAAGCTCTGGCTGAAGCGGACATGCTTAAAGAAGACCTGTTCGTTTTTATCAATACGGATAGCGGTGCCGGCACCGCTATCCTGCGGCGGCGGGCGGATGGTAGGTACGATCTCTTCCGCACCGAATTGGAATAATCCATCCAGCAAACCGGGCGGAACCAGCGCGAGAAGCCACCTGACCCAAAAAGAGCGGAGATACCACATTGGACAAGGAAAACCATAGCCCGCGGCGCTATACCAGCTTCAAAACCGATTTAGGCTGGGTGGGGATGCTTGTTTCCTCGACGGGAATTGTGAAACTTACGCTGCCGCAGGCAACTGAAAAGGCAGCGCTGGTCAAACTCGGATTCGATCATGATGCCTTACGTGTGAGTTTCGAGCGTCTGGACGAACAGGTATCCCGCATAAGGGAATACTTCCGGGGAAAGCCCGTCGATTTTGGCGACCAACTCGACCTGTCGGCAGGTACCGAGTTTCAGCAGATTGTCTGGTCGATCTGTCGCAGCATTCCTTATGGTCAGACGCGCAGTTACGGTTGGATAGCTAGACGGATAGGTAAACCCGGAGCTTCCCGGGCTGTGGGAAATGCACTGGGCAAAAACCCAATTCCGATTATTATTCCATGCCACCGCGTGCTGACCGCGGACGGTGGCATCGGCGGTTTCAGCGGGGGGCTCTCCGCCAAACGCCGCCTACTCACGCTTGAAGGGATCAGGGTTACTGGCTCACTTCAACAGTAAAAGTTTTTTGTTCTACCGATGTTGCCTCCCATGCCCGTTTGTAGATAAATACCAGAGTAGCCGTACCTTGGCTGTAGGCCTCAAAAATAAAACTGTCCGTGCCGCTTGAACCCACCAGCCCGGTATTGTCCACCTGGTAAGTCTTATCCAGAGGTTGAATCCACTCGTATACGCTTGTGCACTCCCAGTCATAACCAGTGGTGGGATTGGCTTCAAGAGATATGGTAAATTCTTGGCCGACTTTCACATGAATGATCTTATCTGAGTCGGTATTGGCAGCACCGGAATTCGAACCGCTACAACCCATCAAAAGACCCACTACCAGAATCATAGAAGTCAGACAAAATAATGTCTTCCTCATAAACACCTCCTGACTAAACAACACTCTATACAACGCCAACAGGCAAAAAAGGTTGTGATGGTTTGACTTTATGTCCCGCCTCTCCGTTTCATACCCTCGACTTCCGTCTCGTACTTCTGTATCAACCCCTGTGCGGCAAAACTAAAATGGCAGTTGTCGCCGATGATGAGATGGTCCAGCACTTTGAGCGACATAACGCTCGATGCGAGTATCAGCTCGCGCGTGATAGCCTTATCGTCCTGGCTGGGAGCGGTATTACCCGAGGGATGGTTATGGACAAAAATAAGCTAGGTGGCGTGGTGCCTGATGGCCGATTCCATCACCTCTCGTGCGAAAATAGCACTAGCGTTCACCGTGCCATGGGACAAGTCCTCAGTTTCAAGCAGTTCATTCTGGCTGTTGAGAAAAAGGACCTTGAATACCTCTTTTTGCAAGCCACTCATAGACTGGTACAGGTAGCCATAAACAGCCTTCTCTGAATCGAGAGAGTGCTTATCCAGTGCCTTTTGCTTCAGATATTCGCCGGATACCTCGCGCACGAACTTCATGCCGAAAGAATTCACCGGCCCGATACCGGGTATCTTTTCCAACTCCTCGGCCGGGGCTTCGAGGACACCACGCAGGTTTTTAAAACGCTTGATAGCTTCCTTGGCTGCTTGTTTGCAGTCTTTACGCGGCTGGCCCAGCGTCAGGATAAGCTCGACGATTTCATAGTCGTGAAAACCTGCCAAGCTGCTCTTCCTGAATTTATCACGCAGGCGGCTACGGTGGCCTTCGCGGCTCTGGATCTGCTCTTCGTCCTGCGTTTCCTTCATTACAGCCTATACCTTTACGACCTCGGTCTTGATGCCGTCGGCACCGATAAGAGCCGCCACGCGGCGGCGCAGATCGTCGCCGTAGGCCACGCGCATTTGACCCATCTTGAGTTTGAACATTTTGGTCCCATTGCTCACCGTCAGGTTAACCTCGTCATTGCCGGGGTAACATTGCAAAACAGCCATCACTGCATGAAGTTGATCGATGTCAGCCTGGGCGTCATCCGTCTGCTGCAGGGTGATGGTAAGCCACAGGCGCTCCGCCGCTTTTTCTTCGTTCACGACCGGCGACCGCGTAGCCGTCCTGGCCACGGGGTTTTCTCTTTTCTGGGGTTCCAAATCATACCTCCGAACACGTTCACAAACAATCTGCATCTGGTCGGCACGTTCCCGCACCTTGCCCTCCACCAGCAGGATATTACCTTCGCACCAGAGCTCCTTGGTCTGGGCATAGATGCGCGCCCAAGCCATCACTTCAATGCGCCCGTCGAGGTCCTCAAGCACAGCGGATACGGAAGTCTGGCCATCCCGCGTAAGCATGGTGTGGAGTGAAGCCACCATGCCGGCCACCCGCACCACCTGCCCCTCCATCTCGGCATCGATTTGGCCGCACAGCGTGGTATTGTCCTCCGCCGCCTGGTCTATATACGGGCTAAAGGGATGCTCGGAAAGATAAACGCCGGTAAGCTCTTTTTCCCAGTCCAGTTTTTCTTTGGTGGTAGCAGCCGCGTCCACCATATCCAGACTGGGAGCGGGTACGTCGACAGCGGCGCCCCACAGGTCAAACATAGTGGACTGCCCGCTATCCTTGAGGCGCTGCTGCTGCTGGGCCATATCTAGCAGCCTGCCGACGTTAAAAAGCAGCGTTCCGCGTTCGCCCAGTGGATCGAGTGCACCGGCCTTGATAAGACTCTCCAGCACACGGCGGTTGGCCGCTGCCATGCCGGCCCGCTTGCACAGGTCTTCCACCGATTGGTATTCTCCACCGCGCTTCCTTTCTTCGATGATGGGCTCGATGGCGGAGAGTCCCACATTTTTGATGGCGCTCAGGCCAAAGCGTATGGCGGAATGGCTATTAGCCGTTTTCTCAATGGCGAAATGCGCTTGGCTTTTATTGATATCCGGGGGCAATACCTCAATCTTGAGTCGGCGTGACTCGCCTACCGATACGGCCACTTTTTCCGCGTTGCCCCAGTAAGCGATGAGCAGCGCCGTGATGTATTCTTCCGGATAGTTGGCCTTGAGATAGGCCGTCTGGTAGGCAATCAGAGCATAGCTGGTGGCATGCGCCTTGTTGAAGGCATAACCGGCAAAGGGCTCGATGAGACCGAATACCTCTTGCGCCAGCTCTGCACTAAAGCCTTTTTTGATAGCCCCCTTAATGAAGTTCTGACGCTCTTTTTTCATGACCTCCGGTATCTTCTTACCCATGGCCTTGCGGAAGATGTCCGCCTGGCCAAGCGAGTAACCGGCAAAAGCACGCACGATAAAAAGCACCTGTTCCTGGTAAACGATGACGCCGTAAGTTTCCGAAAGATATTCCTCGAGCGTGGGGTGGGGATAACGGATAGGCTCTTCTCCGTGTTTGGACCTGATGAATCGCGGGATCTGCTCCATGGGGCCCGGGCGGTAGAGCGCTACCATGGCGGCGATATCACTAAACACGGTGGGTTTTAGTTCCTTGATATAACGCCGCATACCTGAGCCTTCCAGCTGGAATACGCCGGTGGTGTCCCCGGCGGCAAGGAGAGCAAAAGTTTTGGCATCGTCCATGGGAATACGGCGCAGGTCGATATCCAGCCCGCGCGTGGAGCGGATTATCTCTTTAGCCCGCGCCAAAATGGTAAGGTTGGCCAGTCCCAGGAAGTCCATCTTGAGCAGGCCGATATGAGCGATGTCCTCCATGGGGAACTGGGTCATCACCAGTTCACCGCTCTCGCCCTTGCCCAGTTTCTGCAGCGGTGTGTAGTTGGTCAGCGTTTCCTTGGAGATGACCACTCCGGCAGCGTGCGTACTGGCATGGCGCGAAATGCCCTCCACTCGGCGTGCCGTGTCTATCAGATTACGGATGGTGGCATCCTCGGTGTAGATATTCTTGAGCTCGGTATTTTCCTCGATCGCTTTAGCCAGGGTCATGCCCGGGGCAAAGGGCACTAGGCGCGTCACGCGGTCGACATCGCTGTAGCTCATGCCCAGCGCGCGGCCAACGTCGCGCAGGGCGGCACGTGCTCCCAGCGTACCAAAGGTGATTATCTGGGCCACGTGGTCGGGTCCGTACTTGGCGGAGACGTAGCTGATGACTTCTTCGCGGCGGGTATCTTCAAAATCGAGGTCGATATCCGGCATTTCATGCCGCTCGACGTTGAGAAAACGCTCGAAAACGAGCCTGTGCTCCAGCGGGTTTATCTCGGTTATGCCTAGGCAGCGCAAAACTATACTTGAAGCGGCGCTACCGCGCACATTAAAAAGTATGTTTTTCTGGCGCACGAACCTGACAATATCCCAGACCACCAGAAAATAGTTGGCGAACTGAGTCTTTTTGATGACATCCAGTTCGTATTCCAGGCGTTCTTTTACTTCAGCGGTAGCCTGGGGATAGTACCGCGGTAGCCCTTCGTAGCACAAGTCGGCAAGATACTGCTCTGGTGTCTTGCCTTGCGGCCGTTCTATTTCAGGTAGGTGCAATCGCCCAAACTCCAGTTCTAGGTTGCACATGTCGGCGATTTTCTGCGTATTTTCCAGAGCTTCGGGCAAATCGGCGTAGAGCGACGCCATTTCTTCCGCAGATTTGAGATAGAAGTAATCGCCTGCCATCCTCATACGTTTTTCTTCGTATATAGTGGTGCCTGTGCCGACGCATAATAAAATATCATGAGCCGAGGCGTCGTCTTTGTTGACATAATGCACGTCATTAGTAGCCACCAGAGGAATATCCAGCTCATGAGAAATGGCAATAAGCTCCAGGTTGACGCGCTCCATCTCGGCGATGGGTTGTCGCTGTATCTCAAAGTAAAAATCTTCGAAGGTCTGCTTGTACCAGCGAGCGGCTTCTCTAGCGTCCTGCAGACGGCCTGAGAGGATGAGGCTCGGGACCTCGCCCGCCAAGCAGGCAGAAAGTGCTATAAGCCCTTCGCGGTGCTGGAGCAAAAGCTCCTTGTCCACGCGTGGCTTGTAATAATAACCGTCCAGGTGCGCCCGGGTGATAAGCTGGATAAGATTATGCCAGCCGATTTGGTTCTTGGCCAGCAACACGATATGAAAATTACCCTTGTCACTGGCGCTGCGTCCCAGCCGGCTGCCCGAGGCGATATAGGTCTCGCAACCAATAATAGGCTTGATTCCGGCGTCTTTGGCTGCCTGGTAGAACTGGATGGCCCCGTAGAGCACACCGTGGTCGGTGATGGCGAGAGAGGTCATGCCCAGCTCTTTGGCGCGTTCCACCAGAGGACGAATACGGCACATTCCGTCGAGCAAGCTGTATTCGGTATGGACGTGAAGATGATTGAACATGCAACCCTTCCAGCGGGGAAAAATCTCAGATATTATAACATATCATCGCCTGTAATGACCTTGCTCTGCCCATTTGATACCGCTGCATTCTGTGAGTCGAAAAAACGCGGCGGTTACAAGAGGGTTCCAGCCAATGCGCTCGCTCTTTTTGTTTTTGGGAGGAAACCCCGCAAACACAGGAGTCGTAGCGGCCAACCTCTTTTTATCTTAAGCTTAGCCCAGTTGACTTTTACTCCGCACTATTGTACTATAGCTCAATTTTGTTTAGTCGAATTCGACTACTCAAGATATTAATCGCAAGGAGGTAACGTTTAATAAATTCTATCTTTTACGCGCAGAGGTCTGGTAGTGCTTGACACTTGGTTGCACTCAGTGTCTCGAAAATAAAATAGAAGGAGAACGGATTTTATGAAAAATGTTTTATCTATCCTTGTGGCAATAATCGGTGTAGTATGCATAGTATTCGGGGTTATGTTTATAATGCAGGCAGGCGACAACAAAGCCACCGTTGTTGATGAACTGGCGTCGTCTGGAGTGACCATCGATACATTAGACGCAAAATATGACGCAGCCAAGGCCGGATTAGCGCAGGCTTTGGCCGCCGGAGTCCCCGGCACGGAAACCGCACAATCCGTGGGTTGGCAGAAGGCTTCTCTGGGAATCGCAAAATCCAGTCTCACCACAATCGGTTTTGTGGAAAAAAGCGGTATTCTGACTATCGTTATCGGCGCAGGACTTGTGCTGGCCGGTTGGGGATTGATGAAAAAGAGCTAGCAGTATAGCCTGACAGATGTAAACTATCTCGTCTGGCGTCCAGCATAACATAGGAGAGGGGGCTATAGCCCCCTCTCCTATGTTATACAATGTTATTTAACGGACTCATCTTTTTATAAGCGCCCGCCGGGGCCGTAATACTGCAGGCGATAAGTCTTCTTTTCAACTTTCACCCAGGCTTCCAGTTTTTCGTTTTCGATTTTCAGATCTTCAAGCTTGTTTTCCATCTTGGATATCCTATCTCTGAGTTCGTCGACGATTTTCTGGTCAGCATCCCGCTGGGCATCACGCAATCTGTCCAGCGTTTCGGGATTCACAGTCTGTAAATTAAGGTTCATTGTTTGCTCCTTGGCAGTCCATCCAGTTCCGACTGACCGCCTGAATCTACAATATCACGCTATCAGGTGATATTCAATAGCCAATTTTATACAAAAGAGACATCATCTTAAAGACATTGGCTTGTTAAAGCTACTTAAAAAGAAGGGGAATTGGACGCGGGCTATATTTATCTTAATGACAAACTAGACGCCTGCCCCGTATCGCTGGTGCGCTTCTACGAGAGAAACGAGAGCTGAGTCCATTATCTGGTCAATGAGCGGCATGGCCGCCAGTACGGACTCGCCAACAAGTTCTTTTTTACGCAACATTTGCGTGACAATTTCGCTGACGGGATCTCGATGAGAAATAAAAGCCTGCACCGAGTCTGTCAAAGGCACTCCCTCGGCCGCCAGAGTGTCCCCGAAACTGCGTCCTATTTCGCGGGCCTGGGCTAGCGCCTCTATGCGTTTTTGCCGTCCCATGACATAACTCATCATCAGATCTAGTACCTGACGCCCGAGGATGGCCAGGCGGCTTTTGTGTTCCGCGCTCATTTGATCATACCAGACGGTGGAATGCAGAAAAGCGGCCCCTATTCCGCGGTGTGTTTCAGCGGTTTTCTCCAGTTTGCCAACCAGATCCTTGACACCGAGCAGGTTTTCATGCGAGCTCAAAAACTCTTTGAGCTCCTCTTTCGAATAACGGCGGTGCCCGCCCGGAGTGACGAAAGCCTTGATGCTGCCTTCATCCGTCCATTGGCGCAGCGTTGGCTCACTCACGCCCAGCAGTTGGCTGGCTTCGCTGATACCCACCAGAGGTTTTCTCTTCAACTTCCAGTCCTTCGCGACGCGCTGATTTAAATCGCCTATCGCCTGTTAAAATCTTAATAATTCTAATAAAATATCCAGACTACTCTCAATATAACTCAGGACGTACCTGATTTCAAGGGGGGCGGTAGTCTCACTCATTGACTCGGGTTTTCAGTTCATAGCCCTAGCTCACGTCCCCAGAATTGCTGCAGACGGATATACATGAACGACGCCGTCCAAGCAATAAGTAGCAGTCCCGTAGTGCCGCACATATGTCGATATTCTGTTGTTTCATAGAAGAATCGGCAATGGAGCGATAGATTTTTGGAACAACATGCCGTTACTGAGTCCGTATTAGGAACTGGAAGAGCAGCCAGAACACCAAAAGCGGGGCAACTTTAATCCGGTTGCCCCGCTCTGTCTTGAGTCGTTTCGTTTATTCGACTGGGTTCATTACACGCCCGATGAAAAGGATGGTGCCGGTAGGGACATCGCGGACAAGGAAGATGAATGGGCGATCGATGCTTAATATCACAGTGCTTGAGGGCATAGCGGTTACGCCCATGATCACAGCGCTGGCAGCGGCAGCTTCAGTACCGGCTTCGTCCACCGAGACATAAGCCTTATGCAAAATGTCCGAGATGATCAGGTCGCGTGTTCCTGTCATCCCTGAGAAATCGGCATTATCGCTGAAGGCAAGCGGCATGCCCATCGAAGACAGCGCCTGTTTCAGACCAAAGATTGAGTCGTACTGGAACTTGGGCAGCGACAGTATCATATTCTGTTCGGTCATCGAGGTGATGATGCCATTCGCTACCTCTGAGTTGAGCTTACCCTGGAAGGCATCGAACTGACCTTCATCGGGCAGCAGTAGCACCATCGATAACTGGCCGTCGTCGTAGGGCAAATCGACAGCCTGGTAACCCGTCCCCTGAACGTAGTTGAAAAAGTGCATCTGGTGCATCATGGAGACGTTTACCTGGCTGCCATCCAGCAGATTGAAGAATCCGCTACCGGTAGCTTCCTTGGCAAATGGGGAAAGCCAGGCTGCTTTGAAGTAAATCGCATTTGTCAACACGAGGCGCGTCAGGTCGGTCACGGCGCCCGGAGGAATTAGGTCCTTTATCTTACGCTGCGTCTGGTCGCTGATATACTGGTTGATGGTCTGGCGCGCCCCTTCGGCGTCCTTGATGAAATCGAGTATCCTGAGGCCGGCGCCGTAGTTAATAGCCAGAGTGTCAAGATAACCGGCCAGAAACTGGAAATTCTTCTGTCCCCAGGCATCATCAACTACGTTCAGTTGAAAACCTTGGTTGTCATCAGAAGTCGCACCGACAGCGCTCTGACCGCGTTTATCCAGCTCAAGTGCTAGATAGTTGAAAGCGGCATGCAACGCGTCCCCGGGTAGTGTGAAATGCAGGGTATCGGCCATCTCGCTTGCCGTGTCGCTGCCTGCTCCAGCATAAGCCATAGCCAACGCCAGCGATAGGCTATAAGGAGAATAAAACAAATTGCCTTTGTTCTGCTCCTTGAGAGCCTGGTAAAGGTCGAAGGCAAAAGCGCTGTTCCCCTGCACCATAACCGCCAGGTCGCTGCCGGAGGGGGATATGTTCCGTGCCTTGTTTGACTTGAGCACTTCAGCCGATACCGGGCTGGAACAGGATATTAGCACCAGACTTAAGGTGACTGCCACTATTGCCAGCAATGTCTTTTTCATATTCACCTCGCAGTTATGAATTTAATTCATCTCATATAACTATAACGCAGAAAGCCGCAAATGGTTTCCCTGTTTCCGATTGGCTAAATTTCAGATGTTTTAAGCTGAAGGATGTTGAAAAACCATTAAATATACGCACTTAATCATAAGGATTTCATACATTTATTGAGGGACGCTGAGTTCTCTCCGGATATTAGGGTGCATCGGAATGAATTTGTCTCCATGTTATGCCAAAAACCATTGAACCTGTCCTTCTTATATGCCATAATAGCTACACACGAATAAAACCAGCCAGTGAGGTGTAGAATGTCTCAGCGTTTTTGTACCGGTTGTGGCCGCAATCTAGCGGAC
>Ga0007800_10000533_pt1 | contig 14677 bp, 13 predicted proteins | sample CryBogmetaGMA14M_FD_60366 | JGI IMG/M metagenome (GOLD analysis project Ga0007800, IMG submission 60366) | Freshwater microbial communities from Crystal Bog, Wisconsin, USA - MA14M | ecosystem: Environmental > Aquatic > Freshwater > Lake | place: Crystal Bog, Wisconsin, USA | collected 2009-07-06 | reverse complement strand
CCATAAAACTGGATATTTTATCAATATTAATTCTCTCGCAGGTAGATTTCCAAATTATATGGAATCAATATATGTTGCAAGTAAGCATGGAATCAGTGGATTTTTAAATTCAATTTCAATTAACTCAAGAAAGAGTAATTTATATGTAACAGACTGTCATTTAGGTGCAGTAAAAACCAAAATGACAAAGGGTAGATTAGATTTTGATAGTTATATGGATCCTGCTGAGATTGCAGATACAATTTTACATTTATTGAGTACATATAAAACATCAAGAAACATATCAACTATAGAAATAAGAAAGCAATAAACAATTATGGGAGCTATTAGTACATTTGATTTACAAGAGATTATTGACAGATTTAATACTACAGTTTTCATAGAGACTGGAACACTATATGGTGATGGAATAACATATGCACTTAAATATAATTTTGATATAATTATATCTATTGAGATAGATAAAAATTTAGCAGAACAAGCACAAAATCGATTTAGATCTAACTCTAATGTGCACATTATTCACGGAGATTCGAAGGTAGTATTGCAAAATATACTCCCTACAATTAATGGAAATATTTTATTTTGGCTTGATGCTCATTTTCCTGGAGCAGATAGTGGGCAAACAACATATGAAAGTTGTCTATCATTGCCATATAATGATAGATTACCATTGGAAGCAGAATTGAATATTATAAAACAATCAAGACTAAACAAAGATGTAATGATTTGTGATGATTTATGGATATATAAAGATGGTACATATGGTGCAGGTAATATTGATGATCATGCTAAACGACATAATCAGAATGTTACAAAATTACAAATTAGCGAAGGAAAAGATATTTCTTTTGTTTCTACACTATATGGAGATACACATACATTTAAAGAAGTTTATAACCATCAAGGATATTTAATTATACTACCAAAACTATGAAAGCTGCAATATTAACTGAAATAAATAAACCGCTAACTGTTGCTGATATAGAACCTACAGCACTAGGTATTGGTCAAGTATTAGTGAGAGTATTAATGAGTGGATTATGCGGAGCACAATTACAAGAAATTGCAGGATTAAAAAATAATGCAAAATTTGTGCCGCACCTATTAGGCCACGAAGGTTGCGGTTATGTAGAAGATATTGGACCTGGAGTAACTAAGGTTAAAGTGGGTAATAAAGTAATTCTCCATTGGAAGGTTAGTACAGGAATTGAGTCTAATTTCCCACAATATATCTATAATAACAAATTAATATACAGCGGAAAAGTTACAACATTAAGTCAATATTCAATTGTATCAGAAAACAGGATGACTGTAGTGCCAAATAATATTAGTAATGAATTTTGTACGTTATTAGGATGTGGATTATCTACAGGATTAGGAATCATTAATTACGATGCTAATATCAAATTTGGAGAATCTGTATTAATTTTAGGTTGCGGTGGAGTTGGATTGAGTTTAATATTGGGAGCAAAATTAGCATCCGCAGCAACTGTTATTGGATTAGATATAACAGAAGACAAGCGACTTTGGGTAGAAGACTTAGGAGGACAATATATTAATAGTGCTAGAGATTATGTAGATATTAGTAATATTGACTGTATTATTGATACAACAGGAAATTTAGAATTAGTATCAAAATATTTAAACAAGCTTACGAGTAGAGGTAGATGTATAATTGTTAGTCAGCCTAATGTAAAGAATGTATTAACAATTTCAGATTCATTCAAATTCTTTTCAGGGGAAGGACAGATTATACGAGCTACACAAGGTGGAAACATTAATCCCGCAGAGGATTTTCCACGATATATAAATATGTATACTAACTTAATGGTAAACTTTAATAAATTAATTACACATTATATTAAATTAGATGAAATTAACAGTGCAATAGATTTATTACGCTCTAGTCATGCTGGAAGAATAATGATAACAACAGAATAACAATGAGAAAATATACATATATAGATCAAAGTTCATGGATTGCAAAATATTATAATTTGCTGCAATTTGACAAGAAGCAAGGATTTCTAGTAGAGCTTGGAGTAGGAAATATTATAAGCTATCCAGGACGAGATACACCTAATTCTGTAATTCCTGATAATTATATTAGAGGAGGATCAAATACATCAGAATTACTAGACATAGGATGGAGCGGAGTATATGTAGATCCTGTTGTAGAGTTTCTAGATCAATGTAGAGTAGCATATAAAGATAACTTATCAAGACTTACATTATTAAATTGTGGAGTTTCAGATAAAGAGGAAATATTAGTTGTTGGAGATGGAGAGAGTCTAGTATCAAATAGATATAATGAGCAATTGACATATATTGGTCGCAAGATACAATGTGTAAATATTAATACAATTCTAGAAAAATATTGCCCTAATAAAATTGATCTACTTTCTATTGATATAGAAGGAATGGAAGGTATTGTATTAAATGCAATAAATTATAATAGATTTAAATTTAACATGATTATTGTTGAGATAAATAAAGTTTCAAACGCAGTAATATCATCAATTTTACCTTCTGAATATATTTGTGTACAATTAGATGATTTAAATGCAGTGTATATTAATACAAAATATGAACTCTACACTTAATCATATTAAAGATTTTCATCAATGGAGTAGACTTCCCAATTCTTACTATGACATAGGAATTTTTGCAAATGTTGTTCCATATAATGATGGATATATTGGAGCAGTTAGATTGGGAAATGCATCAGCAAATGATCAGGTTGGAATAGTCAATTATGATAATGATTTAAATTTATTAAATTGTACTCAAATTACTGCAGGAGAAGATCCACGTACATTTATATTTAATAATATACCATATGCACTTACATGGTATGGATATTATGCAAGTGGGCAGTGGGTCATGAGATACAAATTGATTAATTTACAAACTAGAGCGGTACTAAATTTAATAATTGAAGATGTGCCACTATCTCCATTATCAGTATTAGGTAAAAATTGGATGCCATTAGTAAAAAATGGTGCATTATATATTGTTGTATCAATTGATCCAGACATTAATGTATTATATTGTGATACAACTACAGGATATTGTATATGGATCACATCTAATTTTACGGGGAATATTCCAGTAACACTTAATAGAGGTGGAACACCATTCATATGGCACAATAAATTGCAAAAATATATTGGATTAGGACACAAATCATATGACAGTTCTAATCACAGACCGTTTCCATACACAATAACTAAAGACTTTACAAAAGTATATATTGGAGAGGATGTAATTACTGGCAACTTTGGTGTTGAAGATCCGCAATCCATATTTATGCAAGATAATAAGTTATATTGTTGTATAGGTAATTGGCACGTTCCAAATGAAGGAAGTGTTGGATTATATGAAATTATTATAGACTAAAAATTATGGAAAAACAAAAAGCAGCAGTAGTATTAGGAGCTGGAGGATTTATTGGTGGTCATTTAGTTAATAGACTTAAATCTGAAGGATATTATGTAAAAGGTGTTGATATTAAATTACCAGAATATCGAGAAGTTGGTCCAAATGGAGTAGATGCAGATGAATTTGTTGTTGGAGATCTTCGTGATCCAGGAGTAGCAAAGCAAGCTGCAATTATTAATGCAACAGGAGAAGTGGCAGATGAAGTATATCAACTTGCAGCTGACATGGGTGGATGCGCTTTCATATTTACAGGAGAAAACGATGCAGATATAATGCATAATTCTGCAACAATTAATTTAAATATTCTAGATGCATTAAAGCAGTCTAAAGTAAAAAAAGTATTTTATTCATCCTCAGCTTGTATTTACCCAGAATATAATCAGGTAGATCCTAATAATCCAAATTGTTCTGAAGCAAGTGCATATCCAGCAAACCCCGACAGTGAATACGGATGGGAAAAATTATTTAGTGAGAGGTTGTATCTTGCTTATGCACGTAATTATGGATTAAATGTCCGTATTGCTAGGTTTCACAATATTATGGGACCATTTGGTACATGGAATGGAGGTCGTGAAAAAGCTCCTGCTGCTATCTGTCGTAAAGTTGCAACTGTAGAAGACGGTGGAACTATTGATATCTATGGTGATGGATTTCAAACGAGGAGCTTTCTATATATAACTACCTGTATTGAAGGTATTCGTCAATTAATGCAGAGTAGCTTTGTAGGACCAGTAAATATTGGTTCAGATGAGATGGTAACTATTAATGAGCTTGTTACAAAAGTTGCTAAAATTGCAAAGAAAACTGTAAATGTAAATCATATCTCAGGACCAACAGGCGTTCGAGGCCGTAATTCTGATAATAATCTGATATTTGAGAAATTAGGATGGAAGCCAGATACTAAATTAGATGATGGTCTAGCAATTACATATAAATGGATTGTAGAGCAAATTGCAAGTTCTAGGATTAAATAGATACATGACATTTAAAGAGTTTCTGCTAGAGAGTGGAGTTCCTAGATTTAAACCAGGAGATATAGTACTTTTAAATCCTGTACCACCAAGTATATTAAGAAATTTACCAGTTCACAGATTTCCTCCTAACACTCAATTTAAGATTATTGATAAAGTATCAAATTACTCTTTATATCGTATACAACTAGCTGATCCTAAATTATTAGCAAAGTGGGGTGGGGAAAGGATATATAAAACGTATTCATATTATATGCGAAAGCTTGGAGAGCCTATAAAGCCATTCAAAGATAGATTAATAAAAGTTCTTAAAGGAAATTGTAAATGTTTAGCATGTGGAAGAGAATTTAATTTAAAACATCCAGATAGATTACATAGAGATCATTGTCCATATTGCTTGTGTTCGGCACATGTAGATAGTAAGAGAGCAGGATCTAGAGATGCAATGTGTTTTACACCAGAAGGATCTAGAATTCCAAGTATATTGGAGCCTATTGGCAAGAATAATGTAAAAGGATTTACAAATATTGTATATCGTTGTAGAAAATGTGGATCTGTAGCGAATAATATTGCTGCAAGTGATGATAATAGAGAATTAATTGATCAACTTCCTATAGTACCAACAGTTATTAAAGGTCAAACTCTTTAATAACTGAATAATACATTATATATTAACTTACCTATATAAATGCAATATAAAACAATTTATAATAAGTTCTATGCTTATTAATCAATCAAAATATGATGGCAGTCTAATTCATCAGTCGGGATTTTGTTACAAATATTTCAAAGATAAAGTACTTCCTACTGGAAATATTATATTATTCCGTGCTCCAATGGAAGTCACTCTAAATCTTATTGATCTAGAGGATTCATTAAACCAGGATTATATTTACAGTGAGGATGCAATCAATTTATGCTGGGAAATCCCTAATCTTGATCCATTAGGAGCTGTATTTTTTCAGAGACTATTTAACACACAACTCGCACAAGTATTATACAAGTTAATTCAGAAGCCAATTGCAGTTGATGGTGATGATTTGATTGTATTTGATCTAGAAATGCCAAAAACCAATAAATTCGTAGAAGGTGGGAGAGGGAAGTGCTCTGTAAGTATTGCATATTCAAAGAACAATGTAGCAATTGGACATACAGGAATTAATATTATTGCAGGACCTAAAGCACCAGACTTTGCATACTCTACAAAACTTACAAATGAGCAATTACAAACATTCTGTAATGATGCGATGATGACATTTTATACTATTACTCATGATTCCTTCGTGGCTTGCACGAAGATTTGCGTATGACAATATTTGATTACTTGAGATCAATTTTACATACAAAAGATGTAATTACAGATACAGAGGAATACAACAATTTTATGACAAATAGGTGGATATCGATGTCAACACCTATGAATGCATTAATATTGAATGAGAGTGTAAATAAGAATTTTGTGTTACAAAAAGACGAGCATTACAATTTTTTATTAAATATTATACCACAAATGAGATTCAAAAAGGTGGAATATATAAAGAAGCAAAAGGAAAAATTGGAAAAAAAAGAAAAAGACGATATAATTCCCAAAATTGCAGAAATATTAGAAATATCGCAACGAGAAGTACGAGAATCACAAGAATTTATTAAATATTTATGTGAAATTCCAGAAAATAGTTAGTCTAGTACTTGAAGCACGAGATTTTGATCTCAGAAAAATTCAAGCATTAACCGGGCCCAAGGGGATGCCTCAACAGAGCGCACTTCATGGTCTCGGTTTTTTTAAGCCTGAAGATCAAACGTCTCGTAAAATGTATGATCCAAGTCATAAAGATAAACATGACGTATTAGGATCTGTAATTAATCCAAAACCTGTAAGAGAAACAGAGAAAATCGTATATGACGGGATGATGATTGCTATTAGTGATCCAGATTCTAAAAAGATTGTAGAAGATATTCTAGAAAAGTATCTTACAATATATCAAGATATGGAGTCTGAATTACGTGAGCAGGCTCGATTAGGAGTAAAATTAGATAATAGTAGAAAATCATTACAACGAGAAACTGATTTATCATATGAAAAACGTGATGCTGATAAATTGAGGAAGCTTAGTAATGATATTGATGAATTAGAAAGTCAGTTTGATAATTGTGATATAAAGATCCAAGGTTTTTGCAAATTAATGGATAAAATGGAAGATCCAGAACTTAATGATGAAAAAGGACACTATAAAAATGTAGAACTTGGAGAAGTATATACAAAAATATATGAAGCAGTTAATGTAGCTTTAAAACATATTATTGAAAAAGCACAGGAAGGACTGCCAATAGATAAAAAGAAGGATATTACTGCATTAGTAGAAGCATTAGAGCCAATATATAAAGATGGTGCTGCAGATGTAATAGATTGTCTTATTGCATATCGTACAAAAGGTGGAGTAAATGCTATTGCTGCCTTAAAGAAATTTAAAGAAAATGTAATTGCAAAACGAGAAGATGCAAAAGCCGGAGTATCTAAAGGTTATATGAAATTTGATCCTGTAATGGCTTTAGGATATGTATTAAGATTTGTTAGTGCAAAAGCAGAAGTAATTGCAAGTGCATCAAATACTCCTGTAACTAATATTGCAGGACCAAAATTTGAAAAGCGAGCAGATCCAAAGTTAGAAGCAGTAATTTCATTGATTAAACAAGATAAATCAAAGAGAGATAGAAAGACTTTGCTAGCTGCAATGGAGAAATTAACTCATATCGAGGGAACAGACGAAGCTCAAGATATCCTACGTAGATACTTAGATGGAGTTTCTGGTATTACGGAAGGAAGTGTAATTTCTGCAATTAGAAGATCACAAGTTGCATAAATATAGATATCTATATGTCGAACTCAAACTCGTGTACATTTACGCCAATTTCGGCATTTCAAAGTACTAATCTTAATAGTAAAATTGATTCTTTCTGTCGTCTTGCTGATCGTTTGACAAGGAGTTTAGGTGCACCAGTAGTAACAGTAGAATTACATCAAGATCAGATATTTGAAAACATATCGAGAGCAGCAGAGATGTTTTCAAAGTATGCTGGATACACAAAGGAATATCTTATATTTGATTCTCGATTATACGAGCACAGAAAAGGTATCAGATTAGACAAATTATTCACACTTGCTGATAATATTACAGATGTTCAAGATAAACTGCAAGGGAGAACTAATTCTCCTGAAACTAGTTATTATATAACAAATTCAGATACTGTATATCAAACAATTTCAGCAATTCCTAATGCATGGATTACAGCATTACCAACAGTATCTGGATTATTTGCAGGTACGACAGATCCAGATGGAAAGCCCATTAATGGAATTTTTAACGGGCAATTATTGGATTCAATTACATATACTAATGTAGTAACATCATTTCAAGCACATTCGATCCTATCTGCTGTACCAATTACTCTATATTTTCAACAATCTTATGAGCAAGGAATTACTACAGGAGGAAATTGTATACCTGATAATAATGTTAAGTACTTTAGTAATGTATATGACTATGACTGTATGAGTTACCGTCGTGTAATTGATGTTATTGATTTTGATGAAGGATCAACTAGTGGTATTAATACATTATTTACAATTGAACAGACATTAGCGCAACAAACATATTTTAGTTATGCAATGGGCAATTATGGATTTGATCTAATCTCATGGTATGTATTAAAAGACTGGATGAAAGTCAGAGAGAAAATGCTTGCTACAAAGCAAAGTACAAAATTTAATGAGAGAACACAATATTTACAGATGTGGCCAGAACCAAATCCACAAAATCGATTTTTTGGAGTTATATCTTGCTATGTAGAAAAACCGTTAAGGGATATTATTAAAGAGCAATGGGTAATGTTATATGCTTTAGCACTTTGTAAAATGAATTTAGCACAGAATCGTGGAAAATTTCAGAGTATTGCTCTCTTCGGTGGTCAAATGTTTAATTCTGGAGATCTAATGGCTCAAGGAACTGCTGAATGTAAAGAGTTAATGGATCAGTTACTTACTGGTGCTTGTGCAGGAATGGGAGATGCAGATCCTTGTTTATTCTTCGTTTCCTAAATAATAATTATAGTTATAGATATGTGTGAATCTCTCACAAATATAATTAAATTCGTTCAGCAATAGATAACCTATAAGCACTGAATAAATAGATACATAATGGGTAACTACACACAAGATGATGGGCGGAGTAGCACATTTGGCAGAAACATGATGTCATATATTGCTAATAAGCTGCCATACGCTAGTAATCTCGCTAATCCAGCAGCAGAAGACCTTAATCCTAAGTACAAATACTTTGAGGGTATTGGTACGCATCGAGCAGAAATATTATCAAAGCATTCTATTACTCAATCTAATGAATATAACGCTATGGGAGCCGGTGAAATTCACGGGGACCAGCGATATAATCAGGTGATGTATGCGAACATTCAAAAAGATAAGGGAGCACGTATACGCGACTATAGGATAATTGCTGCTTATGCGGAAGTTGCTGATGCTTTAGATGAAATCTGTGATGAATCTATCAATAAAGATGAATATGGACAATGTTCAAAGTTAGTATTCAAAAACTGTGAGCTTACAGATTTTCAAAAGGATGAATTAAAGAAAGAATACAACAAATATATTCAATATTTTGATTTAGAGAATAAAGGATGGGAATATATTAGACAACTTCTCGTAGAAGGGGAGATATTTTGGGAGCATATCATCCATAAAGATCATATTAACGAAGGAATTCTAGGAGTTGTACAAGTTCCGTGTGATCTTGTAGATCCAATTTATTCTAATATTCAGAATGTTATGTGTAAAGGATTCTTATATAGAAAACCTATATTTGATCCTAATAATCCAATGAAACAGCTCAAAGTAGAGTTTATTCCAATGGAGAAGAGTCAAGTTACATATATTAATTCTGGAATCTGGAATGAGAATAGAACAATGCGACTACCATTCATTGAGAATTGTCGTAGAGCATATCGACAATTGTCATTAATTGAGGACTCCATTGTAATTCAAAGATTAGTTCGTGCTCCTGCAAGATTAGTATTCAATGTTGATGTTGGAAATATGCCTGCACCGAAAGCAGAAGCATATATAAAGAAATTGATATCAAATTATTGGAGTTCAAAAACTTTTGATAATAATCAGAATTCGATGGTACAGAAAACTCAAGTTCAATCTCAACTTGATTCATATTGGTTTGCAAAAAGAGCAGGATCTACTGGTACAGATGTCAGACAATTAGAAGGTGGTGCAAGTTTTCAAGCACTCGATGATTTATATTTCTTTGTTAAAAAACTATATAAAGCCTTAAAGGTACCTACAACGAGATTAGATCCAAATGATGCATTCCGTGATGGTCAGGACATGCTTCGAGAGGAGCTAAAGTTTGCCCGTTTTGTAATTAGGTTACAGCAACATGTTGCAGCTGGATTGACTGATGGCTTAGTAACACATCTGCAACTCAAGGGATTGTGGCAGGAATACGGATTAAAAGAGCAGAATATTGGTATTGAATTCAATGTTCCTACAAATTTCTATGAGCTCCGTGAGAATCAGAAATTAGAATTAAAGTTAAACAATTTCAATTCATTACTCGCCAATGCATCTATTGCACCAACATTTGGTCAGAAGAAGATTTTAGGTTGGTCTGATACTGATATTCTAGCAAACCGAGAATTTCTGCGTAAGGATAAAGAGCTTGTATGGGAACTAACACAAATAGAGCAACTAGGACCAAAATGGAAGGAGATTGCAGCGGCACAAGCTCAAGCTGGTGGAGAAGTATCAGAAGGTGGAGAGGGTGTGGGAGCTCCAGGCTTTGGTCCAGGTTCTATGCCGCCAAGTTTCGGTTCTGCAGCAGCAGTAGGAGGAGCTCCTGGAGAAGGTGGAGGAGAAACTCCAGCTCCAGCAGGAAATGCTCCAGCTCCAGCAGGAAATGCTCCAGCTCCAGCAGGAAATGCATAAGTAGCTCTAATTACCTAAATAATAATAATAATAATGGACAAAAAATCGGATATTAATAAACAGATATCTGAGTATCTTGCTAATCATGCTAAACCTATAGAGGTTGATACTACTTTTACTGATAAATATGGTGCGGATGATATAGAATCTAGAGCTATAATTGCAGAGAATACTAAACCTGTAGAAACTCCAAAAGCTATAGAACCAAAAATTCCAAAGTTAGTTATTGAGAACACTAACAAGCAAATCTTAGAATACCTTGCAAAGTATGCAAAGAATGAGAATGAAGTTGATGTTACATTTACAAAGCAATATAATCCAGAAGTTTTAAATGAAACTACTAAATATAATTCAAATTTTGTTGTAGAGAAAGCAGAAATATTAACACCAACTCCAAATGTTAATAAAATATACAATCATAAGAAAATTGTAGAGAAGCCAAAAGTTAAGCAAAGCCATAAGAAGGTAGAGTCTAGTATAATAGAGCAATATAATATACAACAACCGCTTATATCACCAATACATGAGCGATATTTTGTAGAAGATACAGTTACCCAACAATATGTAGACATACAAGATACTCCTGTACCAGAAGTTGACACAGAGAATGTAATTATTGATGTAAAAAAATTCAAAAGTGATTTAACCTCTGAAATTTCTACAGCACTATCAAAGAAATTTGCAATATACATGGGAGGAGGAGGATCTAATGCTGTTCAATATGCAAATGGTGGTATAATGACAGGAAATCTGAATATTATTGGTCAAATTCTCAGTGGAGGTAATGATTTAGTAAAAATATTCAATACAAGTAACACAGCAGATTCAATTTCTGTATATTCTAATGTAAACACTAATTCTGCAAGTTGGGTTAGAGGAGATTCTGTATATTCTTCAATAAATAGTAATTCAGGATCGTGGAATAGTTCATATACAACATTACAAAGTAATTCTGCAGTATGGAATAATGATTTAATATATGCTGAACAAGTAATTGGTACTGGAGTAATAACTGGAGGACAATTAACTGTAAATTCAAATTTATCTACATTTGATCTTGCAGGAGGAACAGGTAGAATTGTAAACAACTGGACAGATCCAACAAATCCTACAGTTACAACAGTAACATGGAGTACATCAACAGGAATTGCTGATGCGTATAGATTGAATAATGTTGTAACAAATATTTTATTAGATAGTACAGGTAATATAGTACAACAATCTGCAGCTCCTTCTGTTACAGATTTTAGAAATTATATATATCTAGGAAAGACTGTTCATCAAACATTATCAAATATAACAACTACTGCAACATATCCACAATTACAATATGGATTATCATTAACAGTAAGTGATGTATTATATGCACTAGGAGTTATTAATGTTACAGGGAATACACTTTCAAATGCAGGAGCAACACTACAAATCAATAAAGCTGCTGGATCATTACTTAAAGCTGGTGCAAACAGAATAAATAACACACAAAGCCCAAATATTGTTACTATTAATTCAGCAACACCATTAATATTTCAATATCAATATCAAAATAGTACAGGAGGATTCACTGCAAGTGCAGCAACAACATACGTTATTGCATCCGCATATGATGCAGGAGCAGGAGTATTAGGTACTGTAGATGGAAGTCATTGGACAGTACAGCGAGTATATTTATATCCAACAGGAGTTACAAATATTACATTTGGACAAAAGTTATATAGTAGTGTAGCAACTGCAATCAATAATATTTTTACGGAGAATCCAATAATTAATCCTCAAGTTATTGATGCAGCATTAATTGGTGCATTAGTATTAAAAGGAGATACTACAGATCTTAGTGATACAACTAATAATTATATTATATCATATGGTAAATTTGGTGGTAGTGCAGGAAGTGGAGCAGGAGCAGGAGCAGCAGTTGCAGGTCCAGGATCATCTATATCTAATTCTATAGCACTATTTAGTGGTACAGCAGGAACTATATTACAAGATAGTAACGCGATTATTGATACATCTGGTAATGCAACATTTCATGGTAATATTAGTGCAAACAATTTCAATAATAGTAATTGGAACTCAGTAGTATCAACAGTAAGTAGTACCTCTGCTAATTGGAATTCTGTTGTATCATCTGTAAATAGTACTTCTGCTAATTGGAATAGTGTATATACAACGGTAAATGCTAATTCTGCTGTATTTACAAATGTACAAAGTAGTTCTGCTAATTGGAATTCTGTTGTAGCATCTGTAAATAGTACCTCCGCTAGATGGAATTCTGCATATACAACGGTAAATGCTAATTCTGCTACATGGACTAGTCCTAGCAATTTTATACGAAATTATAATGCGCAAACATCAACGTATACGGTTGCTGTAAGTGATTATACAATTAATTGTACAGCAAATACATTTACAATATACCTTCCTACAGCAACTGGTATACAAGGGCAACTATACAATATTAAAAATAGTGGAACTGGAACAATTACAGTTAGTGGATATCATGCAGAATTAATTGATGGACAGAATATACAAACATTATTACAATGGAATAGTATGAGTATTCAAAGTACAAATGTAGGGTGGATTATTATTTAAACTAAATATGAATATATGAGTTATTTTTCAACATTAATGGGATTACTAAACGGTAACCCAACAAACATTAGATCTACAGGAAATGGAGAACTTGCAGTAGAAATTGGAGGATCTAATACAAGTGCATTTGGAGATCTTATTGCTGTAGAACCAACACCTGTTGTTCAATTGGATTTTGTATACGGAATTAATACTCAAACTGGAGGATTTAATTTAGTGCAAACAGGATCTGCTGATACTCCTAATTCTAGATTACGGTTACAAACTGGAACTAATGCAACAGGATCTAGCACATTTACATCAAGACGTTTAGTAAAGTATAGACCTGGGCAAGGAAATAATGCACGATTTACAGCATTTTGGGAAACAAGTGCAGCACGATCTCAGCAAATTATCGGAGTTGGTAATACAATTGATGGATACTTTTTTGGACTTAGTAGTACTGCATTTGGATTAATGCGAAGAAATAATAGTATAGACAATTGGGTACTACAATCTTCATGGAATCAAGATAAGTGTGATGGAACTGGATCTAGCGGATTTAAGCTTAATCCAAATTATGGAAATGTATTTCAAATTAGATATCCATTTTTAGGGTATGGAAATATCAAATATTACATACAAAATGGTACAACTGGAGGGTGGATATTATGTCATTTAGATCAATATGCAAATAGTACGACATTAACTCAAGTTACAAATCCAAGTTTAACATTTTATGCTCAGGTATCTAGTACAGGAAACACTAATAATTTATCAATGTATTGTGGGAGTGTTGGTATATTTATTTCTGGACCGAAGGCGTATTTAGGACCACAAAATGGGTACAACAATCAAAAAACTGCTGGAGTACCTACAAATATATTTTCATTAAGAAACGCAACAACATATAATAGTATAATAAACAGAGGATTAGTGAGATTGCGATCTATGTCTGTTGCAACTGCTAGTAATACTGTTGCAACATTTACTATAGTTAGCGGAGCAACATTAGGTGGAGCAACATCATTTGCACCTATAAACGGTAATACATCAGATAGTGGAATTACAATAACAGGAGGTAATAGTCTTGTAAGTGTAGATACAACTGGATCTACACTTACAGGGGGAGTAGTACTATTTAATGTAGTATTAGGATCAACAGACTGTACATTTTGTGATTTATCAAATTATGATATATTTATTGCTCCAGGAGAAACATATACATTTGCAGCAAGTTCAACAAATAGTGCAATACAATCTATAGCCGTAAACTGGAATGAAGACATTTAAACAATTTATTACTGAGAGTATAGAGAGTGCAGAAGTATTTAAAAAGGAAATATATGATAGAATTGAAAATACATCAATTGGTAAAATCATTCGTGGAGATGTACAAATACGTCATTTAGCATTACGCGAACTCCCAGATCTTTCTAATATTACTATATATGGAGAATTTGATTGTAGATATAATGATTTAACATCTCTTAAAGGGTCTCCAAATAGAGTATATGGATCATTTCTATGTATGTATAATCATATAGAAACATTAGAAGGTGCACCAGAATTCGTAAACGGAGTATTTAATTGTAAGGAGAATCCATTATATACTATGAAAGGAGCTCCTGATGGAATTTATAGTTTTAGGTCTGATAAATTTACACATATGCAATATTTA
>Ga0007800_10000530_pt1 | contig 14717 bp, 13 predicted proteins | sample CryBogmetaGMA14M_FD_60366 | JGI IMG/M metagenome (GOLD analysis project Ga0007800, IMG submission 60366) | Freshwater microbial communities from Crystal Bog, Wisconsin, USA - MA14M | ecosystem: Environmental > Aquatic > Freshwater > Lake | place: Crystal Bog, Wisconsin, USA | collected 2009-07-06 | reverse complement strand
GTTGTGAGAAGATAACTACAAAAACCAGCGTCGCTTCGCTCCGATTAACTGGCCTTGTTTCCACCGGAACCAATGGCCGATTTCATCTGGTACAGGTGGCCGATTTCGCCAGAATAGTCACTTGGGCATATAATGATAAAAATATGTACGATGTTTTTATGCAAGGCATTAAAATGCCGAAGACAACGCTGAGGTGCATGCACGGAAACCTTCATGATGCGGAGTATAAATTGTTAGATATTGAAAACTACTCAAAGAGTCTGTCAGATAAAGAAATGGCTTGTTTTGTCAAACCGGCTATTGATTCTGGTAAAGGGAAAAATATCAAGAAATGCAAGATAAGGGATGGCAAAATCTTTATTGATGAGATCTTGCAGGATATAAATAAATTAAAATCTTCATACAATGGAGACTTTATTATCCAAGAAAGCATAGATCAGTCTTTATTTCTTTCTGATATATATCCATATTCTGTCAACAGCATACGTTCTATAAGTTTAAGATATGAAGATAAAATTGTGATACTTTCTAATCAGTTGAATTTTGGCAATAATCATAACTACGTTTCTAATACTGGGGCTGGAGGTGTGGTGTGCGGGGTTGATGAAAATGGTAACGTAGCCGAATTTGGTTATGATGGCCAATTCCATAAGATATTTGAACATCCCCTTACCTGCAAACCATTTAAATATATAGCCTTACCGAAATTTAACGAGCTAAGAAAGATCATCATCCAAGGCCATAAACGACTTCCGCACTTTAATTTAGTAGCTTGGGATTTTGGATTAGACAACCTTAATCAATATGTCCTAATCGAGTATAACCTTCTATCTCCGGGGCTCAACGACCACCAAGTAATTGACGGCCCGATATTTGAGAAATATCTGGATGGAATCATGGATAACTTACACGAACCCACTATGCCTATTATACCACTTCAAACACACAGAAGGATGTTTAAATGGATGTAATCAAACTGATAGGTAAAAAATACTGGGCTCCTCAAATTTTGAGATACCTTTGGCAATTAAAAAAAAATCTTGCGATGGGGCAAGATAAACTGAGGGAATTCCAAGATGATAAATTGCGAAAAATAGTTACACATGCTTACGATACGGTACCTTTTTATAAAAATCTATTTAACAAGCACAAAATTAATCCAAACGACATTCGTACTGTCTCGGACCTTAATTACCTACCTGTAATTAATAAAGACTTGCTACAAGAGATACCTTTTGATCAAAAGGTATCTCTACTCTATCTCGACAAACCTCTCGTTAAATTATACACTGCTGGCTCAACAGGCAAATCTTTCACACTATATATATCAGAAGAGGGAGAGAAAAGAAGAATCGCAAATAGTTACAGAATATTCTTCCTGCATGGATACAGTCTTTTTGACAAAAAGGCAATGGTGGTAGGGCTTACAGAAGATGAGGAGAGAAGACGATGGCGAAACAGAGTGGGACTTCAAAGGGATGCCGTAGTATCACTAGAATGGCCATTAGATGAACAGGTTAAATTTTTGGTGAAATATGAGCCGAATATTATCGAGGCCTATCCAAGCAGATTAAATTCAATAGCTCAGTTTATCAGTGATCGCCACGTTAAGATAAAGAGACCGAAAATAATAATAACGAACTCTGAAACGCTGCTCCCGGCCGTGAGAAGCCGGATTGAAGAATCTTTCGGCGCAAAAGTTACTTGCGTTTATGATTCATGGGAATTCGGGCAGATGGCCTGGGAATGCCCCAAACATAACGGATTGCATATTAATGCTGATTCTTTAGTCATGCAAATAGTGAGAGACCGTCAAGAGTTGAATAATGGACAATCCGGGGAGATTGTCTTAACAGACTTAGATAATTACGCTATGCCATTAATACGATATAATATAAAAGATCGCGGCGCCAAATTGACTAGAAAATGCAATTGTGGCATTGCGTTTCCAATCCTGAAAAGTATTTCAGGTAGAAACAACGACTTCGTTTTCTCACCCACAGGAGAAGAACTTTCTCCGCTTGTTATTAATAATACTGTAATAGAACTGCATCAAGGTATAGTTGAATACCAAATTATACAAGACTCCATAGAAGGTTTAACCATCGATATGGTTGTTGCGAATGATTACAATTATGATACGGATAAAAAGATAAGACAGCAACTCACAGACCTCTTTAAATTTAGTAAGATAGTTATTAATCATCCTGCTTGCATAAAAAGAACAGATAGCGGGAAATTAAGGACAGTTATCTGCAATTTAAAAAATTCGGCTGGGTGATAATCTTTACGACTGTTTGCAGTTCTGCATTCAGGATTTCAATACAGATTGGTTTTACAACAGCTAATAAAAGCCAGTATTGAAAACGTTAACCTTGAGCTTACCCTCACAGAGCTCATAAGGTAGCACTAATGTGATAGGATAAATTAAATGTTTTACAAAACATATAAGAAAATAATTAAAATTTATCAAGACGGCGGTGTGTTATTGTTTTCGAGTAAGCTGCTAAGACGTTTATTATTGCCACTGAATCTATTTGTGAGTCCAGTTGTATTTGCTGAACTTGAGATGTTTCTTATTCTGGGGTATTGGCCGAAAATAGATAACCCTAAATCTTTCAATGAGAAGATTTATTACAGAAAATTGTTCGCGCCTCATCCATTGTCTGTTTTGGTTGCTGATAAATGGGCTGTCAGGAAATATGTTGCTTCCAGAACTGGCCGATCAGACATATTAAATAAGGTATTTTTTGTAGGGAATGCGCCGGAAAAGATCCCTTTTGATGATCTGCCTAACAAATTTGTTATCAAGGCTACACATGGCTCTGGTTGGAATATAATTGTGACTGATAAGAGTAAGATAAATCGGGATGAAATTATTACCCGGTGCCAAACGTGGCTGAACATGAAATATAGCGATATCTTGAAAAATAGTAGCGAGAAATATTATGATAAAATTGTTCCCAGAATTATTGTAGAAATGTTCATTGAAGACTCAGTCTTCGATCTGCCGTTGGACTATAAATTCCTCTGTTTCGATGGAAAGGTACATGGCATAGAAACAGTCATCCGGTTGGCTGCTGATTATCGAGAAATTCATTATGACGAGAATTGGAATGATTTGAATTTCAGGTGGGGTGCACTAAGGGCTGAAGGATTTCCTAAGCCCCATCTTCTTCGTGAAATGATCAAAGTTGCCGAGCAAATATCAATTGATTTTGATTTTTGTCGAGTTGATTTATATAGTCCGGATAATAAAAAAATTATTTTCGGGGAGATTACTCTAGCACCGGGGGGAGGTTTATCTCCTTTTTATCCAAAGGAGTGGGATTATCGTCTTGGAGAAAAATGGAAAATAAAAACGATCTAGATAAATCAATTTGTAAGCGATAAGATCTTTAAGCGTCACTTGAAGGCTTTTGCTTCTGAAGGTGGATTATTACCCAGCGATCTTTAGGATGGTAATTTATGCCAAAGCAAATAAGATATAAGAAGATTAGACTTGAAGCCTCATCGGTATGTCAGTTGAGGTGTCATTCTTGTCCGAATGCCAGTAAAGCGATCTTACCAACTGTGGGAAGTGGTTTCCTTCGTTTGAACGATTTTCAAAATCTTATTGATGAAAATCCATGGATTGCAGAAATCGAACTTTCTAACTTTGGCGAGATATTTCTTAATCCTGATCTATTGGGAATTATTAAGTATGCATATGAGCTGAAAGTTGCTTTAACCGCTACTAATGGTGTAAATCTTAATAACGTCAAGAGCGAAGTGTTGGAAGGATTAGTTAAATACAAGTTTCGAACAATGAATGTCTCTATAGATGGTGCAAGCAATGAAACTTATAAACAGTATCGAATCGGCGGAAACTATGACGCAGTAATTGAAAACATCAAGAAAATAAATCTCTTCAAACAGCAATATCGGTCAAAATATCCTTTGTTGTCATGGCAGTTCGTAATTTTTGGACACAATGAGCACGAATTGCCAAAGGCAAAAAAATTGGCTAACGAACTGAATATGTTTTTCTACTCGAAACTCTCATGGGATGATGAATTTTCACCTGTGCAAAATCAAGAAGCTATCAGAAAAGTAAATGGGGCTATTTCATGGAAAGAATACAGAGAAAAATATGGGGCGGACTCCTTTAAGGAAGCATGCCATCAGTTGTGGGAGCAACCCCAAATAAACTGGGACGGAAAAGTGTTGGGGTGTTGTGAAAACTTTTGGGGAGATTTTGGTGGAAATATTTTTACCGATGGGCTTTTGGAGAGTCTCAATAATGAAAAGATTAATTATGCCAGAAATATGCTTATGGGGCGACAAGGATCAAGAGATGACATTCCTTGCGCTACTTGTGATCGGTATTTAGCTTCGAAAAGAAATGGAAATTGGCTCAGGATAACTGGAAAAAGACGGTTAATTTCTTCAGTTCCATCTTCGCTTAAATACACAATTAAGAGGTTACTGCCATCTTCGCTTAAGCAAATAATTGACAAATTACTATACAATAAACAAAAATTGTTAAAATACGAAAAATAATTTTGTGCTGAAATCTCTTAACCCCTGAATTGTTGTACGTAGCATTTGCTTATTCCTGTAATTCACAAATCGTCAAAGACGTTAAAGATTCAGCATCTCAGATCGAAATGATTAACCTAACATGTCCATCAGTCGGATGTTTAAGCAATCTAATGCATGGTATAGCTCTATGTCTTGAATGTTAAAATGACCGAGTTGCCTTTGTGGGCTGCACTTTGTTGCCGGGTAAAATGAGGCGCTCGCCCCAATAAAGGTCATAGCTATCTGGATAAAAAACCATGAGCCCGGCGCCAGAGATGAGGGTCATTTCTCCAAAGTACACTTTTTCTTGAACTGCATAAAGATCGACACGACAATAGTATAGGCCGCGTGAAAGTGAGATGGCGATCTCGAGCATGCTTTCAAGTTGACTAGGGCGAGGAAGTACCTCTGCTGTAACATAACCTGGAATGCTAAACGGCAACAACTCCCAGTTGGGAGAATAGTATCCGTATACCAACCGCCTGTGACGGTCTTTCACCACATAGATATACTGCGGCACGCCGCCGAAACAGTGGATTTTGTAATCAATCGGTTCTTCTCCGTGATCCCCTATGAGAAGTTTCTCCGCTATAATGCTTCGCGGTATATCGCGATAATGAAACTCTCGACATTGATAATAATAGTTCATCCGCAGACGTGTCGCGAGTTGTGCACGGACAAAACGTTGATCGATGTTCGCACGATCCCGGCAAAGGACGACAAATCCGCATTCATGATTGCACTTCAGAACAAAGCAATCAGGCAAGGCATCAAACGGGATCTCTGCGGCCGTTTTCCATACACCGTAACAAGGGATGAGCACCTCTTCACCAACCCGTTCACGCACATATCCGCGCACAGCGATTTTATCCGCAAGTATTGTATAAAGCGGATTGTGATCGTAAAGTCGCATCCAGCCAAGTTTTTCGTTAAATGTTCTGGGTGTAATGTAGTCGGGAGCACGACCAAACGTCCGACGGTAGACGAATTCCATATAGTTGCAATAAGTTAAGAAGCGCCTTATCTCATATGCAAATAGTGTGGTGACTGTATACCAACATCCAAGTATCATCGAACACCAAGTGGTTGTATGTTTTTGCAGCTTCACCATGAAATTACCCCACTCGAAAACATTCGATTCGTCATCTAATTATCGAATCAGAGCCAAATCCCCTTCTTGCACAATTGATCGAAACTGCCATACGCAGAAGATAACTTTGAGATATTTTTGATAAGGTATTGCTTTTGATGGAGGAGATATAAGCAGCAAAGGCCTTGTATGTCAATGAAATATTGGCCACAAAATGTGGGATGTGGTGTCGATGTTTGTCATCGGAAGTGAATTGTTTTCATTACGAGGTTAAGTACTATATTTTCATCGAGTTTAACCTGACATAAGTCTGTGTGGCTGACAGGTTCCCTCAAGCGGACAGCCCGAACACTCCGAAGGGCACATCACTGAACTATCGCAACGTATTTCCGCTGGAATTTTCCAGCAAACAGGACAGGATGCGCGGGCACAGCCAAAAGCTAGAAACGCCTCACCACGGCACCCACCACGACACAAACGGTAGTCCTCACACTGGCGGCAAGGACCGGCAATCCAGATGTCCTGTTTCTGGAACACCTCAAAGGAAGTTCGAGCGAGAATGCTTGCCAAGTTGTCATCCCGAAGATCACCATGACAGATTCCTTGGGCACAGCAGGAATAAACTCTCCCGCAATCGCCATTACCGTAATTCTTCACGTGAATCCCGGTGATTGACATCGTGCACGGTTGACCATAAATAGGCGGCATAAGGAGTTTCGGTGGCAACGATTCCTCAGTGGCAAGTAATTCGAACAGCTCTTTGGTTTCCTCGGGACTGGCCGAGTCGATAAATTTACCCATGTTGTCATAGCGTCTGTTCATTTCGATGAATGGTCTCGCCCCTTGACGGTGACACCAACGAAGAACCTCCGGAATAAAGGGAAGAAAGGGACGAATGATTACGATTTCTGCAACCAACGTGACATCGTTACAAGCGGACAAATTCTCACAAGCCTTGTACAGCAGGTCGTTATATCCGGCCATCCCAACATGGATATCATGAAGCCCTGCGGCAATAGCTGGTAAAGGGGCGTGAATTACTATCGTAACACCCGGTTGGGCAATTTCTGCCGCATATACAGGATCCGCCATGAGGATTCCGTTTGTGCAAACTATAGGTTTGAGCCCCATCGCCAGCACTCCGTTTACAAGGCGGGGCAGTTGCGGATGAAGTGTTGGCTCTCCGCCGATGAACGCAACTTCGGCAAATCCATATTCATGAGCCTGCTTAAGGATATCCTCGGCAAACCCAAAGGGCATATCGCCAATATGTTCTGTTACGGACTTAATATCCGATTGTCCCAGCTTATAGCAATTGCGACAGGATAACTGACAGCGGGTTCCGGGCACAAGTTCCAAACTGATCATCTGCAATGGTTGCCCGGGGCTTCGTTCTCGAAAATTATTGTAGCTATATTTCGTAACAGACTCCTTCTGTAATCAAGATTAATGAATAGTTTCTAATATTCTGTAAGTTTGGGTTTTCAAAAATAGCCTTTTGCTATGCATTCACGATTTTTTACTAATATTCGGTGGCAACTTTGGCACATACTTGCCTTCCGCTAGCTTACGATGCACCTTTTCCAGAAGTTCCGATGGCATTACGGGATGCGTTTTCCATCTTCCATCCTCCTGCGGACGGAAGCATCCATGACCTGATGAAATTAGACGAACGGCATCAACCATAGTTGTTGCTGCGCAGCTCGCGTTTTGACGTACGATCTCCATATAAGATAGACATGAAGTAATGATCAGCTGTCGCCGCAAAAGAATCGGCCCAGTATCAACTCCGACATCCACGCGATGGCAGGTAACTCCTACCGGTATGTCCAGATAGATGGACCATGCCTCCGGCGATGACCCACGCATCCAGGGCAAAAGCCCCGGGTGGGTATTAAGGATCAGGTATTCCAGTAGTAGTTCCTTCAATATCCGCGTACCGCCCAATAGTATGGCATCCGGCGCAAACTCATGGACATATCGCAAGCAATCTTCATCGTTGTGATCTGCAACCCTGACAAGGCGAATGCCAAACTGGCTGGCAACTTCTGCAGGTACTGGTGGCAGATCCTGACCGCCCATCCTTGTTCGAAACTTATCGCGCTCATTTACCGCGAGTAAAGAAACCTCCTCTATTATGATCTCAGGAATGCAACCTGATTCAGCCAATTTTTTCAGAATTTCACCACCGTAAGGGTGGTCTTTCATGACCAGAAATACCGTGCGCATATGCCCCTTTGCTTTTTATATGACCTTCCGAATCAGGACAAGTGAAATCTTATAGAATAACATAAAGACCATCCTTTATGCATGATAGGCGCCCGTTTTCGTGATTTCTGAATATAAAAAACCCCTTATAATATATGTAGACCAGACTTTGGCCATCGAATTATCTTTATAAAGTTGAGTCGAGTAGATTGTTTCTTCCGATATATAAGATTTATGTTTGTTTTTTCCTTTTACCGCATGGTTTTCCATATATCCCATAATATTTCACCATGTATCCGTTGGCCCCAAGCCCTCACAAAACCGGGATTATCAGCTTTCAATCCTATATTTTTTTAAACTTTATATGCTCAATAATTTTTCCAAAAATAGTTGATAGAAAAACCTTAAATGGCAGTTGAGAGTATATCATATATAAAAGGAATACCGATTGTTCTTTAATCGTTAATGATTTTATTGCACTTGCTCTAGAAATGTAATTTAATGCAATGCCTAGCTTTCCCACTTTGTATGCTTTGGATGCAATAAATAAATGATGAGTTCTGATAACTTCGTCCGCATATTCTGATCCATATCTTTGAATTATATCTTTATATTTATCTAAATACATACGATCCATATCGATAATTCTTTGAATATTGTATTCATTTTGGCGATCATCTTTATCCACCCCAATTAATACTTCATCGATCATCTCCATTGAATATAATTCAAAAAAGCGGATAAGCATTTCCCAATCCTGAAGTCTTGTGAAATTCTCATCATATCCATTGATTTTTCGCATTGCTTCCGTTTTATAAAGGGCGACTGAACCCGACCCACCTCCCCATTCAATTAAAAAGATATCTTTTTGCAAGTTTCCACTTTTTATTGGATAGTTGATTTTGTAGCGAATATCCTTTTTTATATATTCATATCCACAAGTAACTGCACCAATTTGGATACCACTATTATCAAGAATAGCTACTTGCTTCAATAATTTTTCTGGATAAAGAATATCATCATCATCAACAAAAGTAATATATTCCCCTGTTGCTTTAGCTAAACCAGTATTTCTTGCAGCAGATCCATTTATATTTTTGTCATGTTGTATATATTTAATTTTTTCATTATTGTTATACAGGCGCATTTCTTTTTCAGTTGCTTTCCGGTGTTCTGTTTCAGGCGAATTATCATCAACAACAATTATTTCAATATTTGAATATGTTTGGCCCAAACAACTATCAATAGCTCGTTTGAGTTGATCAGGTCTTTTATAAGTTGGAATTACAACTGTAACTAAATTGCTCATTGGTGCTACACCACATACCGGAAAATGTAACGTTTCTTAATTAGCCGACAACGCTGCCAATAAAGATAATTATTTGGTTTAGAATTGGTATAACCGTTTTAATTAACGGTTTAAAAACTATTTGGAAAGAAGGCTTATTCCCTGTTTCAGAACATCACCCTCGGGCACTTTTCCATTAGGCGTTAGTTTGTCAATAATCTGCGGAAGCACAGAAGCAAGGCCATCTGATACCTGATTATCAGCAACTCCCAGTTTAGCGGCTATTGCATGAATTCTGTCCGCGCCCACGGCATTAATGATTTGATCAGAGGAAATGGGCTGGTTTGCGCCTGTCCCCACCCAGGAAGATATTATTTCTCCCAACCCGCCATTCTGAAACTTGTTGATTAGTCCGGGAAGTCCGCCGATCGCCGGATTGTTGATGAGATTCAGCGCCTGCTCCATAAGACCTTTGTTTCCTGCGCTCCCGGACATATTATCGCCCACGATTGATACAATTTTATCAAATAATCCCATTTTCTGCCTCCCAGCTATCAGATGGAAATTGCGGTTGCCCGAGGATTACCTTGAGCAACCGCAATCGATTTATTATTTTACTTGATTACTTCTTTTTCTTGGTATCCGCCTTCTTTTCTTCCTTTACTTCTATTTTGGTCGCGGTCATCTTGTATTCAATCGTGACTTTTGAGCCGACTTTCAAATCGCCCGTAACCTTGGTTGAGGCATCGCGGGTTACTTCCCATTTATCGTTGCCTTTCTTCAGCACGATCACATCCCCTTTAATTTCCAGAACGGGTCCGGTTACTTGGTACTTATTGGGTCCGGCGGCAAACGCAACCGTGGCAACAAAAACAAACGCAAACACCAACATCAAAATCTTTTTCATAAATAAATCCTCCTTATAAATTTGGTTAAAATCTTTACAACTATAATCACGAGTTAACTTAAGATGCTAGATTACAAGATAGTCTTTAATAACATCAAAAGTCTTTTGTTTAATGCCCTTTACTTTCATAACATCTTCAATTGATTTGTAAGGCCTGCCGTCAATAATCGCCTGTGCCTTTACCGGACCAATTTCCGGCAGAGATTCCAAGATAGCCTTATCTGCGCTGTTAATATTGATCTTTGTTCCCGGGGCCAGTTTGGTTGCGGCGGATTTAGCGGTTGACTTTGTCGATTTGATGGCCGAGGTCATATCAGCTCCGCTCGCTTTCGTGGCAACAGATGACTTTGCAGCTGAAGTCTGTGCTTTGCCCACTGTGACAAACGGCGTTATGGCTGCAACTGCTTTCGCACTTAGTCCGGCTTTGGTCATTTCGTCCGTCGACTGATAAGGGCGGCCGGCGATGATCTTCGTTGCTGTTGCCGGGCCGACTCCTTTAATACCTTCCAACTCTTTTTGCGAAGCATTGTTAATATCAACTAGTCCGGCGACGGCCTTCTGCGCTGTAGCTTTCGGTTCTTTTACGGCGGATGCCGCTTTTGTCGCAGCAACAGCCACGGGAGCAGCCTGAGCTGCACCGACAGTAACCAAAGGTTTTATTTTATCAATTACTTTCGCACTCAGTCCCGCTTTAGAAAGCTCATCAATTGATTTGTAAGGACGACTGGCTATGATTTTCTTGGCCGTTGCAGCACCGACACCTTTAATGTCTTCGAGCTCTTTTTGCGAAGCATTATTAATATCCACAAGACCGGCAATGCTCTTCTTTGCATCTACTTTTTTAGCAGCCTGCGCCGGAGTTGCCCACGCGCCAAAAATAAATACTGCGCTGATTAGTAAAGCAAAAGAGATTAACCAAAAATTATTCAACGATTTAATACTTGCTTTTTTCAACATATTACCTCCCTTTTATTGTTCAGTAATTTTTTCTGTTTACGATTTAGTAAAAAGTTTTTTACCAGAGTCCATAAACCTTGTCAAAGATAATATATTCGAATTTATCTATCAGCATAAACATTGACTTCCTGAAAATCAGTTGGCAATTGCCCGTTAAGCGTCTATATTGGTAACATGAAATAAGGAAACTTCTTGACCACACTAATGTTTCGGGATAATTACTTTAGCAACTTCACAGAAAGGTTGACACCCCATGACCGATGAAAAAAATATTGAACTGGAATATCCGTGCCCCTGGGCCTATAAAATTATCGGTCCCAATAAAGAGCAGATGCAAAATGCCGTGGCCGAAATAATCCAGGATTGTAAGTACAAAATATCCCCTTCGCACACAAGCGCAGCGGCGAAATACATCTGCCTGAATGTGGAGCTGACCGTAGAGAGCGAGTCCCAAAGAACTGCTCTCTACGAAGCACTGAAAGCTCATCCGGTTATAAAGATGGTCTTATAGATTTTTCATCAGAAACTGATTATGGTGTAAAAAAATATACCACCCCGCAATAAGCCGCGGGGTGGTGGTATATGGAGAAATTAATGCGCCCAGTACTGACGGCTTTCCGATGTGAAAGAACGCTGTCGGGGGTTTCTGTTCGATTTGTCACTGATTGTAAAAGACTTTCTACCTTTATCCGGCTTCCTACCGGTCGAATTATTATTTCGACGTGCTGGGGCGAGAGTGGCAACAAGCGGCATAGTTATAGTCAGGCCATCAACGCTATGGTATTGTAGCTTTTCCCCCAGTACTTTTTTCAGACTGTGCGCAAGGCCGACATCCTGACCGGTGACAAAAGTAAAAGCATCGCCCGTTTTGGAGGCGCGGCCTGTCCGGCCAATACGATGAGTATAGGCATCCGCAGTTGACGGCATATCATAATTAATAACATGGGAAATTCTTGTCACATCAATACCGCGAGCGGCGATATCTGTGGCAATCATAATTTCATAACGACCATCACGGAAACCATCCAGAGCCTGCTGGCGTTTCGGTTGCGTGAGGTTTCCATGCAGCGACGTAACCTTGTATCCTGAACTATCAAGCTGTCTGGCGAGGCTCTTGGCACGAGATTTTGTTCTTGTAAATACCAAGACAGATTCCGTATCGGTTTTATCCAGAATATTCTTCAAAAGCGCGGTTTTAGACTCCATTGACACCGGATAAAATCTGTGTGTGACCGATTCCACAGGTGCCGTAAATCCTATTTTAATGTTCACCGGATTCTGCAACAGATCATTGGCAAGCGACCTGATATCGTCCGGCATCGTAGCTGAAAATAGCAAGGTCTGGCGCTGTTTGGGCAGGCGTTTCACAATTCTGCGAATATCCGGCAGAAAGCCCATATCAAACATGTGATCGGCCTCATCGAGTACCAGCACTTCGATCTTGGATAAATCAACCGTCCCGCGATTTATGTGATCCAGAAGACGACCGGGACATGCTGTGATAATTTCAACTTTATCGCGCAGTTTTTTAATCTGGTTTTGAATACTTACTCCGCCATAGATGGACGCGCTACGGAGTTCCGTTCTGCGTCCCAAAACCCCTATGGCCTTATGGGTCTGCTCACTTAGCTCCCTTGTTGGGGCGATGATCAGAGCGCGAACATGGCCGCGCGGTCCTTGCATCAGGCGCTGCAAAATTGGCAGCACAAAGGCTGCTGTTTTCCCCGTACCTGTCTGGGCAAGTCCCATAACATCACGGCCTTCCATAATCGGCGGTATTGATTCTAATTGAATCGGTGTAGGTTTTATGTAACCTTGCGCTTGCACACCGGCAAACACTTTCGCATGTAACTCAAACTTCTCAAAACTCATTTTTTCTTCTTCCTTCATTTTTTGAATTATGCTCTTTTGGTTTCATCAGGATAAACAAGACGGCAAGGACGAGTTTCCGCAGACGCATTACTAGTTATGCGTTCCCGAAGCCTTTGGCGCTGCCAACAAAGTCGGTCCAATGAAACGAAATGGCATTGGTGACATTTGAACCCATTTCTAATCGTAACGACTTTGAATTTACACCATCGTCTTGTGCCGGAGGGCAACCTCAAAAAGTAGTTGCAGACATGACACTATAGCTGGATTCTATTACGATTAGCTGGATTTTCCTGCCGAAGATTCCAAGAGAAAAAAGTTGGGAAGGTAACTAACTATCGCTATCACGAGGTACTCTTTACAGGCATAACTGACAAATAGCAAGTATTATCTTTGTTGATTGCATTTTGGGTTTGGCCTGTGATATTACTTCATAAATATATCTAGTATTGGACATAAAAATGAACTCATCCCCTCTCTTTTCCGCTGATTATTATAAACTATCGACAGCCGCGCTGGAAACAGCACTGCATCATGTAGCTGCATATAAAACATGGAGGGCATTCGATCCCGGTCCATCCGCTTCTATCGACGCTCGTTTCCACGCGATGCCTATAATTTCCAAGCAAGATTTAAGAGAGCACACATGGCGCAATTTTATTCCCACAGGCATGGATATCGATGCCGCGCTGAAAACAGGCACAATAGAAATTGTCCAAACCAGTGGCACAATTAGTGAGCAGGTTTTAAATGTCTGGTATCAGCCCTGGTGGGACGCGGCGGAAGCAGCATCTTGGCGCTACAATTACATTACGGCGGCATTAAAACTGGGTGAACATCGGGAAGCAATTCTTACCAGCCCCATGAATACCGGCATTTTGGCTGAAAATGTTTTGCTGACTCTCGAGCAGCGCACGCGTGGCCGTTTTCTCTATCTTAATGAAAAAATCAACCCCTCATTATGGGACGATCAACTAATTTTGCGCATTCTTGCGGAGCTGGAAATATTTCAACCGGTGGTACTTGAAGCAAATCCCTCCTATCTGGCTCACATTGCCCGTTATGCTTACAGACATAATCTTAGTGTATTTCAGCCGCCGGTGATTATTTTTACGTATGAAAATCCGGGTATCATAGCCAAAAAACAAATCCGCAAAGTATTCCGATCACCACTTATCAGTTCATATGGATCGACAGAAACGGGGTATGTGTTAATGGAATGTGAACAGGGGAAACTCCATCAGGTTTCTGATTCTTGCCGGCTTGATATCGAATTTATGCGGCCGAAATACGGATATCCTCATACAGGAAGGTTGCTTTTGACAACTCTGAACAATCCCTGGCGATCATTAATTCGATTTGATGTGGGTGATCTGGTAAAGATCGATCCCACCGGCATTTGTGCATGTGGCCGCAATGACGGATATATCTGCAAAGAAGTTGCAGGGCGGACAAATGATCTTACCTATACAACAGATAATTATCCTGTAACCACGGCAATGGTCGAATCTATCATCAATGGAGTGGAATCTGTAACTGATTACCAGGTATTGCAGCAAAAAGGCATTTATCATGTCCATATAGTTCTTGAGGAAGCTGCTAATGCTTCTCAAACGCTAACGGAAGAAATAATAGAGAGCTTTCTGCCACTATATGGAAAGAACGCGGTTATTAAAATTCAATATGTTGCGGAAATTGCCGTCGAACCATCCGGTAAATATCGCCGGACGCGCTCAGATATCGAACCGGACTATGATCAGCTTTTTATAAAGGAGCAGTAGTATGACTCCATCAAAGCCTGCTGATATTTTTTTGATTGCCGGAGGCCCAAATGC
>Ga0007800_10000529_pt1 | contig 14730 bp, 8 predicted proteins | sample CryBogmetaGMA14M_FD_60366 | JGI IMG/M metagenome (GOLD analysis project Ga0007800, IMG submission 60366) | Freshwater microbial communities from Crystal Bog, Wisconsin, USA - MA14M | ecosystem: Environmental > Aquatic > Freshwater > Lake | place: Crystal Bog, Wisconsin, USA | collected 2009-07-06 | reverse complement strand
ATCGGCGTTCCCCTTCCCATATTTTTTTCCAAAAACGGGTATGGCAGGAACGCCGATTGTTTTCAACTGATTCATCTACAATTTCAAACTATTGATCCAAAAAAGGCGAAACTATAGTGGATTATGCTCGAATGTGTAAGTTGAGAGGCATCAGCGTTGTTGTAGGGGGACCCCACATCTCCGCTTTGCCTGAATGTCTCTCGCAGGACATGGATGTCGGCTGCATAGGTGAGGGGGAACAGACCTTTTTTGAACTGTTGCAATTGTTTAATGAACTTGGCTGCTTTCTTCCCAAAGATTTGGAGCTAATCAGGGGGGTAGTTTATCTTGACAGAGGAAAACTAGTCCGTACTTCGCCTCGTACACCCTTTGCCAGACTGGATGATATTCCACACCCAAATCGTAGTCTAGTAGGATATCAACGCCACGCCTACATGTTTACCTCTCGTGGGTGTCCATATAGATGCGTTTTCTGTGCATCTTCTAGATTTTGGGGACACGTAAGGTTCGCATCCCCAGAATATGTGGTGGAAGAGATTTCTGAGCTGATTGACCGCGGTGCCAAGATTATAAGCTTCTACGACGATTTATTCGTTGCCAACAAGCCCCGCATCAAACAAATTGCAGACTTGGTTGTGAGTCGCGGCTTGCACAGAGCTGTCAAATTCACTTGTTCCTGCAGAGCCAATGGTGTCACAGAAGATCTGGTCCGGTGTCTCAAGCGGATGAACGTTGTCTCGGTCGGCATGGGTCTTGAAAGTGGTTCGGATCGTGTCTTGTCCTACTTGAAAGGAAGGGTCTCTGTTAAGGACGCTGAGTACTCAATCCGTCTGTTCAAGAACGCGGGTATCCAGGTGAACGCTTCTTTTGTCATAGGCTCGCCACAGGAGACCGAAAGCGAAATAATGGAGACATACGATTTCATCAGGAGAAACCGTCTAGATTTTGTTGATACCTATGTGCTGACCCCATATCCGGGTACCCCAATTTGGGACGATGCAGCCGAACGGGGATTAGTTTCTCAAACAATGGACTGGGGCCGCCTAAATATTGACTTCGCCAAGAACAAAAGAGAGGCTATTATACTTTCCAGAATCCTGGACCGAAATGATATTATACGGCTTTACAAGAAATTTCGTAGACAACGATTGTATCGCATTGCTAAGGCGCTACCCCGGTCACCCTGGATATCAGACTTGCCCAAAGTCTTGGGTGGGATGATTTGGGAACAAATCAGCAGGCTAAAAAACAAGATATTCTGATATTAAAACGCACGTTGGAGACCCACTTGCTATCGCTTAACATAAACAGAATAGGTTGAGTCTTGGTACAAGACGCCCCAACTGTCTGCTGGGAAAAGAGGATGTACCTGTTCTAAACAGCTATTCAAAGTGATTACTGCATTCACACCTTGGCGTAGGGAGTCAGAAAAAGCAGTATAGCTTTCTGGAGAGTTTCCAGCACAGCTTACGACCGACTGCGCAAGATTTCGCCGTCGTCCTTCTCGTTCATCTCCCGACACAGAGAAAAAAAATTGTGTGGACATTTGCCGCTGGGCCTCCCATCGAATATTTGGTGCGACCAATGAAAGTGATACCACTAGCGCTTCAGGAGCTAACACGCTCTTATCATGCAACATCGGCCCTACTCGTTTGGAAAAGGCTTTCTCGATTCGGGGAAGCTTATAGTCTAAAGGATTCTTAATCGAAACCCCGTTCCCTGGGGAGAGGGTTGTCTGGCGAAATTGCAGATAGAAGAAAGCCATCATTAAGACAAATAGTCCGAGGTTTGCCCATGTTGCGGATGTTTTCCAGTCTCTCTCTGTAAATGTGTACAGCAATGAAAATAAAAGCCCCGCACACAATGTTACCGGTAGCAGGTAAACGAATCGCCAGTAAACAACGTTAAAAGCTTTCATCCAAAACGGACCGAGCCATGGATTGAGAAACAGTGCTGCGGATGTGATCGACAAGAAAAGAACTGTCAGTTTTCCAGGATTTTCTAGAGCCAGCAACGGCGTGAAAATCAGAAGAGACACATACCACACCATTCTCCAGGGTGAGCCCACGACTGACCATACACTATCCCACCAAGAGCCAGAAACTGTATCGGAAACATAAGCATGAGCGATTGATAATGAATAACTTGAAGGGAAGATGTCGTAGGCAAGTAATGCGACGACCACAACTGGGTAAATGGACGTGAGATTGAGAAGTAAGGTTCTACGCGCCGATGATGCTCCAGAACGCTCGTTGGAGCAAACGGCCGAAAAGAATAGAGCGACTGATGACACGAAAACAAATGCTGGCATAAAGAAGAGGCCCATTCCAGATAGGCCGACCGAGCATATATTAACCATGAACAGCGTGATCCAGGTGTACCAAGTTGGATTCCAGAAAAATCTCATGCAAAGGAGGAAGGTCAAGGGCATAAGCACAGTCATCAGAATGGCCTTGCCCTGCCAAAGACGAACAAAAGCAAAGTTTCCAAAAGATTTGTGAAGATTCCCGTCCACCAAAAGAAATACCACGATGCCAATAACTGCCGCCACTGCAACATAGGGCCGCAAGCCTAACTCACGGAACAAGAAAAAATATACTACGGGTAAGAAGAAACAAGCGGCTCCGCAGGAGAAATTTTGATACAAACTTAGTGGGTCCAAGTGTAACAGCCAGCCAAAAAAACCAAGGAGCATTTCGTAAGAAGTAATCAGGTGAGTGGATGGCATTCCCGGGAGTCCCTGAATATTGTGAGACATATCTTCGACAATGAATGGTTGTTCGATATGGCCGATTTGAGACAGCACGCGATGAAAGTAGCCGATGTCATCTGCGTCTGGGCGGCTTATTATTGTGGAGAGAAATGCTGCCAGAAGGCCAAACAAACAAACAATAGTCAGTGAAAGTCTATCTTCATCTGGAAAGAGGTCCTGCCACGCGTATCGTCTCCGGAGCAGTATCCAAAAAGCAAGGCTGGGCATAGTCATCATGGCAAAAACAATCAGCGAATAATAACTGGGCCATCGCGCGACGAAAACTATTTGATAGGATAGAGTCCAACAAGAAAAAAAGACCAACGGCAATTCCCAGATGACTTTCATAATCCTCCTCCATACAAAGAGTAATTTCTCTCAAAGTCTCCTTCCCGGAAGTTTGAAACCACAAATGAAAATGAGAGTTTTTCTGAACGAACAATTTTTTCAGTTCAGCTATAGCGTCCCAAGCCATGCCTCGCTCATGGTCGTTATTATGAAATATCCTGTGATACTGAGTTGGCAGGTGAGCAAAGCGTCATAATAGACGTTTTGGTTATCAACGCAAGCTTTTTCGGTGGTTTGGCAGATTCCCGATGCCGTGAACCTGCTCCAGGCGGTGACGATATCTTTATCTGCACTTATCACATGACAGTGGTTGGAAACTTCGATGGGAACATCGGAACAAGCTGTGATTTCTGTTTTATAAAGTATAAATCAGTAAAAAAACTTGAAGAGGTGATAACGGAAATGCCAATTGGCAACTCTATGTCGCTGCAGATGCCGCTGAGATGCTAAATGTGAGTCCGCGATCAGTAGGCAGGACCGCCAAGGTCCGGGATTCCCGGCCCATAAAACGGTTCGCTGACACAAAATCACTGCGCCCCAACAAGCTTCTAAGATTATCGCGTGTGTTTTAAGGTTTGTTCGCGTAACGAACATAGGAAAGTGTTGTGGGAAGACAGTTCAATAGATTCGCTCGAGGAGAGCCAGTGGAAAAAGGGGACCAGACGAGATACATTTTGGTAGTTTTTATATCCAGGGCAGTGGTTCGAAATTAATGGACGTTACGGAAAAAAGGTGTTTTGGCGAGATACCTCTGTGGTGTGTAAGTGCCTATATTTGTTTCTATAACGTGTGGGAGCGGAGGCGGATGGGACTCCCACCCACCCCCGTGACGGCTTTTGTGTCAATGAGCCTTCGGTCCCTATAGGCGCAGGCGGTCATTCATGCGTTACGATGCTTCGGGCGGGCGCTTTACGATAATGGGGGTGATGAAGATAATCAGCTCGTCAAGGCTCTTCTCCTTTAGCTTGCTGCTAAAAAGGTAGCCAATCAAGGGAAGGTTCATCAAGCCCGGCCAGCCTTCTTTCTGTTGGCGATTTTCATCCCTGATAATTCCACCGATAACTGCGGTTTCACCGTCCCTGACAGTGAGATTCGTCTTCGCTTCACGTTTCCCAATTGGGGGCTGCGTGTTGCCAGGCACCACTCGTGCCCAGTCTGGGAAATTGTCCTTTACCGACAACTCCATCCCTATTCGCCCAACACTGTAAATAGTAGGCTTGACCTTTAGTTCCAGTACGGCATCCACGAGTTGGACCTGGGTGCCTTGGTTGGCAGAAGAGGATTGATAGGGAATCTGGGTGCCGCGAAGTATGGATGCTTCCTGTCTGTCCATGACCAGGATCTTGGGCCGCGCTATTGTTTTCAAGTCACCTGAACCTTCTCCGATTTGTATCCTCATGTCAAGTTCGGTTACGTACTTTGAACCAAGAAGCCCGAATTGCATCCCAAGACCCATTACGTCACGTAGCAAGCCCGGGTTTGTCACAAAGGGTATTATCGCAGGTAGGTTCACGACATAGCTCGATGGGAGGTTCAGCGGTGGTGTGGTGACGCCCGAGGGCAAAGAAGTTGTGCCTGCCGGTTGAGTGGTATTGATAATGCCGCTTCCCGTGGCTGTATTGGCAGGTCCGGTGCCGCCCGGAGTCACGCTGCCCTGATTTCCTGTAATACCCCAGTATGCTCTTTTGTCGTTTTCTACGGTACCGTACTGGTTGTTTCTGCCGCCCCACTTCACCCCAAGCGTCCTGCCCCAGCCCGTTGTAGTCTGAACTATTCGGGACTCAACCATAACCTGTGGTTCGGGCACATCAAGGCTGTGTATCACTTTTTTCATCTGGTATATGCGTTCCAACGTGTCTGTTATGAATATCCGTCGGAAATTGATGTCTGACGTTAGGCTGCTGTTTGCGATGATAGCCTGGGTCCTCGGATCCTTTGTCGCTGTGGGTGGTGCTGCTGAGGTAGTGGCGCCGGTCTTCTGACTTTCAGCAACGCTTGCTTGCAAATCCGTCCGTTGTGTATCCAGTATTTGGGACGCGGCAGCCTGTAACCTGCTCTGACCACCCGGACTACCAGGTGTGAAGCCTTGATCCGCAATTGTTGACTTTGCCTGATCCAGCATCTTCTGGCGCTCATCCTGCTGCCCTTGAACTGTCTGAGCCCCAGGTCCACCCTTCGGACATTTCTCGTTGAACATACAATCAAGAACTGTTACTATTGCGTCCGGTTTTTGGTAGGTCAGCCTTACCACTTCACGAAAAAGGCAGATCTCCTCCTCATTCACTTTGAAACAACCAGCCTCACCCACTTCTTGTGAACCCGTAGGACCCCCAGTCATTCCTGGGTTTTCCTCTTTTCTTTTACGTTCTTCCAGCATCTTGATCTTGTTCTTGTCCGCCGTAATTCGCTGGTCCAGGAACTGAATTGTGGCGTTGTTTTCATCAAGGAATTCCTTGATTTTCTTTTTGGTGCCTATTCTCATCACGTCACCCACCATGACGCTGGCGAGATCATTGGTGATCAGGATCGTGTTGATCACGTCTTTGAGGGGGACACCCTGCAAGCGGAGCGTGGTTTTGGCTTCTTTTCCTTCCTTTCCGTCCACCTCTGGGTCCAGGGTGATATTTATCGCTGCTTGCTCCGATAGAAGCCTGAAGGCATTCTTCAACCTGATGTCCTGAAAATCCATGGTGATGGTTTTATTGAGAATCTCAGAACCAGGCTGTCCACCATACTTCTTTTTCTTGGTCCGTTCGGTGGACAGATCGTCCACTCGCCTCTTAATGCATGCTATGGAGGACTCACAATCCTCTGGATCCTCTTGGAATTGATCGAGAGCCGCCTGAGATGCTGAGGTGGAAATACCGGTCCCAGCCTGTGGCTTAATACCACCTGACGTTAAGGAACCGGCTTTCCCTGCGGCCTTCATTTCAGGCGTCAACTCGAACCTCGGCGGAGCGAAGTCCACCATGAGCACGCCCTTTTTCTTCTCAACCATATAAGGAGCAGCCTCTTTGAGTTGAATAAAGATGGTCTGGGAGCCTGGAATAATCATTTCCACCGATGTGGAAAACAGGTCTGTCTTCAGGGGCTTCTGGTAGAATTTTGGTATTTCCGCATTGATCAGGTCAAGCTTCAACTTCGTCTGGGAGACCCTGGTCAGGCGATAGTCCAGATGGTCTCCGGCGCTTATCCAGAGCCTGGAATTGTGGCCGACCTGTATGAATTTTATTTCGGTGACTTCCTGCTGCAATAGTCTGGGGTCAGGTTCGGGTGGTGTTATGGGTGGCCCAATCTCACGGATCCCCCCTTGGCTTCTGGGCTGCCTGGCCGCAGAACTTGGTGCTACCTGTGGTTGGTTGCGGTAGGTGTCAGGTTTCCCCGCCTGTTCGACCTGTCTCATGGGCTGAGAGAATGGTGGCTTATATCCATCAACGTTCTGGGAGGATTCACCGGCCTGGGCAACTAATTGATCAGGTTTTATGGTTTGTCCATCCGCGGCGGCAGGATTATTGGGGCTGTTGGAGTTTGCTGCGGCTGGTTCAGCCCATGGGTTCTTGCTGGTCTTATTGTCTGTGTCTCCGTCTTTTGGTTCTGTGACGGATGAGTAATCAGGAGATCCAGGTTCTACTCCAGAGGAAAGCCAATCAGACAGTGATGGTTTCTCAGCACCGATTATATGTTTTTCCGACGGCGGTGATTTTTTATCCGAGTCATTGGCGGCTACGGAGGCATCGAACACCACCAGTGCCTGATCTTTCTCACTCTTGATGGTGTACGTGGGGACCTTTTTATTCCCGAAATCCATTACCACTTTAGCACTAGACTTGTCTCCACCCACTCGAATCTCATTCAGTCCAAGTACAGCAAACTTGATTTTGCCGGGAACTTTTCCAACAGCCGTAGATGAGCAATGCAACACGAGCCTGTTCGGCTGAGACATAAGATAATGCTTGATCTCAACCGGCCCCCCCATCATGGAGATGACCACCATGTTCTTCTGTGAATTCACCTTGATGCCGATGATTTCGCTGTTCGCTTCGGCCCAATCCGGCAGGCAGATAACAGCGATAAGCACACTGAACCCAACAATCATAACTGTGCATAGCTTGAGCAATGGGGGATATCTGAGGGACAGTCGCATCAATTCCTGCTTATTCAATGTGTCCATGAGACCGGATGGGCATTAAGCGACACGTCGGGTTGCCTGATTCGGGCTATATTGAAAACCCACAATATCAAGCGGTTAGTTCCTGCGAGAGACTCCAGCGGCACGCGAATCCACTGATCCGCCGAGTCTACGACGAGCTATTTCTAGCGTATTTCCAGGAATAAGTCAACTAGATATAGAAATAAAAACGATAAGTTGAATTGATTAATTAAAGTTACAATATGCCCAGATGCTGCTTTGCGATTTTAATATTATGTGATAAGTGGTTGCTACAATGAATCTCTTGCTGAAGCAGTAGAGGCTCTGCGAATGACCGATCATCTTATTGAAAACAAATCCTGGATTACCAAGTCCTGGACCTCTCGCATTGTCATAACCATTGGCGTCATCGTTCTCTTGTGGATCATCATTGCGCGCGCTGTGGACACTCAGGCCATTGTTGCCGCGATAACAGCGTCGTCTCATAGGATTATCTCACCGTCCACCGATCCAATGAAGAGGCCCGCAGTCACAAGTGATGTAGAAAGTCTGTATCAGGATGCCGTAGCCCATTTGGTCGGTGACGGGGTTCCCAAAGATTGTGGCAAGGCTCTCGAATTCTACCGACAGGCTGCTGACATGGGACATCCTCAAGCGCAGGAGGACCTGGGCCTTATCTACTACACCGGTTATGTGGTCGAGCAGAACTACGTGGAGGCCATCAAATGGTACAAGAAGGCTGTTCTTCAAGGTCAAGTCAAATCGGCATACGATCTGGGCATAATGCATTGCCGTGGAGAAGGCACACCCGTGGATGATTCAGAAGGTGCAAAATGGATTCTTGTTGCGGCGGAAGCGGGATCTGCCGAAGCGCAGTGGACGCTGGCACTGATGTACGGCCGGGGGCAAGGAGTGCCCCAAGATCGTCGAGCAGCTATGGAGTGGATACATAGGGCTGCCGAGCGGGGCTATAAAACCGCTGAAAAGTCCCTGCAAAGTAATAATGAAGAGCTTCTCAATATCATCTTCCAATATCCGGAACAGCCAGCCTTGGGTGAGACAACTGCCAAAGCCGACTAACAATGAAAGTCCTCATGAACGGAGCATTGCACAATGTTTCTTATGAAATGGTTCGCCGTATGTTTCACAGCCTTGATTCTGTCCATCAGCATCCATCCCTCTTGTTGCACAGCCGGGACTGACTCGGAAGCTGATTCTGAGTTGAAATCCGCACTCGCCCTCTACGGATCAGCCAGAACAAAAGACGACCTGAAAAGCGCAGCCGAGCAGTTTGAAAAGGCAGTACGTCTTTACCGGGAGCAAAAGTCAGACAATGGAGTTGCAGTGTCTCGTGTTTTTCTCGGTGAAATTTACCGGCAACTCGGCAATCTTGACATGGCTCTGGAGCACTGCCTCAAGGCCCTGGAACTTGCCCAGGGTATCATCGATGAAAAGGTAGTAGGGTTTGCCCATAATCATCTGGGGAAGATTTACCGATCCAAGGGAGACTATCAAAAGGCGCTTGCACATTTGGAAAAATCACTGGCAATCTGGGAGCGCGGCCAAGACAATCATACGAAGGCTGCCACCCTCAATGATATGGTCGGTATCAGTCAGTCGATGGGAGATTCCGACAGGGCCGACAAATATCTTCAACAAGTATTGGCTTCAGCCAGGAAGGCCGCGGATCTACAGCTCGAAGGTGCTGTACTGAACAACATTGGCCACCTTTACAAGGAGCGGTCGGATTATTTCAAGGCTATGGAATTTTTCCAGCAAGCACTCAAGACTGCTCAACGTGCAGAGGATATTCGGGGAGAATCGGTGACGCTGAACAATATCGGGATGGTTCACTATGCACGGGGGGAGCACGAGGAGTGCATTACTTATCTGAACAAGTCCCTGGCTATCAACCGTACTTTGGGGGATGTTCAGTCCGAGGCTCGTGCCTTATGCAATATGGGTGCTGCTCACAAAGCCCTTGGGCAACATCATGATGCATTGCAATTGTTCAAGAAGGCACTGGATTCGTCACGGAGGATGGGTGATTTACCGCTGGAAGCCACTGCCCTCAACAATATCGGCGGCATTTTTAATGCTGAGGGTCGCCCCCAGGATGCCCTGATTTTTTTTAAGGACGCCCTCAACTTAACCAGGAAAATTGGGGACGTTCAAGGAGAGGGGGTAGCGCTCAACAATATTGCACTCATTTACAAGCTGCTCGGCCAGCATGACAAAGCTTTTGCCTTCTACGAAGATTCTCTGGAAATAGCTGCAAAGACGGGTGATGTGCAAGGGCAGGGTGTTACTCACAACAATATGGGCACGATCCTTCTTGCAGGGAAAAAGTATGACAAGGCCCAGGCTCTTTTCAGCCAGGCTTTGGAGATTGCCAGGAAGATAGGTGACCCGGAGCTGGAGGCTTCTGCGCTGAACAACTTGGCAGCGGCATACACATCCCAGGGCGAAAAGGAGAAAGCCGAAGCGTTACTGAAAGAATCCAATGCGGTGAAGAACAGGGTGCGGGGAGATAAGAAGACGGGGTAGTGATCTGGGACCGTCAGAAACGCAAACCGCTATGACAAGAAATAGCAATACAGTAAGTGTTTGTATCTTATAAGGAAGTCGCTTTCAATTGACGTGGATGGCACCGTTGGAACCGACCCCAAATTGAACCCTTGTTTGTCAATATTCCATTCTTGTCAGGTCCTCACCACCTTAATCCCCAGAAAAAATTGAGGCTTCTTCCACCCGGGTTAATGAAACTCTGAATATCCTGCATACTGTATCTGATGTCTGTCATATAAGCATAATCAAAAGAACATCCGAAAAATGTACTAGGCAAGGTCATTCTCAAGTCCACACTTGCAAAGCCTCCCAATGACCATTGTTTGTCACTTTGACCGCCGGTCCAAGCGTACATGACATTTGTGGGATTACTGGGTTCGGTGATGGTGGTCTTAGTTTCAATCCGGAAATACAACAAAGAAGCCACCCCACCCAGCGAAACTCCCAGTTCAGGCGTGATCCCACGGTAAGAACCGAAGAGAGTTTTAGTTCTGCCTCCTGCGCGGTTTTCGTAAGTGGTTACATTCAGGTCAACGGCGATGTGCTCATTTACTCGTAGGGGAATAGCGGGAGTTAGTGCCGCATCAGGAGAGTTAAGCCTAAATGGATCAACATTGAATTGTCTCCGCACACTAAGAGAATTTAGCGTGTAAGGATATTGCACCTGTGTGGTGTCTAGCGGGGTGCGTATTGAAGTGAAATTATTAGACGTTTGCTTCGGGTTAGGGTCATTAATAATATTATAGGTGTTTATGGACTCAAAATTATAATAGTCGGTGAAACTGTTGGCAATTGGATAAATCCACGCTGGAACGGTTTTTCCAAAACTATTTCCAAAGCTAAATGCCGAGAAACTGTAAAAGATATCAAACATGGATTCAGTTTGGAGTCCGATTTCAAGGCAAGGAGTCCAAAGCCAGTTATCAAAAGCCTGTGGCCCAAATCCGTCATCTCCCACTGTGGGCAACAATGGAGGTTGAGTAGGAGGTTGAGGCGTTTGGTTTTGTTCTGTGTTCAGGTTCAGGTCGTATCTAACTGAGGTACTTCCCCCAAAAGTGGCATTCGGGGTCCAGGTATTGGTGACCGGGTTATACACCCCGAACTGGCTTGCTTTTGAGGCGTAAAAGCTGCCCGAGAACCAATACACATAATTTGGTGTTGGCGGTGTTGTTGTCGGGTCGTTGTAATTAAAAACATTAGCCCCAATAGTTGGATAGGTTAATACGCTCCAAGCAGTGTCCCCAGGATTAGTTTCTACTGTGGAAGTGAAAGTTTGCTGGTTAGGGGCCACACCCGTCCAACTGAAAGTTTGAAAGGTAGGCGCATTTCTATTGGGGTCTGCTGTAGCTGTTCCATTAACGTTCGGGTTAGTCGGGTTAATTACTCCGTTATTGTAGACCCATATACCGGACATGCTAGGGTCATCGGCACTGTTGTACGTGGGATATTGTGGATATCCTGGCGTGTTTCCTCCCGACCCGAAGAACCCAGAAATACTAGGCCCAAAAGGTACAGAGAAGCCTCCTGGAGTGCCTGTTTTATCAAACGATACTCTCTGAATCTGGCGATATCTTGTTCCCCCAGTCACGTACCAGCGCCCGGTACTCATAATCGTGGGCGTAATAGGGAATACGGGTTCGTCTGACCATCCCACCTGGGCATCCGCCACTTGACAGAGCAAGACAAAAAGTAATCCCATAAAAAGGCAAACCCTAGAAAAGAGGGGATATGAGATTTTTATAAGTTGTATCAAGTTGTTGTGGCTCGTATCGTGGTGTAACGCCTATGAATTTGGCGTCCCATAGCCCTATTTGCGAATCGGTGTATATCATAAATAGCCTGTATCCACAATATGATAATTCGTTTAGTTAAAGTAATCGTCCCGCTGGACGCATGGCAAGCTAACCGGTAGGCTTGGGCTATTGCATCGACACAAGTCTCTAAGAATTCATCTCAGAGAAGTCTCGAATTCTTTGATAAACTTCTGGCAGTCTTTATTTTTCTGGTCTATCTTACCCTTTTCCCGTACGCTTCCTTCAGTCTTCCGCGTTCCAAAATATATGCGTTTAAAACTCAGCGACATCTCTTGTGTCAGGGAATGGAAGAATGATTCCCGATAGACAGGGCTGTAAAGGATCTGGCTTCCGGTCCGCGGATGGGGGTACGTGGCAATTGCGAAACGATGTATTTTCCGAAGGAGTACCGAAGATAGGGCAAGAGTCAGCGGTAACCGCAAGCATTGGGTATTTTGAGTTACGGCCTACCTTTGCGGCTGACCGCGGAGTTAGACCTGGTCATTGAACTCCGCTTCAACTTGCTTTGGCAAGATGTAGACGTCTGTTAACAGATGCTCGATTACGTGCATGGCGACCCCAAGTTGCCTCTCGCTGTGCGGTTTGACCTCGTGTGCGGCATCATTTCCCAGCGTTCTGATCTTATGCAAAATCTGTGCGCCCACAGGAGTGAGAACGCTCTTCGCCATTAAATCATCGATCTTTTTTACGAGGTTACTTCCCTGCGCGCTTTTCTCGTGGCAGACGGTTTCCACAAGCGCTCTCAAGCCAATGCCTGCGAGAATAGGAGACTTGTTGTTTAGGGCTTGCTATGTCTCAGCGTAAATTCTCCGAACTTCAGACGGCAGGTAATGCACTTCGTCTTCAAACCCCTTTCGGCCTTCTACACGGGATGGATAGAGATCCTCGTACACGACGAGCTGATCTTCGTCCTGGCTTATTTGTTCGTAATCTTCGGAGTTTGAACTTGTTCTTCGGAATGAAATTGTCTTACAGCCCTGGCATTGGATGATTTGATGATGCGAGTTCCAGTGAAAATTGAAGTGACCGTCTTGTTCCTCGCCTTCCTTGTCAATGGATAGCAGGACTTTGTGATATGTTTTCCCATCGCATTTTTAGCACGGGACTTTTTCTACCTCGCCTTGCGTCTTATTGATTTCTTCAGTTTCTTTTGTGGCCACGGAAATTCTCCTAAAGGTCTAACAATGATTATATGGTGTGTATAAAATGGGAAACACAGACTGTTTCCTTCTGTATAAGAAATTCCAGCTTCTTATTGTATTCACGCGAAATATCATGCATATCAACGACATGCCAGTATAATTTTTCAGCTCTATTCGTATCTATAAGTGGTAAGCTGCTAGTTCATGCTGCTCCTTCCCGTTTCCTCAGTCTAGAGCAGCCACACCACTTATGTCATTATCCAATTTTTCCAGACCATCTCTCCCTTCCTTCACAAAGGGACAATCGGTAGCAGGATTGAAAGTGTTTCGGTTCCCACGAGCAATATTACAGCGATTGAGAGCTATGCGCCCATTCTTGAGTTCTGTCTTGCCCCCAAAACAGTAAGGAACGACATGGTCAACCACGGCCTCATCATATGGGATGTCCCTGTTACAAAGGTTTCCGCCGTGTTCAAGTTGGCAGCGCCCCTGAGAGCGGTGATAAAGAATAAGCTTTTCTTCGTCAGTAAAATTCCTTTGCGGGTCGAGGTTGGGAAGCTCCTTCAACTGGACGCCCTGAAATAGAAATTGGCCTATTACATCGTGACGTGTGGAAATTCCTTCCGTGCCGGTGTTGCCACGGGACATGGCCAAACTCAGATCTTGGAACAGTTCGTCATCCGGCTGGTCGTAATCGCGTAACATCGCTTCACAGCGGGCCACATCAAGATCATCAAAGTTTTTTAGGATTTTGGGGTATTCCGATTGGGGGATTTCATAAGTTAGTAAGATGCGAGAAAGCTGCCAATATAGGCTTAGAGCATAGTTTTGGTTCAGATGGGGATTTTTCGTCGGGAATATTCTCCCAAGGGTCTCGACCACCTTTCTTGTTCTTGCAATAACGGCTTGATCCATCGGAGTCGTTTTGTAAAGCTTATATAGTTTGTCCAGTTGTTGCGAGGTACAGCTTACGATTTTCTCCTTCAACTCCAATTGCAGCATTTGCGAGCCGACCAAATGGTGAGCTGCCTGGGCATTTGCGAAATTGACGGATTCCTTAAAGAAAGGCAGGTCAGCCAATTCTTTGGCGGCTCGGCCCACGGTCGCTTCGAGCGCATCGCGCTTCTGTTGTGCATTTAGCGGAGTTCCGTTTTGGAGACGAAGGAACATGTCCCGAATTTCGTCTATAGCTGCCTGTTCCAGGATCACTATTGCTAGTTGGGTCTGCTCGAACTCAGTTTGGTGATAAGCATTTAGTGCTTGGTAGTCCTTACCTTTGGCCTTGGGCGTGTCGCTGGACGAAGGAAAAGGTTTGAGCCACGTACCCCTGTAACACTGATCGTTAGGGGGAGTAACACCCATGTACTCCAGTATGGTGCGAATTCTTTGCTGTCCATCCACTACCTCGAAAACATGGGGATCGATCTCCTCATACTCAGCTTGCTTTTTCGCCAAGATTTTCTTGTACGACTCCTTCGCGGGGCCATCAGGATATCCCGTCAAAAGAGTGGCTTGATTTATCTTCCATAAATAGAATTTGGGAATGTCCAACTGACTGAAGATGGTGTCAATGAGAAGTTGCTTTTGCGTCAACCCCCAGGCATTTTCACGTTGGTATTCCTCTGGGGACAGAAATAAATTTCCCATGGCAAAATGCTTGTGAATTTGGCCTATGGTTTGGGGGCCCTGACTTGTGATAATCATGTGTCTTCCTCCTTATATCTGATCCCTCTTTGACGAGAATACTCTTCAGTGACAATTCTCGCCTCTTCTCTCTGTTGTCTGCCCGCCGAATGATCGGGGCTTATTTGGTTTCCGTATAACACGATCCGCTTTCTTCCTCATAAGTTGTCCGCCGGTCTCCCCCATTTAGACCATCGAATGCCTGAATGTGTGTCAACCTAATCGTTTTGTCAATCCTGCCTTTTGTTCAGCATCTTCGATAGCCGTCAGGGG